>ENA-OFDP01000162-OFDP01000162.1-metagenomes-genome-assembly--contig:-NODE-162-length-31160-cov-5.796335_pt1 | contig 31160 bp, 28 predicted proteins | sample MGYA00153389_OFDP01 | MGnify analysis MGYA00153389
ACCTTCAGCAGCAGAGCAACAGGGGGCGCCAGTGGCGGTGGAACTGCTACTGCGGGTCTAGGATTAGGCGGTGCAATTTATGTTAACCAGGTTAGTGCAAGTGCCACTCTAACTAACACGACGATCGCCAGCGACCCCACCGTTGTCATCCCTCCTTTGCTGAATGCCAGCACAGGTGGCGCCGGAATTTTCAACAACGTCGGAACTCTAACTCTCAACAATACTCTGATCGTTGGCAATACTTCAGCAGCAGCAGGCAGTGAAGTCACTGGAATCTCCACTAACACTACCAGCTTCATCGGCACTGGCGCCGCCGTACCTTGGCTCGACTCTGGATTGAAAATAAATGGCGGTCTCATCCAGACTCACGCCCTGATCGCCAGTCCCACGATCACCATTCCTGCAACAGTCCTTAATGCTGGTACTAATACTCTTGCCGTCAACACGGCTAATGTCGCCCTTACCACAGACCAGCGAGGTACTCAGTTTGGTCAGCCCTTTGCACACAGTGTCAACGGCCGTGTTGATGTTGGTGCCTATGAATACGGCCCCACTATCACAGGTCAGAAATTTAACGACAGCGATGGCAATGGCACTAAAGATGGGACTGATCCAACTGCCACAACTCCAGCACAAAACTTTGTTATTTATGTAGATGACAACAATAACAATGCGCCGGATGCCACTGAAAAACAAACTACCGTGGCCACAGGTGGTACTTACACTCTCGCCGACACCAAGACTAACAGCCCGATTAAGGAAGTGGCAGTAACTGGTTGGGTGCAAACTCTCCCCGCTACAGGCGCAACTCCCTACAGCACAGGTATTGCTGATGCTGCTACTGGCCGAGACTTCGGTAATTTCCTGAAAACCTCGATCGCAGGCAAAACCTACACCGACCTCCTCGGTAACAAGGTCTTAGATATTCCCGCAGACACCACATTAAACGGTGTCACCGTCAGCCTCTACAAAGACACCAATGGTGACGGCATATTCCAAGCAGCCACAGATACGATTGTCGTCACGCCTGTAATAACAGTGGGAGCCGGAGATTACCTGTTCCCCGACATCGGCCCAGGCAAATATTTGATCCAAGCCACGGCCCCCGTCGGTTCCAGCATCTCTTTTCCCGCTGCGGCAATTCCTGTCACCGCCAACAGTGGCACTCCTGTCATCGCTCAAAACTTTGGTATCTTCAAAAACATCACCATTAGCGGTACCAAATTCGAGGACAAAAACAACAACGCCATCCTCAATGCGGGAGAGGTAGCACCGACAACTCCTTTTGAGATTCAGTTAGTTGATGCCACGGGTACAGTAAAAACCCAACCTACAGATGCTACCGGCAAGTACACCTTTGCTGATGTTGGACCTGGCACATATACCCTAAAGGAAGTGCAACAGACTGGTTGGCTGCAAACTCTAGCCCCGACTGGCACCATCATCCCTAACAGTGGGGTGAACATCATCAACACCGAAGCCAAGCCCACCAACTTCGGCAACTTCCAGAAGCCCAATAGCATCAGCGGGTTGAAGTTCAATGACCTCAATGACAATGGCGTACAAAATACCGGGGAACTAGGACTTGCAGGCTGGGAATTTTTCCTCGATATCAATGACAACGGCATCTTCGACACAGGAGAAACGAAGGCCCCCGTCACCGATGCCGCAGGCATTTACAAATTCAACGATGTGCCAGCAGGTACCTACAAGGTGCGGGAAGTTGCTCAGACTGGTTGGGTGCCAACTACTACCAACCCCCCTGACATCACTCTTCTCCGAGATCAAAACATCACTAATATCAACTTCGGCAACTTCAAGTCGAGTACGATTAGCGGGACTAAATTCAGCGACATCAACCAAAACAAAATCAAGGATGCCAACGAACTGGGGTTGCAGAACTGGCAAATCTTCCTGGACATCAACTCAGATGGCTTTTTTCAGCAGGGCGAACCGACTACCATTACTAAGGCCGATGGCACCTACACCCTGAACACGATACCCGCAGGCGTTTACAAGGTAAGGGAAGTTCAGCAAAATGGCTGGACGAAAACGACTGACGACCCCGCCGACGTAACGATTACGGGTGGAGATAGCAAAACCGGGATTGACTTTGGCAACTTCCTGCCCCAACCGGGTACGATCCGAGGTTTGAAGTTCCGAGATAGTAACAACAATGCCATTCAGGATGCCGGAGAACCGGGTTTACCCAATTTCCAAATTGTATTAACCAATCTGGTAGCTGGAACCCCTGGTACTCCTGCTCCTGTTCCTATTACTACCACCACAGACGCCAGCGGTAACTACCTGTTCACGAACCTAACGCCGGGAACCTACCGCGTTCGGGAAATCAACCAAGCTGGGTTTACCCAAAGCACCCTTAACCCGGCGGACATCCCGCTAACTTCGGGTGCTATTGTCAGCGACATCAACTTCGGGAACGCCCCGGCACTGCCTATAACGACCCCGACTCCAACGCCGACACCAACACCTGTAACGCCGACGCCTGTAACGACGCCGACGCCTGCACCAACGCCGACGCCTGCACCAACGCCCGCACCAACGCCCAATCCGTTGCCTTTACCCGGGCCGACTCCAAGTCCACAACCGACTCCAAGTCCGACTCCTGAACCGACTCCGACTCCCACCCCAGAACCGACAAATCTGGTTTGCCCTGACGATTTCTCCAGAATTGACCCTCTTCCCATTCTGCCTACAACTCCTTCGCGGAACAATACGATCGTCGGCACTAACGGCGACGATACCCTCGTGGGCAGTGCCAACAGTGACTCTATCTTCGGGTTGGGCGGCAACGATTTGATCTTTGGCCAAGAAGGTGGCGATTACATCAATGGCAACACGGGCAACGATACTATCTATGGCGGCATCGATAACGACACTCTCTTCGGTGGCAAAGGCTTTGACCTGATCTTTGGCGATATCGGCGACGATACTATTTATGGCAATCGCGGCAACGACTCGATTTCTGGCGACGAAGGCAATGATGTCTTGTACGGTGGCAAAGGCGACGACATATTGTTGGGAGGCTTTGGCGATGATGTGCTACTTGGCGATCAAGGCAATGACACTCTCTGTGGCGGTGAAGGTAACAATACCTTGCTTGGCGGCAGTGGCGATGATTTGCTCTTTGGCGGCAGCGGCGACGATTTGCTCTTTGGTGGCAGCGGTAATGATACCCTCGTCGGTGGCACCAGCATCAATCGCTTTGTCTTGGCAGCAGGTGCAGGAACTGATACGTTGATCAACTTTACGGCAGGACTTGATTCGATCCTGTTGGTGGGCGGTTTGGACTTCAATCAACTGTCACTTACCCAAACTAATGGCTCAACTGCGATCGCCAGCAACAACCAGATTCTGGCTATAGTGTCCGGCGTGCTTCCTAGCCAGCTATCGGCGAGCAATTTTACATTGCTGGTTTAGTCTCTAGTCTCCAGTAGGTGCGCACTCCGCGCACTTCACTCTTGTTTGCAAAATCCAGAGAAGGAGAACGCATTCCGTTCCCCTTCTTTGGTTAAATCTGTTGGAGATATTTCAGCAAGTCGGCCATTTCTTGCGGACTCGGCTGAAACTGCGGCATTGGTGGGGTTCGCCCGCTGGTGACTTGGCGGATCAGATCGAATTCGGATTTGCGATCGGACACTCGGTATAAGTTCGGCCCGACTTGACTCTCTGGAGCGGATATGTGACACCCTGCACAGTTCATTTGAAAGATGGCTGAACCCTGAAACTGGTCGCCAGTCAGGGATAGTACGCTTTTGACGTAGGGATCGGCGACTTGAAACTGACGAATTGTCATATTCGCCAATATGATGGCAAGCAACACCGCGATCGCAAATATGGCAAGTCGCTCGATCGGGTTTCTAATTTCATTCGTGGCAAGTTGGTGATTCAAAGGATTTCAATTTAAAAATAGTATCTACAAGAAAATTTATTTCTCATAACATAGCTTAATCCTTCCCAGCGGGGATATCAAGCCTTCTCAAGGCTTGAAACGCAATGAATGCCAAAATTCATCTGTGTAAGTGCTGGTAATATTAAAGATAGGTTGTTAAATCTTAACGTTAAGGAGCTCTCATGGTAGAACCGCTACTTTCAGGTATTGTTCTGGGTCTAATTTTTGTTACTCTGGCGGGGCTGTTTTTTGCTGCTTATCAGCAGTACAAGCGGGGCGATCAGTTGGGTATCAATAAGTAAAAGGCTAATTTTGCCTTTCTCTCCTAGGGACACGGCAGTAATTTTAGGGACACGGCAGTAATTTTAGGGACACGGCACTGCCGTGTCCCTACAACCATGCCGATCGCACCCTAAACGCGATCGTTTGTTTTGTTTGCTGAAAAAATTAAAGATATTGATCGAGAATAGCAGCAGTTTCCCGGCCCGTCTTTTCCCAGCTAAATAGTTTTGCCCTAGCCAAACCGAGTTCGCGCAAGTGCGATCGAACTTTAGCATCCGTTGCCAGCTCGTGCATAGCAGCGGCTATTTCCGGGACGCTGTAGGGATTGACCAACCATGCGCTGTCCCCAGCCACCTCTGGCATCGAAGACAGGTTAGAGGTGATGACAGGAGTTCCACAGGCCATTGCTTCGAGCACAGGGAGACCGAATCCTTCCCAAAGACTGGGAAATACCAGGGCGATCGCCCGGTTGATGACTTTGGGCAAGTCTGCCGCCGGGAGGTAATCGAGGAATTTTACTCGATCGAACAATCCCAATTCTTGAACCTGCGCTTTCAGCAGTGGCGTATACCGTTTGTCTGCCGATCCTGTGATCCACAATTCATACTCAGAATTATCAGGCAAAGCCGCAAAAGCTGCCACAACTCGCTGCACGTTTTTGTGAGGATTGTGGCGGCCCATATACAGAAAATAATTGCTAGTTGGCAAGTCTAAAAAGCGGAAAAAATTGGCATCGTAGCCGGGAAAAATTGGCGATATTAAAGAACTTGGAATCTTGCAAAAATCCGCGATATCTTTGGCAGTTGATTCAGAGTCGCAGATGACGTGTTGAGCCTGCCGTAGCACTTGGGGAATGTAATATTTATGATAAGGCGTGAGAGGATCGAAGCGGCGGGGAAATCGCAGTGCGATTAAGTCGTGTACTGTAATTATATAGCGACAATTGGTAAATAAAGGAGCTTCGGGAATTGGGGAAAATAAAAGATTAGATTTTAGCTGTTTGTAAATTTTGGGAATTTGGGTTTGTGTCCACAGCAGCCTGTTGATGTGTCCTTTGGTTCCTTGTTCTGGTGTGAGGTTAGCGGGGATTTGGTAGCAGTTACTATTGGGAAAATTTTCGGCTGTTAGTAATGTTGGATTGAGAGATTTTAGGTGGGGAAATAGGTTTTTGGCGTAGATGGCTAAGCCGGTTGGTTGGGAAATTAGGAAGGAGAGGTTGATTAGTAATTTTGATTGGGGATTGGGCATGGGATAATTTGTAGATTGCGGTTTTTTGGCGAGATTTTTTATTTGACCTGAGATATTGTACTATTCTCAATTAATTTTATGAATAGGCAAGATGCCTGTTTCACAAGAAAATTTAGCTTTTTATGAACAGGCATCTTGCCTGTTTCACAAGAAAATTTAGCTTTTTATGAACAGGCATCTTGCCTGTTGCTAACAATAGTGCGCAGAGAGGGAACATTTAAAGGTATTTTTGTAAGATGTTGGCGGTTGCTTCTCCGGTTTTGTGCCAGCTAAATTCAGCCGATCGCGCTAAACTAGCTTTTTTTAAGTTCAATCGCACTTTTGAATCTGTCGCTATTGTTTGCATGGCGTGGGCGATTTCTCCGACGCTATAAGGATTGACTAATAATGCCGCATCTCCGGCTACTTCTGGCATCGATGACAGGTTGGAAGTGATGACGGGTGTACCGCAGGCCATTGCTTCGAGAATTGGCAACCCGAAGCCTTCCCAAAGCGTGGGAAATACCAGGGCGATCGCCTGATTCATCAATACGGGCAATTGAGAGTAGGAAACGTAACCGAGAAACTTGATTGAAGATTGTAAACCCAATTGTTCGACTTGTGCGATTAACTGCGGCGTGTAAGCATTTGAAGGCCCGGCTAGCCACAATTCATAGTTTGTGCGATCGGCTAAACTCGCAAATGCAGCAATTAATCTTTCCAAGTTTTTGTAAGGATCGTGTCTACCAGTATAAAGAAAATAATTTTTGGCTGGTAAGTCGAGATATCTAAAATTAAGATTATCGCAAGCTAGAGGAATTGCGGTCATTTTCTGAGGCGGAATCTGGAAGAATTTAGCAACATCTGCCGCAGTTGCTTCAGAATCGCAAATAATATGTTCTGCTTGCCGCAAAACCTGCGGGATATAGTAGCGAAAATAAGCTGTCAAACGCGAAAACCGTTGGGCAAATCGCAAAGGAATTAAATCATGAACTGTGACGATGTAGCGGCACTTAGAATACAAAGGTGCTTCGGGAATAGGACAAAATATAAGATTTGATTGCAACTTTTGGTAAATCTTAGGTAACTCAAATTGAGTCCATATTAGCCTGTTAATTTGCCCTTTCGTGCCTCGATTGGGCGTCAAGTTTTCGGGAATTTGGTAGCAAGTATAATCCTCAATTTGCTGGGAAACAAGTAATGTTGGTTCTAGCTTTTGCAGTTGCGGGAAAAGATTAGCGGCATAAGTTCCGAGTCCCGTCGGTTCGGGAGTTAAGAAGGACAAATTAATTAACAGTGAATTAGACATGATTTTATGCAACAGAATTTATCCCAATTGTAGGGGTGTATTTTACCAACAATAATCGTCTCAAACCAATCATTTCCCAAACCCGCCCTATCCAACTCGATCCCCCTAAATCCCCCTTAAGAAGGGGGACTTTGATCGGAATCTTGTCCCCCCCTTAGTAGGGGCGGTGCCCCCGTGCCCGCCCTCTTAGCTAGGGGGGATCGGATTATATGCAGCCTCACAAAAAATTGGTATAAATTGTTTTTTATCATGAACTTTATGTTTATAAAACCCGCCCTTACACAATCTATCGATCGCGATCGACATCGAGCATTTTCGCTATATCGCCGGGATTTGGCAGCCGAATTGTAGCATATTCCTGGTGAATAATCTCAAAAAAACTCTTGACTTTTTTCTCGAAATGTGACAGTCTAAAGTTCTGACTGCGGTGCTGTGCACCAGCTTGAAGTTCTGCTAGCAAATCGGGATTCACAATTAGCTGATGTGAATGCTGGCAAAGTTCCTCAACGGTATTGAACAAAAAGCCCGATCGCCCGTGTTCGACAATTTCCGGTTGGCCGCCACCACCAAAGACGATAGGAGCACAACTGTTTTGCATTGCTTCGACAGTCGCCATCCCGAAATGCTCAAATCTTTGAGGATTGACTTCACCCAAACCGCAGCAGTGCCAAAATATACTCGACTTAGCATAAAGCGATTTTACCTCATCCAAGTTAGCATTGACTTTGAGTGCGATCGCCCTCGAATCTTGCTTCAATAAATTCTGAACCGTCTTTAAATAAGGATTTTTCGGAATGCTGCTACCAGCTAAAATTAGCCGCCATCCTTGAAGTTCTGTGGGATAATCTGCTAGCAAAAGGCGGAAAGCTTTAATTAATTCAATTTGCTTTTTTGTTCCCCCAGCTTCAAACTGTCCCACAGCCAAAATGATGTTTTCTTTCGGCACTTTAACTGTTGCCATTTCCACGGGTGGATAAAGCATAAAAGTTGGCTTTAAGTTCCAGCGTTTCTCCAGCCACTTGACAGTAAATTGACTGTTGGCAATAATGAAAGTGTAGTCATCAACGGCAAAGTGACGGTTGCGAAAAGTATTGGGAAAGTGGCAAAAAAATACTGAAATTGGCGACAGCGGTTTCACTTTTTCCAGTTGGTTCGCGTTGATAAAAATATCGTAATTTTTGCTTTCTCTAGCAATTTCATCAAAGGGATTTTCCATATCCTCCGTGATGATGCTGGAATCGATACACTGCATCCCGCGTTTCTCGTAAAACGCCAAGGGAATGATTTTAACTTTGCATCCTGAAAGGTTGAGTCCGTACCACGACTCTAAGTCGGAAACAGCAACGGGTTTGTTGGCGATAAAAGTAATATCAAATTCATTTTGCAGCAGCGAGGCGATGGTAGCGACGTATTTTTGACCGCCGCCGATGAAATGCAGTCCGTGATCGTAAATTGCGATCGACATTTTGCGATCGCCCCGAACCACCTGCAATCGAGGTAAAATGCGATCGACCTTCATCCGACTATAAATCACCGCCAACTTTTCCGACAACTGCGGTAATACAGTAGCGATGATTTCCGGTTTCTGATAATCCAGCAGCTTCTTAATCGCTACAAACAAACTCTCGAACAACAAATCGTACTGCTTGTTAGTGAAAAAATCTGACGTATGAATCGCTTTGACTAATTGCAAAGGTTCATGTTTTGCCAAATACAAAAATCGATTGCGGTTGCAGAAATACTCGGTAAGTTTGCTACCTTTACTCGAACCACGATACTCGTGATGGGCGATTGCTGTGGGAGTATAAAGCATTTTCCAACCGCGTTTATGACAGCGTTTGGAAAACTCTACATCTTCAAAATACATCACAAAATCTTCATCTATCGGCCCAACATCTTCCAGACATTCCCTGCGAAAAAGCACCGCCGCCCAACAAAGCCCTTCGACTTCCCGTTCTGTATCGTACTGTCCCAAATCTTTCTCGCCAAAGCCGACATCTTGCCAATAAAAATTAGGTAATTGCTGAATGCCGGCGCTGTTAATTCGCCCGTCTTTAAATAGTAATTTGCCGCTAGTCGCACCTACTTTACGATCAGTTTCTAGCAGTTTAACTAATATTGCTAGCCATTGACTGTCCAGGGTAGCATCGTTATTCAGAAAGCCGATATATTGCCCTTTTGCTTCGCTGATACCGAGGTTGAGGGCTTTCGCAAAGTTGTTGGCGGTATTCACAAAAATGCGGACTTTCGGAAACAGTTCGCGAAGGCGATTAACCGAATCGTCTTGAGAGCAATTATCAATTACAATTAAATCTAGTTGCGATTCGGGATACGCAAGTTTTTGTAGAGATTTTAAGCAATCCTTCGTGTGGCGCAGACCGTTATAGTTGACGATAATTAACGAACATATGGGCAGTGTGGTCATCTTGGATGCTTTATGGTTGTCGATCGAGCAATTGAGCGGTAATCTCCTCTAAAATAGCAGTATGTTGCTGCTGCACTGCTTTAATTTGCTCTATTTCAGACTGAAAAGCGGCGATCGCCTTTTGTTGAGTCTCAAGCTGTGCTGTAACTTCGGGAGATCCGCTGCTGAATTCCGGTGTAATTCTTTTCTCTAGAATTTGTTGATTTTCTTGCAACTTTTGCAATTGTGTGCTCAATGTTTGCACGACGCGGGTATTAGCAAAATTATAAATTACTTGACGTTCGAGTACGGGCCTGAGCAATTTTCGGACTATTTTTCTAACTGCAATTACTACCGAACCTAGTCGCCTTTGATAAGAAGTAATGGGAACATTATAAATGTCGAAGCCTGTCTTCAGAAGGGCAATATCTTCGTCATCTTCATTTTGGGCGAGCGTACTATTTTCTCTTCCCGATAGCGGCTGTGCAATACCAATTCGCGGCTCCAAAGTTTGCCGCAATTTATCTATAATTTGTTGAGTTGGTATTTCTTCGTACTCCAATGTTCCTCCTCCTTTAGATAACTTACTATGACTTATTATGTAACAGGCCGCTTTGCTGTGTGAATAATTGTAATTAATTGTGGAACAGACAGCTTTGCTGTGTGAATAATTGTAATTAATTGTGGAACAGGCCGGAAAGCCTGTTCAAGGGCGGGCAGGATGCCCACCCCACAAGAAAAGAAAATTTATCTCTTGTTAAATCAGGATTATTGCTTCCGATATTGGCAATATCTCAATTTAAACTAGCTCAATTTGACTGTCATCACCGATCATAAACCGTAGAGCTTTTGGACGCGGTGGCGCATTAGTGAGTTGAGCCCGCTGCCCGATCACACTGTCAACAATCCGCTGGTGAATGCCAACTATTTTCGCCCCTTGCAGTATTACACTATGTTCGATATCGGCATCAATCATCGTCACGCGATCGGCAATACTGCTGTAAGGCCCGATAAAGCAATTTTCAATGCGGCAATTTTCCCCAATTACCACCGGCCCGCGAACTGTAGAATTAATGATTTCCGTTCCTTCGCCCACTTGCACTCGCCCGATAATTTGACTTTTGGCGTCTACTTTTAATTCAGTTGAAGCTACGATACAGCTATCTAAAATGATTTGGTTTGCACTCAGCAAATCATCTTTTTTCCCCGTATCCAGCCACCAACCCTCTAAATTGCAGGCTTCTACGTGTTTTTTCTGATTGATGAGCTGTTGGATAGCATCGGTAATTTCCAGTTCGCCGCGGGGCGAAGGTTCAATTTGATCGATCGCCTCGTGGATACTAGGAGCAAAAAAGTAAATCCCCACCAGTGCTAAATTAGATGGCGGAACTTCTGGCTTTTCTACTAACTGCAAAACTCGCCCATTTTCATCAACTTTAGCAACACCAAAAGCAGAGGGATTTGGAACTGGACGCAGCAAAATCAGAGCGTCTAGTTTTTGCTGGTTAAAAATCTCTAAAAACGGATCTAACTGATTCTGAATTAAGTTATCTCCCAAATACATAATAAACGGAGAATCACCCAAAAAGGGTCTGGCAACTTTCACCGCATGAGCGAGTCCAGCCGGCTCGTTTTGCAAAATATAAGTAATTTTTGCACCGAAGCGAGAGCCATCTCCAGTTTTCACCTTCACCTCTTCGCCGGTTTCAGGACTAATAATAATCCCAATATCCGTAATCCCAGCCGCCACAATTCCTTCAATTCCGTACCACAGTATCGGCTTATTTGCCACAGGAACCAACTGCTTAGCACCCGTATAGGTGAGGGGACGCAAGCGTGTTCCTTTGCCGCCAGAGAGGATGAGTGCTTTCATTGGGTGAACTTTGAGTTATCCTTTAGGGTTTGCAGTGCTGGCTCGATTTGCTGCACTTGTTCGCTCTCGTCAATTTTAAAGCACCGCTACCCCGCTGGCAATAGCCTCGGTGTATGCTGATACAATCATTTATGCCGATCGACATTTTATACTCCTGGGTACACTATTCCTCAGAAACCTGATTTCTGATAATTACCCACCCTTTTAATAGCGGCTGTATCGAGCGTTTACCTTAATATCACTATTATTTTGATTTGTCAACCACGCCCACATCTGATCGCCCAGACTAAAATGCCACCATTCATTAGGATGCTGCTGAAAACCAGCAGCTACCATCGCATCTTTTAATATTTGCCTATGCCGGTGATATTCCTGTTTTTGAGGCTCATCGCTATTACCAAAATAATCAGGATAAGAACGTTCTGATATTTCATCAATCGGAGAACCCATATCAATCAACCGATTATTTTCATCTACTAAAGTTACATCTAAAGCTGCACCTGTACTGTGAGGGGGAGGCATCGCACTATCCATGCTCGGCACAGCCCAAAATTGATATACGTGTTCTATAATCACTTGACGTTTGTCTTCGGAAACCGGAAATTCGCAGCCTTGGGCGCGAGCAATTTGATTGAAAGTATAATCCACCATAAATTGCTGCACTTCCACTGGCCGATAAGCATCAAATATCAGAATTTTCCACTTTGGATAATTTTGCTGTAACTGGATTTTAGCTGCGATTAAACTATCTACAACTCCTTGCCGCAAATAGTAAGGCGAATCTACTTTGCTGTTGTGATAGGGAGCACCCAACTTTTGATAAGGGTGCGGCATTTCAAAGACAAAATGTTCTGTGGGAATTGGAACTAGCCGTTCGCCGCATTCCTCGATCGCTATTTGCTGATATGGTTTCACAGTACAATTGTGATGACTTTGTATTTTTTATTTAAATGCTCAATCTAGATACTAGCACGGGAATTGCATTTATCTCTGAAAATTCGCCAGTCCGCGCTCAGTTACGACAATACGTACAAGGACAGCAAATGGTGATGACTCAGACGGCTTTTAATGAGTTTACTAATATTGTTCAAAGCATAGCAGGTGTATTGGAACAATGAAGAGCAAGTCGTTTCCTTCAGAGAGTGGCTGTCATTCCTGACAATCCCTCGAAGAGAGCATTAAACTTACAGACAACTAGAAACTTAGGCGCAAATGATATAATAATTTTGGGAACAGGCGACCAGTTGGGCATCACAACAACGACAGCAGATGCTAAAGCTGTTAGGGCATTAAGAAGCGGTCAAGGTGTCGATTTTAGTGTACGTCCACCCTCCATGTCGTTTAACGGGAAACTAACGATGAAAGTGAAAGTTTCTATTGCATCTTATTTGTCGAGTACCTACAACCTGATTCAGCGTGCTTTTCCTGGCGGAATTAAAGAGGAAGATTATTTTCCGCTTTTGGCACTGCTTTACGATGAAATATCCGATCGCAATTTAGCCGAAGTCATGGCACACTGTACGAGCAAAGATTATTCTCTTGTTCTGAATGATGTATATGCCGTCGGTTCAACTGATGCACCGGATGCTAAAGCTATTGCTAATTTGAAAAAGCATTTGCTTGCTTGCGGCTATGCAGAATAGCTAGAAGAGTAAGAGTTTGTCTAATTACTGGATTCCTGACAAGTTTGCAGTCAGGACTTTAGTGCTTTAAATCTCTACCTAAATTTCTAAAGTCCTGACTGCCAAAAAATCCTAACTTTGGCGGTAAGCAACTACCGCATAAAACGGATCGCCGCTTCCTATCCGCAGCATTTGCATAAAACTCGGCAAGTTAGCCTTGCGAACTATTACTTCCGGCTGGCTAAATCCGGGTATATTAGCTCCTTTGACGGAATCAAAGTAACCCTTGACCAATTTTACCCGATCGCCCTCCGAACCTTCCCGCCAAGCCGCGATCGCCTTTTGATAAAACATCCGGTTGGAAAAGCTCATAATTGCGACACCACCAGGCTTTAAAATCCGGTGAATCTCGGCAAAAATTGCATCCGGGTGTTGTAAATACTGTACTGAAACGCAGTTGACAACGGCGTCAAACTCTGCATCCGGCAGTGGCAATTTGGGATTTGCGTTCAAATTCTGGACGAAATAATGATTCAGCCGGCGATTTTTCGCCAACTCCTGTTCATTCATCCCGTGGCCTTCGACATGGGCAAACTGCATCTCGTCGGGGAAGTGAGAAACCCAACTGCTCATCATATCAAAAATCCGAGTATTCGGTTTCAGGCGTTCCCGATACAAGTCGGTTAATTGCTGGATAAACCCGTCATCGACATGAGTCACAAACCGAGGAGAGGCATAAAACAAATTGTCGTCGGTGTCGTCTAACTTGGTGCGCTGGTCGGCTGGAAGCAACATAAATTCAAATCGCAAACTAGATTTACTCTTTCTAGTTTAAGAAAAATTAAGAAATGTAAACATATTTCCCAGGGCGGACATCCGACTTGCAGGCTGTTAGCTCACCAAAAATCCTGCGATCGCCCCTTGACAGCTTCCCGAAAACATTTTACACTGATAGTACGAACGCTAACTAATAAACAGATGGTTACTACATCCACTGTCGATCGCCCAAATCTAGCTCAGTGGCACGACGTTCTCGCCCCCCACAGCATCGGCTATCGGCTCAAACTGCTGGGGCAGCTAGGCACTCGCAGGCTGCAAGAAGGACTTGAACCCTTTGGACTCACACCTTTTCACTGGCTGGTACTGTGCTGCTTGTGGCAAGAAGACGGTTTAGCAACTTCCAGCATTGGCGACAAACTGCAACAGGTAGGCGGTACGCTGACAGGTGTGATCGATCGCATGGAAGAAAGAGATTTAGTCCGTCGGGAGAGAGATACGCGCGATCGGCGAATTTGGCGAATTTGGCTGACGGATGCAGGTAGGGAACTGCAAGACGTGCTACCGCCGCTGGTAGCGGAGATCCGAGAGAAGTCAATGACTGGCATTTCACAGGTCGATCGAGAACGTTTCTCAGAATTGATCGATCGGGCGATCCTCAATCTTTCCTAAACCGACAAATCATTCTCACGGAAGAAGCGCAGCAGCATCTACCTCGACTACATTACAAATAACCGCAAAATACTACGCACTCTTAAAAACAGCACTCTTAATAAATAAATACTACGCACTCTAACCAAACGACATTTTATTAAAATCCCAGGAGTCAACTACCATGAAACCCACCAACGAAACTAACCCAGCAGAATTCAACGGTAACGGCAATCGCAAAGCATTGGGGCTATTAGAAATAGAAAAGCCGATCGACGACAACACAATCGCTAAAAGCCTACCAGTAATCCCCGCCCCAGAGACAGAAGTCAGTGCCCCCGCCGATGTCAAAACAGGCACAGAAACAGAACTGCAAGAACCCCTACCTGCTGTAACCCCAAAGAAAAAGTCCAAAAAACCGCTGATTTTTGCAGCGCTGGCCCTAGGGGCGATCGTCGCAGGCAACTTCGGCTACCATTACTGGCAATACAGCTCAATCCACCAAGAAACCGAAAACGCCACAGTAGCCGGACACATCCACCAAATCAGCAGCCGCCTCAACGGTACTGTCGGCGAAGTCTTAGTACAAGACAACCAACAAGTAAAACCCGGACAACTGCTGATCAAACTTGACCCCCGCGACTACCAAGTTAAAGTCCAACAAGCCCAAGCAGCCTTAGAAAACGCCCGCCGCCAAGCCGAAGCAGCCCAAGCTAATATTTCCCTAGCTTCTCAAACCGGCCAAGGCAAAACAGCCCAAGCTCAAGGAGATATCGGCAGCGCCAATGCTGCGATTTCCACCGCCCAAGCAGCAATTAGAGAAGCCCAACAAGGCGTACCCGCAGCAGAAGCTACCGTTGCTGAAGCCGAAGCTGGCGTGCCCGCAGCGCAAGCTAAAGTCGCCCAAGCCGAAGCCGGAATTCCGCAAGCGCAAGCCAAAGTGACGGAAGCCGAAGCTGGAATTGCCGCAGCGCAAGCTCAGCTAGTGCAAGCACGAGCTAATCTGATAAAAACGCAAGCTGATTATAAACGTTACGAAAGCTTGCAGTCTGAAGGTGCGATCGCTTCTCAGCAATTAGACGCATCTAAAGCAGCCTACGAAGTAGCTACAGGCCAAACTACCGCAGCCCAACAAGGAATTGCCCAAGCTAGAGCGCGCTTAGCCCAAGCCACCGAAGGCGTAACCGCCGCCCAAGCAGCAGTAGCCCAAGCCCAAGAAGGTGTCAAACAAGCCGAAGCCCAAGTAGCGCGGGCAAAAGTCGGCATCGCCAGCGCCCAAGCTAAAGTCGCCGTAGCGCAAGAAGGGATCAGCAGCGCCCAAGCTAAACTTGCTGCGTCGAAGGGCGGATTGCAACAAGCTGAAGCTACGGGCGAACAAACTAAGGTCAGCCGATCGCAGTATGATGCTGCTAAAGCTGCGATCGCCCAATCGGAAGCCTCAGTTAAAGACGCTCAACTGCAACTTTCCTACACGAATATCACCGCTCCCGCCGCCGGACAAATCGGCCGCAAGTCGGTTGAAGTCGGCCAGCGGGTACAGTCGGGAACTCCTTTAATGGCCATAGTAAGCAATGATTTATGGGTAGTTGCCAACTTCAAAGAAACGCAACTGGCAAATATCAAACCAGGCCAAAAAGTTGAAATCAAATTAGATGCTTTTGGTGGCCGTAAGTTTGAGGGTAGAGTTGATAGTTTCTCCCCTGCTTCTGGCGCTCAATTTGCCTTATTGCCTCCCGATAATGCTACGGGAAATTTCACCAAAGTTGTGCAGCGGATTCCGGTGAAAGTTGTATTTGATGCCGAAAGCGTTAAAGGCTATGAATCGCGGATTGCACCGGGGATGTCTGCTACGGTAAATGTTGAATTGAAATAAGGGAAGGCACGACACGGATGATTTTAGAAGTCGGGAATTTGATTATTTGCGGTTAAGGGCGATCGACCTTACAATATCATCCGTGTATCCGTGCTATCCGTATCGTGCTGTTATTCTGTTTTCCCTATTTGGCGCGAAGGGCGATCCTCTTCGAGGGCTTCGCTAACGAACTTTTTGGGGAGTCACTTAGCTGTTTCCTCCACCTCAGCTTTATTCGTGGATTCTGCCTCCTTTAGTCGAGACTAAGAAACCCGGTTTCTTCGATAATTTAGGTGGGTAGCCGAAACCTCGGGAAAGAAACCGGGTTTCTGGGAATACCGTCTCTTAAAACTAATAATATTAACCCTCATCATATCTCAACTCGGAAAAATATTATTGCCAAGAAAACCACTCTATGGTAAACTAGAAGATTGTGAATATTAATCAAAAGTAAAGTAACTAGCCCGGAGAAATCAAAATGACACAGCAAACCCTCCACGGAACCAGCCGCAAAAGAAAAAGAACATCCGGTTTTCGCGCCAGAATGCGTACCGCAACCGGTCGATTAGTAATCAAAGCCCGCCGCAGCAAAGGTCGCCACCGCCTCGCAGTCTAGCACTGCACTCTTGTTCAGAGGCCAAGATCGATCGCCCTACGCCATGTTGCCCGAGACAAACCGACTCAAACACCGAAAAGACTTCAGCGCCGTCTACCGCAAGGGAATGCGCCGCAACTCCGCTCATTTCAGCCTCAGAGCTCTGCGCAAACCCAAAAGCATCGAATTAAGCAAACCGACAGCCGAAAAATCCTTGCAGCCCACTCGCACAGGCATTTCTATCAGTCTGAAAGTTAGCAAACGTGCTGTAGTCCGCAACCGGATTAAGCGCCAGATTCGGGCAGCTTTGCGACAACTATTGCCTCGATTAAAATTCGGGTGGGATTTAGTGATTGTCGTGCGTCCGATCGCACAAGAGTGCAATTATGCAGAAATTCTGCAAGAATTAGAGCAGTTGTTGGTAGAAGCCGAGGTACTAAATGGGAATTCGAGAGGAAGTATATTATGAAGGCGGCCCCGCGCCTGGAGACTTGATCGTCAACTTACTCCTGGGGCTGACTGTCGTGGGAATCCCCCTCGCAGTAGGATCGATTGTCCGGGCTCTGTGGCTGCGCTACCGGATCACAAGCCGCCGAGTGTCCGTAACTAGCGGTTGGATGGGACGCGAACGCACAGACGTTATCTACTCAGATATAGTCAAAATCGTCACAGTACCTCGCGGTTTCGGAAGTTACGGAGACATGGTGCTGACCATGAAAAATGGCAGTCGCTTGGAACTCCGATCGATTCCTAAATTTCGAGCAATGTATGACTACATTAACGAAAAACTGCCCGCAGCCGTTCAAAAAGCTAACGCTGCTCCAGCTAAATAACCGAATAACTTCGCCCTCAAATCAGGCTGAAATTAGTTCGATTATTGGCAAACTAATTACAAAAAAACCGCAGGCCGGGCGGTCGATCGACGGGTAATGTCCTAAGATAGAGACAAAACCCTAAAAGTTGAGGCGGCTCGCGTTCAGCAGATGCAAGTAGTTCTCAACACCAAACATAGAGCACCTAAATTAACGAACAAGCGAATGGATTTTGGTATCTCGTTTCTCTCCAACAACCTCATGCTCCCGATCCTAGATTTTTTCTACGGGATCGTGCCAAGCTACGGTTTAGCGATCGTATCTCTGACGCTCGTGATTCGCTTTGCTCTTTATCCTCTCAATGCAGGCTCTCTTCGCAATATGCGACGCATGAAAGTAGCGCAGCCGTTGATGAAAGAGCGAGTAGATCAAATTCAAAAACTCTATAAAGACAATCCTACTAAGCAGCAGGAGGAAATGAGCCAAGTCTACAAAGAATTTGGTAATCCTCTCGCAGGATGTTTCCCATTGGTGCTGCAAATGCCAGTGCTTTTTGCGCTGTTTGCCACGCTCAGGGGTTCGCCGTTTTCTGACATAAATTACAGCGTTAACGTCCAAGTTTTGCCAAAAGAACAAATCGAAGCTGTTCAACCGCAAGCTTTTGCTACACCGCCTCAAAATATTTACGTCACAGGTACTTTTCATGCTCCAGTTGTGGGCGTGATTCCAGGCGGCGACAAACTCTCTGTCGGCGACACAACCAAGATTGATTTTCAAACCCCAGAGGGTAAAGCTCTCACAGCCCTAGCTACCGAAAATAAGAGCGAAATTGACTTCGTTCCTCGTTGGAAAGTAATCAAAGGCGAAGAAACCGTCAAGGTAGACGAACAGGGCAACATCACAGCCTTAGCGCCCGGTGAAGCCACAGTTCAAGGCACAATCCCCGGATTGGCTACAAACAAAGGCTTCCTGTTTATTGAAGCTCTCGGTCGCGTTGGCGCGATCGACCCAGATGGTACAATCCACTGGGATATTTTGGTGATGATCCTCGGCTTCGGCATCAGTTTGTATATCAACCAAACTCTTTCGGGACAAGCACAAGGGCCAAACGACAATCCCCAACAGGCTACAGTCAACAAACTGACACCTGTCATATTTTCTGGGATGTTTTTGTTCTTCCCGCTGCCCGCTGGCGTGTTGATGTATATGCTGATTGCTAATATCTTCCAAACAGTTCAATCGTTTATTTTGTCCAGAGAACCACTGCCCGAAAACCTTCAAAAAATCGTGGACGAAGCAGAGGCGAAAACTCAAAAAGAACAGGGATTAGATGCACTTCCCTTTGAGCCAAAGCGTTCTAAGAAAAAGGCTTGATTGTTAAAATGAAAGAATCTCAAATGCAGCGCGGACAGCAATGGTTAGAAGAATTGCTAAAACTGTCCGCAATTCCCTCAAAAGTAGTAAGCCAACAGCAAGAAGATTGCTACTGGATGACGATCGATGAAAGTAACCTCACTCCCGAACAAATTGCCATCTTAGTGGGGCCAGACGGTAATGTACTAGATGCTATTCAGTACCTATGCAACGCAGTTGTAAACATAGGTACTGAATCGGATGAACCGATTCCTTATACAGTTGAACTTAACGGCTATCGCATCCGCCGCCAAGAGGAATTGCGATCGATGGCAGAGTACGCAGCAGACCAAGCGCGCTCGACAGGAGTTGAATTTGAACTCAAAGCGCTGTCTTCATCAGAACGCCGTCAAGTACACAGCTTTTTGAGCGAATGTGAGGATCTAGAAACTTACAGTCAAGGACAAGAACCCGATCGGCGTTTGGTAGTACGGCGGCGCTGACGGTAAAAAGGAAGGAAGAAGGAAGAAGTTAATTTTTAACTATTCCTTTTGACCTTTGAATTCAAGAATTAGGAAGGCAAAAGATTATTATGGAGACAATTTATATCCCTCATCTACTCACAAAAATGGAGCGGAAAGAGGTCATAGATTTTGAAGAAATTATCCCCGATTTAGAAACCCTTACTCCGGTGCGGGGGCGACTGCAAGTGACTCACCAAGGAAATTATCTTGAGGTGAAGGCAAAAGCAGAAACAATTGTGACTCTCACCTGTCACAGATGCTTGAAACAATACAATCACCGTTTGAAACTCCAATCATCTGAAATTATCTGGCTTGAAGAAAAAGCGAATCAGCCCGATTCAAGTTCAGGAGAATTTGAAGTTGATTTAGAAAATTTGGTAGAAAATTTGTCCCCGGGTGGTCATTTCTCTCCAAGCGATTGGGTATACGAGCAAATGTGTTTGGAACTACCACACAAACAGATATGCGACACTGAATGTCCGGGAATAGATTTAAATGACGTAGAAGAGGCAGAAAGCTCAGAAGCTCCAGCATCGGACAGTCGCTGGGCATCTCTGGCAGCGCTTAAACGTCAATTGCCTTAGTCAATAGTCATTAGTTAGCAGTCAGTAGCTACTGAAACTAATAACTGTGTAATAATGAATTCCAAAAAATAACACCAGCTAATAACCAATAACTAATAACTAATAGCTAATAACCAATAATTAACCAGTTACCAAAAATAATACCAACTAATAACCAATAGCTAATGACTAATGACTAATAACTAATGACTAATTTTAGCGACGAATTTGAACTGCTGCTGCGATCGCGCTATCCCTTAATTTACATTCCCACACGGGAAGAAGAACGCGTAGAAGTGACGATCGCCCAATGCGCCAAAAAACAGGGTTCTCGCGCTGTCTACATCTGGGATTTTGTAGATGGCTACCAAGGAAATCCCAACGATGCTGGTTTTGGCAAGCGCAACCCGCTCCAAGCTTTAGAGTTTCTCGAAAAATTGCCCGCATCCGCACCTGCAATCTTTATTCTGAGAGATTTTCAGCGTTTTTTAGAAGATGTGGCAATTTCCCGCCAACTGCGGAATTTGGCCAGACGCCTCAAATCTCAACCCAAAAATATTGTCATCATATCTCCAATCATTTCCATCCCAGAAGACCTCAGCGAAGTCATGACCGTTTTGGAGTTTCCCTTGCCGACGGCGGCGGAAATCAAAATTGAGGTGGAAAAAATGTTAGGAGCTACCGGACAGGCGATAGAAGGGCGTTTGCTGGACGAAACGGTGCGCTCCTGCCAAGGATTGTCGATCGAACGAATCCGTCGAGTTTTGGCAAAGGCGATCGCCACTAGAGGCGAACTCCATTCCGACGACGCAGAACTGATTTTGGAAGAAAAACGCCAAACAATCCGACAAACTCAAATTCTAGATTTTTACCCAGCCCGCGAAAATATCTCCGATATCGGCGGTTTGGACAATCTGAAAGAATGGCTGTTGCGTCGCGGTGGTGCTTTTTCCGATCGCGCTCGCCAATACGGTTTGCCGCATCCCAGAGGTTTGTTGTTAGTCGGAATTCAAGGAACCGGAAAATCCTTAACTGCAAAGGCGATCGCCCATCACTGGCATTTACCCTTACTTCGCTTGGATGTCGGGCGTTTATTTGCCGGATTAGTTGGGGAATCGGAATCCCGCACCAGACAAATGATTCAGCTAGCGGAAGCTTTGGCGCCATGCGTGTTGTGGATTGACGAGATTGACAAGGGTTTTGGGGGATTGGACGGTAAAGGTGATTCGGGGACAACTAGCCGGGTGTTCGGGACTTTTATCACTTGGTTGGCAGAAAAAACTTCTCCGGTATTTGTAGTCGCAACGGCTAATAACATCCAGTCTTTGCCGCCGGAAATGCTCAGAAAAGGTAGGTTTGACGAAATATTTTTTGTGGGTTTGCCCAGCCAGGAGGAACGGCGGGCGATTTTTGAGGTACATTTGTTGCGGTTGCGATCGCACATTATCAAAAATTACGATTTAGAGCGCTTGGCTTACGAAACTCCCGATTTTTCAGGAGCCGAAATTGAGCAAACTTTGATTGAAGCAATGCACATTGGGTTTAGCCAAAATCGAGACTTTACCACAGATGATATTTTAGAATCAGCTAGTCAGATGGTGCCATTAGCCAGAACGGCTCAAGAACAAATCCAGTTTCTCCAAGATTGGGCCGCTGCTGGGAAAGCTCGCCTTGCTTCTCGATACGGCAGTTTGAGTCGCCGGATTCAAGGGTAAGCTTTTGAAATCAGCAGTTAGTTGTGGCGCCCGCTCGCGTAGTCGAAGGGTCGAAGGGTCGAAGGGTCAACAGTCAGCAGTCAACAGTCAACAGTCAGCAATGAGCAATGAGCAGTGTATATAGCATTTTCAAGTTTTTAGTTGGTTTTTTGTTAGCGATCGTCCTAATGGCAGGTGCTAGCGTGGCGGCTGCACTTTACTTTGCCGCTAAGCTAACTACCGTCCCCGAAAGACCTGTTTTTCCCAACGATAAAACAGCAGTTCAGATTGCGGGCGCTGGGCCTAAGTCAACAGCCAAGGCCAGCGCTGTTTCTACGTCTAGCGAGGCCCCGTCTCCGAAACCGCTGGAACCTGGAACTTACCGAGCTCTCATAACTCAGCCGATCGGCTTAATTCTCCGAGATAGTGCTAACCGAGACGCGAACCGGATTGGCGGTGTTGGTTACAAGGAAAAAGTCGTCGTTTTGGAAGATTCGCCGGACAAAGAGTGGCAGCGAATTCGGGTGGAGGATGGCAATCGCGAAGGTTGGGTCAAGGGTGGTAATACTGAAAAAGTCGAGGGAGAATAGGACAATGGCGAGCGAGCGTGTCCGGTAAAATAACCGTTATCGGTTTGTAGTGAGGACAAAAAGTCCTCTGACTTTTAGTCAAAAATGACTCGCTTCCTGAGTCCAAGTAATTTTATTTTGGTCGATCGACTGGACGCGATCGGAGTCTCCAACTTGCCAATGTTAATCTCCGAATTCAAAAAGTGCATATCACTTTTACTTCTAAAAGTCAAGTTAAATTTATTTAGGATATTTGGGATTGCCGTCACCAGACGCTGAGACTGTGAGTCCGTTAGCGAAGCCCTCGAAGAGGATCGCCCCTGAACAATCCTAAATTTGAGATGAAAGCTCAGCATTTCAAAGGTTTCAATCGCTGAAACTCTACAGAAAAATCAGCAAATTCATCAGTAAAAATTCTCTAATTAATCAGATTATGTTAAGAAAGTTAACAAAATTTTAAGGTTAGTTGCAAAACCTAGGATGTTGTCACCGCACCATAGGCAAAAGTGATAGCTTTGATAACAAGATGTAAGTTTTCAGCTTAAAAGCTACCAACAATAAAAAATATGTACGACAAACGTCCCGATCGAGATTTGGCGAGTGCTGCTGTAACTGCGGCTTTAGGAGCTGGGGTCGTCACCTCTTTTGCCGTCAGCAGAGGGCAAAACCCTTTGGTAGCCCTGGGAATTACGGTTTTTGCAGCGGGAGTAGCTTTGATTTGCGATCGGTTCGGCTTAATTTAAGTGAACGTCCCATTTTTATGAACAGTTCACCAATAAAATCCCCGCCCTATTTGCAACTAGCAAGGGTGGGGATTTTTAGTCGATCGTCACTCTTGTTATACCAAAAAACTGGTCATTTTTCCCCCATCAAGGCTAAGATGTGGCTGCAAACTTTTTTCCTGACACTTACGTCTATATAGACAGCGATGCTATCTTGGTTATTACCTGTAATTATTTTTGAAAGCAAAATTTTTTCCAAAACGGGTGCTTCACTCAAACAGGTAAAACTTACCCTTGATAAATCCTCTTCTACCCAAAGCTTAGCTTTGGGAGTTTGTCCAGATACCCCAGCCACAATTTCACAGTAAAAAGTTATGGAATCCCTCGCCTACCTCGAACTTGCTCTTGTTTGCGAAGCACCCGCAGAGTCGAAAATTTTTGATGCGCCTAAGTGGCAAAACCGATCGAGTCAGACTTATGTCTATTTGCTGTCTCTGGCTTTGATGTTGTCGGTTTTGAGTGCAGCCGGTGCGGCTTTTGCTCAAATAGATCCGGGAAATCCAAGTCTGCGCTCTGTGCAAGACAGGTTGCGGGATCTCGGCTATTTTTCGAGATCCTCTACTGGTCAGCTCGGGCCGGTAACAAAACAAGCTCTGACTAACTTTCAGCGAGACTATCAACTTTCGCTGACGGGTAGGCCCGATCGAGCTACAGTGATCGCACTCAATAGTTTTACCGATGACGATCGAGCTTTTAAAACTATTTATACAAATTACACGGAACTGCGTTTTGGAGACACGGGTGCAGAAGTTTCCGCTCTCCAGCGGAGGTTGAAGCAGCTAGGCTACTTCAACACGCATCCCACAGGGAGTTTTCGTGAAGTTACCCTGAATGCGGTGAGATACTTCCAGCGAATTAATCGACTGCGGGTAACTGGAGTTGCAGACAGGCAAACTTTAGCTTTGCTGTTTGGTTCCGCCAGCCCGATTCCCCCCGTGACGCTTCCGGGGGATATCTCGGAAAATGGCGGTTGCAAGGGGCTGCGGTTTGGGGACAGAGGGGCGACTGTAGACTTGATTCAGCGGCAGTTAAAAGCTTTGGGCTATTTTGAAGGTGGCGTTGATGGCAAGTTTCGCGAACGCACTCTCTATGCTGTGACTCGTTTTCAGCAAGATTATAATCTGGTTTCTGACGGCTGCGCTGACACTGCTACTTTGACCGCTATCGATGCTCAGATGAGGGCAGCTCAAATTACTTCATTACCCGAGGAAAATGACCAGCAGAGTCATGGAGATTTTATCGAACTTGGCGACAGAGGCCCAGAAGTAGAATTTGTGCAGCGGCGACTGCAACAATTGGGTTATTACAGGAGCCAGATTCACGGTTGGTTCGATCAACCAACTCAAATAGCTTTGATCCGGTTTCAGAAAGATCGCGGGTTATTCGGGACAGGGAGAGTCGATCGCAGCACTAAATCCGCTCTGCGACAAGATAACAAGCAGGCGACAGCACCTGTTCAGCAGATTGCCGTCATCAGTCTGCGAGGGGGCGATACTGGGCAGTAGTGTTAGGCAGTTTCAGTCTTCGCTCACAAGTCTGGGCAAAAACGTGAAGCTCGATGAGCGGACTTGCGGACGCTGCATCAAAGAAATCAGGTTTCTGCTCTCCGACTGATTCCTGAAACCATCTATTTTCCTGAATAAACCCAGTTTCGGCGTAAGTGCAAATTGCACTTATGCCGAAAACTTTTGTTAAAAAATGTAACAAGATGTACTTGAAATGCGAAAATAGTGTATGTTCACTCACTCAGATCCGGGGTACTGCTGCTGTTCTGGGCGATTGCATCCGGGGTATTGCTGCCGTGCTGGGCGATCGACTTCGGACAAGACCAATTGCTGGAAACCAAAGACGGCCATCCCATCCGCAAAGCTTCGTGGCACACCGTATGAATAGTTAGCTGGCAGTCTAGCAGGTGTAACCCAGACTTTTCAGCTTGCTTCATGCCAATTTTCAAAATCGAATCGTTGTTAAATTCGATCGTTCTGTTGCACTGAACGCAGACTAGGTGATGGTGGTGGTGCGGATAAGGCTGGTTTATTTCATAGTGTTTGTGACCTTCTGCTAGTTCGAGTTCGCGGAGCAGGCTCATCCTTGCCATCAACTTTAAAGTTCGGTAAATGGTGGACAAGCTAATGTTTTCCCCGCGATTTTTTAACAAAGTGTACAAATCCTCGGCGCTCAGGTGATTGCCTTTGGGGAGGTTCTGAAAAACGTGCAAAATGGTTTCCCGTTGGGGAGTCATCCGCCAGCCTTTGTCATTGAGTTCGGATTTGAATGAAGACGCGGTGTAAAGTGCCATAGTGACCCTCTCAAGAAAGTCTGCCTATTGACAATCATACACAGCGATCGAGATATTTTGCAAATATCGGAGCTTATTGAAAAAAGGTTGAGGAAAAAAATTTGGTTTTTGATACTTTTTGACTTTTAACCAGCTTTATATCTTGGGGGCAGAGGACAGAGAAGTTGTTTAGAAGTAAACCATTGTTACTTCTACTTAATCCCTCCTGCCTTCTGCATAAGTGCCGAATCACTCGCTCCGCGATCGATCGGGCTTTCCGGGCAAATTTAAGTCAGAGACTCCAGATAGTCGCGTACACGGTTACGACGCTTGGGTTGGCGTAGTTTTTGCAAAGCTTTAGCTTCAATTTGTCGGACTCGCTCGCGGGACAAGTCGAGAGCGCGACCAATTTCTGCCAGCGAGTAGGGGTGTCCGTCGCCCAAACCAAAGCGCATCAAAATTACATCTCGCTCGCGGCTGGTCAAATCTGCCAGAAGTTGCTGCAAGTCTCGGTGCAGAGCTTCTCGCATCAGCATTTCTTCTGGCGATACGCAGTCGGTTTCGAGCAAGTCGCCCAACTCTGTATCTTTTTCGTTGCCCACTTTAGTTTCCAGAGAAACAGAGCGGGGGACTCGCAGCAATACTTCTCGAACTTGAGCGGCGGTCATGTCTAGCTCAACGCCGATGTCTTCTATCGTAGCTGTCCGACCTTTTTCTTGAGAAATTTTGCGCTGGGCTTTCTTGATTTTGTTAAGTTTTTCGGTGATGTGGACGGGGAGGCGGATCGTGCGGCTTTGAGTCGCAATAGCCCGCGTAATTCCCTGCCGAATCCACCAGTAGGCATAGGTACTAAACCGATAGCCCCGCGTTGGGTCGAACTTTTCGACAGCTCGCTCCAGTCCGAGAGTACCTTCTTGTATTAAATCGAGTAATTCTAAACCGCGATTTTGATATTTTTTCGCCACCGAAACCACTAGGCGCAGGTTCGCCTTAATCATGTGGTCTTTAGCTTCGACGCCTTCAGATTGAATTCTTTCGATCGCCTCGACCGTCATTTCTGCTAACTCGGCCCATTGGCGCTTGCCTTCGGCCATAATTCGCTTGAGTTCTGGCACGTCACCGACGCCGGCAGTTGATGCCCAGCGTTCCAAGGAAGGCTTGTGTCCCAACTGTGCGGCCAAGCGATCGCGAACCTCAATTAAATGCACGAAGCGCCCAATTAGCCCTTCTTCCTGGGAGGCGACGATGCTGCGCAATTCCAGCAATTTAATGTAGCGCTGAACTTTTTGAGCTTCAGAGACTTCTTCATCTCTACCTAAGAGACGAACCCGACCGATTTCTTGTAAATACAAGCGCACTAAGTCGGTAGTGCGACGGCTGGCATTTTTTTGCAATTTGGCTGCTTGGTCTGCATCCTCTGTCTCTGCTGCGTCTTGGTCGATCGGTTCGTCCCCAGCTTCTTCAGCATCTTCATCCAACACATCTACATCTTGCAAGGGATTGGCTCGCAGTTGTTCGTCGAATTCAGCTTGAGCGTAAAAAGAGGTGGCTGGCATAGTGATTTTCTCAGTTGCTCCGGGTGAAAAGATGCTACGCTTGGCGGCTATTTATAATTAAGATGCCCACTCTGTTAAGACGAAGCATCACCGCTTTTTGTTTCTTTACTAACTTTCCTGACTTCGATGCTGTTGGAGAGATCGAACTTTGGCTGCCCCACTTGTTTTACCAAGATTCAGGAAAACGCTAAGAACTTTCTGATGTAACAGGTTGAAGCCCCGAAAAGTGCGTTGTACTTCTTTGTTTATGTAGCTAGTATATATAGTTACTGGCTAAAAACAAGTGACCTTCGTCAGAAGTTAAGTTAATCTTCATCACCAATAACCTGGTTCCCGATCACTTCCTAAATTTAGCCACTTTTTTAATAAAACTTTATATAACTAGGCGCTCTTGATTAAATCCCTCACAGTTGAGCGGAAGTTTAATCGTTACACAATATGAGCTTCAGAGTTTGTAAAGTCCGCAGTACCGAATTAGTAGCGATCGGCAAAAACCGGGTTTTTCGATGTCTTTTAGGTAAGTCATGAGTTTGAGGGGGCGATGACCAATATTTTTTTGCTTGGCGCTGCTGCTTTGGGGTTAACATCACGCTTAGAACACCAGAATTATGAACGACCTCTTTTTCACCTAGCCTGCACAAAAGCGGAGGTTTTTGATTACCGTTAACCCGATCGGGTTAACGGATGGGTTCCTAAAAACCGGATTTTTCAACCCAAATACTCCATTAAAACCCTCAATAAGAGTTAAAAAACCCGGTTTCTTTGTGGCCGATTGGCTAAGTCGTATCTTACTAAGAATGTTGCTCTGGGCGTGACTTAACTCAAATTCAAATTCCTAGCGCGGGTAAAGTTTCATTAGTTCCCTCACTTGTTCGGCGTGATACGAACTGCGAGTTAAGGGAGAAGCGACAACTTGCAAGAATCCCAAAGATTCGCCAAACTCTCTCCAAGCATCAAACTGTTCCGGTGGCACAAAGTTTTCTACATTCAAATGTTTTTGAGTCGGTTGCAGGTACTGTCCAACTGTCAAAATATCGCAGCCTACAACCCGCAAATCCTGCATCGCCTCGCGAATTTCGCCGTCTGTTTCCCCCAGTCCGACCATGATACCGGATTTGGTATAAACCCCCGGTGCGATGTCGCGGCTTCGCTGTAACAGTTCTAGCGTGCGATCGTACTTTCCTTGCGGCCGCACCTTCCGGTAAAGTCGCTTTACCGTTTCAGTATTGTGATTGAGTACATCGGGGCGGGCTGCGAGAATAATTTCTAAAGCTTGCCAGTTGCCACACAAGTCGGGAATCAAAACTTCTATAGTTGTATCGGGCATCGTCGATCGCACCGATCGAATGCACTCCACAAACTGAGACGCACCTCCATCCGGCAAATCATCCCGGTTAACAGAGGTAATCACAACGTGCTTGAGTTTAAGTCGCTGCACCGCTTGCGCTAATCTTTCAGGCTCCGTCGGATCTAAAGGTTGGGGCTTTTTCTCAAAATCGATGTCGCAGTAAGGACAGGCGCGGGTACAAGCCGGGCCCATAATCAAAAATGTGGCAGTACCTGCGCTGAAGCATTCGCCGATGTTCGGACACGACGCCTCTTCGCAAACTGTATTCAGGGACAAATCCCGCAAAATTTCTTTGACGTTGCCGACGCGCTCCCACTGGGGGGCTTTAACTCGCAACCACTGGGGCTTAACTGTCACGTCTGTCTCCGCCTGAGTAGTGTTTCACAAAATATTATATACCAGCTTGCTCAATTTTGACGCCGAGTGTGATATCTTAAAAATACAGTGACTAAATTCGGGATGTAGCGCAGCTTGGTAGCGCACCTCGTTCGGGACGAGGGGGTCGTAGGTTCAAATCCTATCATCCCGATTGTTGTTGTTGTTATTGTCCATTAAAGAGCTATTTGTCAGTTTTAAATAGCTCTTGTCAAGGAATTTCATCAGAGGTCGAGCTTTCAAGGCTTTCGGGTATTGTTTCAAAACGCGTCAAGTATCTTTCTCGAAAAAACAGTTTTAAATAGCTCTTTTCGGAAAATAAACGGAAACCTAATGCACCTCGCAGTATCTTATCTGTAGGGGAGGCTGATAGACCTCAAACTGCACCTTGTCCCAGGGCAACCGCATGAAAAGGATGCGATAGTTTGGGGTAAAGTAACGCCATAGGAGCGCTCCCATGAGTCAGGTAATCGATGCGAGCATACTGACCCATTTTGCCAGCCTAGAAGATCCCCGTGATATGCGAGGCAAAGAGCATCTGCTGTTGGACATCATCACGATTGCCCTTTGATTTGTGATGAGTGGGGCAGAGGGCTGGGAGGACATGGCGGAGTACGGCAGAGCTAAACAGGACTGGCTCTCGACGTTTCTATCCTTGCCCAATGGGATTCCCTGTGCTGACACCTTCAGACGGGTATTTGCTCGTCTCGACCCGGAGCAGATGCAGCGCTGCTTTGTCAGTTGGGTAAACGCCATTCGCGAACTGTTGGGGGCGGAAGTGGTCGGGATTGATGGCAAGACGTTGCGGCATTCGGATGACAAAGGCTGCGGGAAAGCTGCGATTCACATGGTGAGTGCTTGGGCAAGTGCGAATCGTCTGGTATTGGGACAGTGCAAAGTAGACGATAAATCCAATGAGATCACTGCCATTCCAGCACTGCTGAGTGTCCTGGAAATCACAGGCTGCATTGTCACCATTGATGCGATGGGCTGCCAGAGAGATATTGCCAGTGCCATCCTCGCGCGAGGTGCGGATTATGTGCTGGCGCTCAAAGGGAACCAGGGCAGCTTGTTTGAGGATGTGCAGTGGTTATTTCAGCAAGCCCAAGCGTCTGAGTTTGAGGGGGTTGCCCACAGTTTTGCCCAATCCATCGACATCGGGCATGGACGGATCGAAACCCGCCGCTGTTGGACGCTTTCGGACTTAGGCTATCTGACCCAAGCGCCCCGATGGGCAGGACTTCAAACAATTGTTATGGTGCAGAGTGAGCGGCGCTATCAGGGTCAAACCACCACCGAAAATCGATTCTTCATCAGTAGTCTCCCCAGTCAAGCAGCTTTGGTGATGAATGCTGTCAGAACCCACTGGTCGATTGAAAATTCGCTGCACTGGGTCTTGGATGTCTCTTTCCATGAGGATGCCAGCCGGATTCGCCGTGATTTTGCTCCTCAGAACATGGCACTGCTCAGGCATCTAGCGCTCAATCTGCTCTCCCAGGACTCATCCTCTAAGCGCGGCATTGCTGCTAGACGCAAAAGGGCAGCCTGGGATCACACCTATCTCATCAAGCTTCTCACTCAGTGATTTTTATGCGGTTGCCCTGGCGTGGAGATTAATGGTTAGCCAGCAACCGGATAGTAAAAGAACAGTAAAACTACCCGTTCGCATACCTGAAAGGGCTTTGGCAATCACCATTCGACGTTGCTCTGGTGAGGTGAGAATGACTGGTTTCAATAGTGCAGCTAGAGCCAGCGTTGCCCCAAACACACAGACGATCGTTGCGCCTGTTGGTAAGTCCCAAACATAGGAAGCACCCAGCCCGATCGTGCTTGCCAGCATTCCCATCGTCCAGCCAATGAGCAGCGTGATCAAAATTGAAGTGCTGTAGAGTGTGCCGATCGCGGCTGGAATAATCAAAAAGCAGAACACGAGCAGCACTCCGGCAAGGGCTACGGAACTGGTGACAACCACACCAAACGAGATGTATAGCTGTAGCCATATAAATTAGGACGGGCTACAGCTATAAAACAAAAAATCCCAGAACCAAATCCGTTCGTTAGTTTGCGCTGCTTGCCCTGACTGAAAGGAAATCTGGATGAATTGCTTGCGAGTAAACCAGTGGAACACGCCAACCGCACTGTAAAGCAGCACAACTTTGAACAAATCTGCTTCCGTCGTTGTGAGAATGCTACCCACAAGAATTTGTTTGATGTGTTCTGCGCCCTGTGGGGCTTTGTCTACTAACAAAAAGGCTGCCGCTGCCGACACCACATACACCACGCTCTCGATGCGAAAACCCAACCCGAGTGCGGCCAACGCTGGCGTGCCGAACTGCGTGGTGATGCGCGTGAGCAGCTCCCCCGGCCGGGGCAGGGTCCGCACCTCTCGACCATCCAGATCGACGACGGTGTCGGGAGGGAGTCGGATGCGTTTGCAGCGGGCGTGCCCGTCCTGGGCCCCGGGCTTTTTGCCCGAAGGCGTTCGTGGCGGAGCCGGTTTGAAGCCGGGCGGATCGGACGAAGGCGGTTTGGAGGAATTGGTGGAGTTCAGGTCGAGTCGGGCCTGGAGTTCGCGGACCTGAGCTTCGAGTCGTTCGATGCAGTTGCGGTAGAAGGCGAACGCGACGACGAGAGCTTCCCGGGCATCCGATGGGATGCTCGACCAGATCGGTTCGGGAAGTGGCGGCGGCGACTGCATACTGAGAAGAGTCCGGAAAATCGCTACGAAGACAAGGGGCCGTTCAAAAGTCGTGAACGGTTACAAGATCTTCGATCCGTTGTAAAAATTGCTGAAGGCTTGA
>ENA-OFDP01000163-OFDP01000163.1-metagenomes-genome-assembly--contig:-NODE-163-length-31090-cov-6.746576_pt1 | contig 31090 bp, 29 predicted proteins | sample MGYA00153389_OFDP01 | MGnify analysis MGYA00153389
ATTGGGAATTGGGAATTGGGAATTGGGAATTGGGAATTGGGAATTGGGAATTGTTAACTGTTAACTGTTAACTGTTAGCTGTTGACTGCCTTCAGACGCTAATCCTCGTCTTCTTCTAAATCATCATCATCATCATCATCATCATCATCATCATTGGTCAATTTTTCGCCATCATTGGTCAATTCTTCGTCATCAAACATACCTGGTTTGCGATCGGCAGAAAGCTGATTCAGCAATATCACCATTTTATCACCCCGTTCCAGAGAACCGTCTTCTAGAAATGCCACTCCTGGTGTCCGACGCAGTTGCAACCGCTGGCCCAACTGGTTGCGGACATAGCTAGTTGCCGATTTCAAACCTTCCATCGTCTCGGCCTTGGCCTCATCAGTACCGTAAATGCTGACAAAGATTTTTGTGTGCTGAAGGTCTCCCGAAACAACTACTTCGGTAACGCTAACCATACCTGCACCGACTCGATCGTCTTTAATGCCGTTCAGCAACATCAGACTGACTTCTCGTTTAATCATTGAAGCTACGCGCTCTATGCGACGACTTGTAGCCATACCAACTATCCCCTACTTTTAAATCGGCCGTTTTCATCCCGATTGACAATTGTAGCGCGATCTTGTCCTAAGATGAATGAATTAGGTCGATCGACCGAGTTTTTGAGTCATATAAATTCCGTCAGGATAGAGGAGACGGCATTGCCGTGTCCCTACAATATTATTTTGGGTAGGGACACGGCACTGCCGTCTCCTAATTTCTATAGATTCTCAAATACTTAATATGAATATTCCTAACTCAATTGTTCGGATTTTTCTAATTCTCCCAAACGGTCAGATTGTGGCACAACTGCGAGATAATATCCCAGGTATTGCAAGTCAAGGGATGCTTTCTACTTTTGGTGGTGGTGTGGACATTGGAGAAGATCCAATGCAAGCCGCAGTGCGAGAACTGGAGGAAGAAACTTGCCTCAAAACAAATTACGAAATGGAATTTATCACAACTTTCATTCACCAAAAGACCCGAAACAATCAAGCAGTTCTACAGGATAACCATTTATTTCTGGCGAGAATTAGTAACATTGATGGAATAGAAATTAAAGAAGGTGTGGGTTTTGTAGTTTTGAGAAAAGATGTAGATTTTGAGAAAGTCAACGCAGGCGAGGGTGCTCAAATGGCTTGGAAATTGTTGCAGCAGTATTTAAAATAAAAAGTTACGTATTACCTTCAAATATCGATCGCACTCCCAGTTACGCTTAGGTTATGCCGATCGCCAAAAAGGAATAAAACTCATGGAAAAAGAATTTACAATCGGTCAAAAAGTGCGAGTTGTGGCGATGCCGCCCTACGTCAAAACTGCCGAACCGATGCCGGTGCTGCGGCCTGCGAGTGTAATTGCCATCGATGATGAAGGTGTTGTGATCGATCGGCGTCCCGGCAATTATTGGGGCATTCGCTTTGCAAAAGGTGCTTTTCTGTTAGACAGTCAGTACATTGAAGCGGCAGAAACTACTGTATGAGGTAATGGGTAATTGGGAATTGGTAATTGGAAATTGGGAATATTGTGTCAGGTCAATTACCCGCAATAAAATCTGTTTGTAGTAAGGACTTTAGTCCTTTTTTTATGGTGAATAAGAAGGACTGAAGTCCTCACTACGAACCTGCATTGCCGTATCCTCTGTTGCTGGCTTCTTCAAGAAGCCAGCTTGGCCTCAAAAGCCAAAGAATTAACCGTAAACTCCCCGATAACTTCCTCTAAACTAGGATATCTGAAGTTACAAGGTTGAGGCTTTCCCAAAAAATAACCTTGAGCGTAATCTACCCCAAGTTCCTTCAGTTTATCCATAACTTTTTGACTTTCCACATACTCGGCAATTGTTTTGATTCCCATGACATGAGCAATTTTGGTGATAGCTTCCACCATGACGATATCAATAGGATTGTCAGCAAGATTCTTAATAAAATTACCGTCAATTTTGATATAATCAACTGGCAAATTTTTTAGGTAAGCAAAGGAAGACATCCCGCTACCGAAGTCGTCCAAGGCAAACTGGCAGCCGAGTTCCTTGAGTTTCCAAATCAAGCTAGCAGCTTTACTGAGATTAGCGATCGCCACGGTTTCTGTAATTTCAAAACAAATTATTTCTGGCGGTATTTGATGGATGGAAAACTGCTCTTGAATAAACTCGATAAACTTTTCTTCGTTGATGCTGTCTCCTGAAAGGTTGATTGCATAAAGGCTGGGATATTGGCTAAATGAGGATTGCGAATTAGACAGGGGACAGCAAGCGGACAAGCTAACTATTTTATCACCGTCTCCTGCGGGGTTTTGGACTAATAGATTTGTCGTGAAAGTTTTAGATAAATTGCTAAATAAAGTACGAATTACCCAGCGATCGATCGCCTGCATCAAGTTGTAGCGTTCGGCTGCGGGAATAAACGCCATCGGTGACACCAACTGGCCAGTAGCCAACTGGAGGCGCAACAGGATTTCGCAGTGGGTGCCGGTGGTTGGAGAGTTGAGCAAATGTACGATCGGCTGAGAGTACAAGCGGAAGCGATTCTCTTCTAAAGCTTGATTAATTTGGACTACCCATTGGGTTTCGCCGTGCTGTTTGATTAATTCTCGATCGCCCGCTTGATAAACTTGTACCCGGTTGCGGCCTTTATTTTTCGCAGCATAGCAGGCAATATCGGCCGCGCTCAAAACCGCAGATGTCGATACTGTTTTGGGATTAATTGCTACTAAACCGATACTGACGCCGATCGAAAAAGTTTTGTCCTGCCACCCGAACCGGAATCCTTGAATGCTTTGTAACAGTGCTTCTGCAACTTGCAACCCACGTTCGGGGAGACAGTTGTACAGGAGTACGGCAAACTCATCGCCGCCCAGACGAGCCAACATATCAGTTTTGCGGATATCGCTTTTAAATAGCTGGCTGACTTGGCGCAGCAGTTCGTCACCTGCAACGTGACCGTTCGTGTCGTTAACTATTTTGAAGCGATCGAGATCCAGATACAGCATCACGTGTTCTTGCCCGTAACCTTGAGCGCTGTGCAGGGCGTGTTCTAGCTGGTACTCAAATTCGTGGCGGTTGACTAATTGCGTCAGAGGGTCATGAGTTGCTTGCCAGGTGAGTTGTCGCGCTTGAGTTCGCACTTTGGTGACATCTCGGAACACAACCACGGCCCCGACAATCTCGCCGTTGCTGGCGTGGATAGGGGCGACGCAGTGGTCGATCGCAAATTCGCGGTTGTTGCGGGCTATTAGTAAACTGTTGTGTCCTTGGTCAACAATTCGACCTTCGGACAAAGCGATTTGGGCGATATTTTCGATCGGCATCCGGGTAGTTTCGTCAACTATTCTCAGGACACTGGCGAGGGGCAAGCCTTGAGCTTCCAAGGTTGACCAACCTGTGAGTTTTTCAGCAACTGGATTCAGGGTAAAAATGCAGCCGCTGGCATCTGTGGTGATGACTGCATCGCCGATCGACTGTAGAGTAACCTGAGCTAGTTCTTTTTCATCAAAAAATGCTTGTTCCATGCGCTTGCGATCGCTAATATTGCGTTGCACGGACACCCAGTGAGTAACGTTCCCCAACTCGTCAGCAACAGGTACGCTGTTGAGTTCCACCCAATAAGTTAAACCATCTTTGCGGTAGTTGATCAATTCCAAACGTAACGGTTCTCGGCGAGAAAAAGCGCGGCGAATTTTGGCAACTTGAGCGCCATCGCTGTCGGGCCCGCGCAGACAACTGGGTGTTTGGCCGATAATTTCTTCGGGCCGATAACCGGTCATTTGAGTAAAAGCTTCGTTGACGTAAATGATGGTGGGATCGGAGATATCGCTATGTCCGGCATCCATAATTACGATCGCATCGTTGGCGTTGACTACGACAGACTCTAACAATTGCAGCCGTACTTCTGCCCGGACGCGGGTAGCGATTTCCCTTTCTAGTCGGGCGTTAGTCAAGCTGAGGGATGCTATCGCTTGTTGCAATTCGCTAGTCTGTTCTTGGACGTTTGCGTGCAGAAGATCGATCGACCCGGACATTTCCATCGGGTCAAGCACGCGCAGCAAGCTGCTTTGAGTAACTATTCCCAGCAGTTCTCCGCGTTCCCCCGTTACTACCAACCTGCGGACTAAACCCTGCTGCATTTCCTGATGAGCTACCCACAGCGAGTCTTCTGGCTTGAGACTAAATAACGGTGTACTCATCACAGTTTGGGCGATCGTCTGCGATAAATCTATTTCTAAAGCTTGAAATTCCACAATATCTCGTTCTGTGACTATACCTACCGGAATGGGCAACAGCAAATTCCTCGAAAATTCTGTGGACTCTGTAATTACCACGCAGCTAACCCGGTGCTGAGCCATCAACTCAGCTAAACTGATAACTGATGCGGAGCGAGGCGCTTGAATGACTTGTGCGGTCATTACTTCTTTCACCGTCCGCATTTTTAATATTTCTGCTGGTTGTACCATCGCTTGGCGGATGCTTTCGGGCGTAATTACTCCTAGAAGTTGACCGCCACGATCCAATATTGGCAGGTGGTGAATTCTTCGTTGGCGAAGCAGAAGTAGGGCACTGAAAATGTCTTGATCTTCATTTTTTGTCAGAGTTGCAGCAGGCTGTCGCATCACCTCTGCGATGGTGACATTTTTTAAGTTTTTGCCCGACGCAATCAAATCGACGAGATCCCTGTCTGTAAAAATTCCTTGCAATTGAGAGTTTTGAGCAGATTGCAAGGCGGATTTTTCCACGACAAAGACGCAGATACCTCTCGCATCTCTGACTGGGCTTGAGGTGAGGGGATTTGCGATTTCTGTTAGTTGCTGGTAGATACCCGTTGGTGGAATATCTGCGTTGAGAGAGCAACTTGGGCGCTGTTGCCCCATCAGGGTAATTACTTCAGATAGTGCGGTATCAGGCGCAACTGTCAAGGCAGAACGATCAATGACTTGATCTAAAGTCGGCAGATACTTGGAGGAATCGTTTTTTGTCATAGTTAATTCATTTTTGCGGGACGCCTCTGCGACATTCCTAAAAAGCGCTGCTTTCCAAGCAGTAAGTGGATTTTTACGGCGCTGCGGAAACCTAATTAAAAATTTTTGTTAAAAATTTACCCCGATCTTTGGTAGGGATCTGGTCGTTGACGGCTCTCCCTGTACCTATAAAGTGATAATTGTATCTTTATTTTAAGTGTAAATTTTCTGTCTCATCACAGTTTTGTTAAAAATTATGTATCTGTTTTCAATTTTTTGCTATAAAATTAACTTATAGCATCATCGATCGCATCGGGAATTATATCTATCTTCCGAAATACACATCTGTTAACTTTCGTGGCTAACAAAAAAAACTTTTACTACCAAAAGACACTGTATTAACTTTCGCAGTGTTAATTTTGGTGACATTAAGTTTTGCCAGCTTTTCGAGACTACTTGTGCGTTGTCAAGACAATGAATATTACAGCCAGTCTGTGAGTTCGATCGCAACTTCCGAAAATAACCGTGGTAAGATTGTAGATATAAACAAGAAGAACTTAAACACCCATTCTGCTGAGGAAAAGGGATTATGAAACGCCATCTATTAGCAGCTACTCTTTTAATTACTCCTCTACTGTTGGCAGGCCCGGCTCGCGCTGCAAATCCTGTTCACGTCAAACAGTTATTGTCAACTGGGCAATGTTTTCAGTGCGACTTGTCGGGGGCAAATTTGGCGGAAGCTCATTTAATTGGTGCAGATTTGAGAGAAGCGAATTTGCAAGGCGCAAATCTCTCTCAAGCAAACCTCGAAGGTGCTGACTTGACGGGTGCTAACTTGACGGGTGCTAACTTAACCTCCGTTTTCCTGACTAATGCCAGTTTAAATGACGCAGACCTCGATCGGGCAAATCTCACCGCCGCCATCATCAACACCGTAGATGTATCCGGCGCTTCAATGGAAGATATGACCATTACTAATGCCAAAATCTACAATACCCAAATCGGCGTCGGCGGCAGCTACGATCAGTAACTCATTCAAAAAATGCAAACAGCCAATTTTCATCTTAAAAACCCGGTTTCTGGAGAGAAACCGGGTTTTTAATTGATTCGCCGTATTTGGGCCTAGGTGCTAAATTAAAATTAGTATTGCTTTAATCCTGATAATCTTAATAAAGTTGGACAATACAGCCATGTCTAAACGACTCACCATTGCCCAAGCACAGCAGCAGCTTCCCAACCTAGTTCAAGAACTCACCGATGGGCCGGATCGCGATCGCTCAAGATGGTGTTCCCGTTATGGCGGTAATTAGCTACAACCATTTGATGGAACTGCTCGAAACCTTAGATATTCTCACCGATATTGAATTCGTTACCAAACTTCGCCAAAGCATCACCCAAGCAGGTGAAGGCAAAACCGTTTCCTGGGAAAATGCTAAAGCCAAACTCGGACTATGAAAGGCGAAGCAAATTCAATCGAATACGACATCCAACTTACGCCGTTGGCACTGGAAATGTTGGCGGAAGTCAAAGATAGACGAGAACAGGAGAAACTGCGCGATCGCATCGATCAACTTAAAAAGTCCTGAGTTAGAAATGGGCAACCTGTGTTGCCACACTCCTCCTAAAAACCCAAATCTACAGCAATTCGGTGCGCGCAAGCAAACCCCGAAAACGCCACCGCATTTAAACCTTGTCCCGGAAACGTACTATCACCCACACAATACAAACCGGGCATAGAAGTTCGATTAAATGGCATTCCCAACAAACCCATTAACTTTTGCTTCGGAATCGGCCCATAAGTGCCATCTTCACGGCCTAAAAATCGACGGTGCGATCGCGCTGTCCCCACTTCCATATAATCCAAACCGGCATCTAAACCAGGGAAAATCTTCTCTAGTCTTTCAATGATTCTCCCTCCGGCTTCTTCTTTTTTGTCTTCATATTCCTGCTGCGAAAGTCCTTCCCACTCTTTCATCCAACTTGATGTAAAAGCATGAACGATGTGATATCCTGCTGGCGCTAAATCTGGATCTAATAGCGTTGGAACAGATACCAAAATAGTTCCCTCTGGCGCTTCCATTTTGTCCCAATCTTCTAACAAAATGTGGTGGCAGGCAGTACCAGCAGGGATGACGCTTGCTTCTACTCCCAAATGCAAACTCAAGAAACTGGGGGCTTTTTGATAGCGCTGCTGCCATTTCTTCTCGCTAGCGGGCATCTCTGCTGCGGGCAACAATTTCTCGAAAGTATCCCACCGCGTGGCGTTAGAAACTATTCGTTTGGCCCGATAAACTTCGCCTGTGACCAACTCGACTCCGACAGCATGACCGTTTTCGGTGATAATTTTTTTCGCCTTAGCTTTGTATTGAATTTTCCCGCCACATTTTTCTAATCCTTCGACTAATTTCTGGGCAATTTGACCGACTCCGCCTTTGGGATAATTGATACCGCCATAATGTCTGTCGGAAAATACCATTCCGGCGTTAATCATCGGTGTCAAATCTGCGGGTACTACAGACCAGTAGTAACATTCCATGTCGATAAATTTCAACAAAATAGGGTCTTTTATGTAACGCCGCGCGATGTCGCCAGTATTTTGAGGCAGATATTTTACTAATCCCAAACAGGCTAAAGGATTCTGAAAAAAGACTCGTACCAGATATCCGGGTTCTTCTAGGGATAGCAATTCCATCCCGTTGAGGCAGTTGAAGACGTTCCAGCATTCGCCGTAAAATTTCTGGATTCCGGCACGCTCGTGTGGAAATCTATCAGTTAGTTCTTGCAAGTATTTGTCATAAGGCTGGGGAACTTCAAGATCCAAGCCACCAGGTAAGTGATAGTGAAGTTGGATTGGATCGGGAATTGTTTCTAAGGTGACGTTGACTGCTTTGAGGGCGCGGGTGAGAAGGTTGGTGGTACCGCGCTGTCCAAATCCAAAAATCATGGAGGCCCCGACATCAAATCTGTAGCCTTCTCGATCGAAATATCCAGCACTACCCCCGGGAATCAGGTAGCTTTCGAGCACCAAAACTTTGGCTTTTTTAGCGGCTAGCTGGGTGGCCGTGACGAGTCCGCCAATGCCGGAACCGATGACAATTACATCAAACTCTTGCTCTGTGGGGCGGGAGTTGGGAGAAAATAACTGGGATTGGGTAGGAGCTGACATTAGGTTAAAAATCTTAATATTTCTATAATTTTACAGGATTGCCTCCCATTAACTGTTCCCCTAACCTAACTTCTTACTCATGCTTTTTTGCGCCATGCCTTATGCCTTATGCTCCACAGGCTACACTCTTTCTTCAAAAAATCCCTTTTTTTGAAAAAAAAATGCGGAGACAGTCTACCATTGCCGACTGTCTCCGTCTGCCGATCCTTTGAGAGGAGAACACTGAAATCAATATAGCGTTATTGCTAATCTATGTCAATACTATTGGCAAAACTTTTCAATAAGTTGACATAGGTTGAGTGGTAAATGGGTTCTAAGGGACGGCTTGTATACGGTTCAGGATATGATAAGTTGACAGAGCGGACGATCGCCTGTTAGCGAAGCCCTCTTCGAGGATCGCACCAAATCCCTAAAACCTCAAAATTCCCCCAATTTTCCAATGCCTTTGCAACTCCGCGTTTACGTTCCTCCTCATCCGTTAATTAAGCACTGGCTGGCTGTCGCCCGCGACGCAGGCACCCCATCGGTACTTTTTCGTTCTGCAATGACAGAATTGGGAAGGTGGCTGGCTTACGAAGCAATTCGAGATTGGCTGCCGACAGTCGAAACAACGGTACAAACTCCTTTAGGCGAATGTCCGGCGACATTTATTAATCCGCAAGCTCCGTTAGTTGTGGTACCGATTTTGCGGGCAGGTTTGGCACTGCTGGAAGGAATTCAGACTGTTGTACCGCTGGCTTCGGTTTACCACCTCGGTATGGCGAGGAATGAGGAGACGTTGGAACCAACTTGTTATTTAAACAAATTGCCGGCGCAGTTTAACCCGGAAACACGGGTGATTATTAGTGAGCCGATGATGGCGACTGGCGGGACGATTGTGGCGACTATGCAGGAATTGACTTCACGAGGAATTGACTCAAACTTGATTCGGATTATTTCTGTGGTGGCTGCTCCTCCGGCTCTCAAAAAGCTGAGTGCGGAGTACCCGAGTTTGACTATTTATACGGCAACGATCGACGAAATAGTCAATGAACAGGGATTTATTGTACCTGGTTTGGGCGATGCGGGCGATCGAACTTACGGCACTTGACGAAAAACGAATGCCATAAGTGTGGGGCTTTTATCGGTATTTGGATGCGCTAAGTTGTTTCAGGGATTAGTTGTCAAAATCTTCGGAAAAAAAGATGACACTGCTTTGGTAAAACCAGGCACTAACAAAGTTAAGATTAAAACTAGAAGTCAAAAATAAATAGCATTTAGCACTCATTGCCCGTGAAACTTGATTCTGTACCGCCAAGCTTGTCTGCTTCTGACTCACCAACCCCCAATTTCAATTTACCGCCACAGGTACAACCACAAAAACTCAAAGAAACTTCTGAGATTTGTGCTGCTTTAAACGCGGAGTCGGCTGAGCTTTCAGTAAGTGTAGATCCCGATATTTGTCAGGAAGAAAAAGGACTGAAGCCGAAGCACTGGGCAATTTTTGGCTCGACTTTTGCAACTATTTTTTTGGCTGAAATTGGAGACAAAACTCAGCTAGCAATTTTGCTGATGACGGCTGAATCTCGAAATCCTTGGATTGTTTTTGCCGGTGCGGGTTTGGCTTTGATCGCAACCAGTTTGTTGGGTGTTTTGCTGGGAAGGTGGCTGGCTAGTCGGATTGCTCCGAGAACTTTGGAGAGAGCAGCCGGAGTGATTTTGCTAGCGATTTCGGCGATATTATTGTGGGAAGTCCTAAGTTAATTTTCAGCCATCCTGAAATTAAGGACTTTATATGGGTAATTGGTAAGGTGCGCCATAAGCACCCTACATATACTGAACTAATAACTCAAAAAAAATATGGATTGGCAACTTTTAGGAATAACTTTTATTACAGTGTTTTTGTCAGAATTGGGAGATAAAAGTCAATTAGCGGCGATCGCCCTTGGTAGCAGTTGTAATTCGCCACGGGCTGTATTTTTCGGGACGGCATCGGCGCTGCTGCTGGCGAGTTTAATCGGCGTTTTGGTTGGGCAAGGTACGGCTGAGGTGTTGCCGGAGCGACTGGTAAAGGCGATCGCGGCGATCGGATTTGCGGTGATGGGCGTGCGCTTGTTGTGGCCAAAATCTGATTTATCGGAAGAATCCGAATAAGAGGAAACGGCAGTGGTGTTTCCCTACCTAAATTCATTGTAGGGAAACGGCACTGCCGTGTCCTAATTTTTATGGTTGATTAAACTTGGTTTTGGTAGCACCAGCCGAGCAGCGTAGCGCCGACTGCCAATTTCACTGCTTCCAAGGCAAAATATCCTTCGTGCAGTAAATTCATCCCAGCGGGCAATTCTGTTGCGGCATCGAACAGATTTAGCTGCATTCCCAAGGCGCTCATTTGAGGTGTCAGAGCGTAAGTGTCAATCAGGGCGATCGTCAGAAGTACCAAAGATAAGATAATTGCTGTGCGACTCTGCTTGCCGAAGCCATTGCCCAGATTGCTCAAAACCATCAAACCCGTCGTCGCCAACGCTGCACAAATTAACTCAACGCGGTTGAATCCCCAAAACATTAAGTTTCCCGCCGCTGCAAAGTCGGGAGATGTCGTCATCCCAGACACGTACAAGCTGGGCATGATTACTAGATCGATAATCACGCTACCGCTGAGCCAGAAAATTAATGCCACCATGACAATGGCTTGCCAGCGGGCTCTGATGGGTTCTACTCTTGATGTAATAGCTGTCATAAAATTTAAAGCCTCTAAGCTTTTTGCCACCTCTTTTTAGAGCTTAACTAATTTCTTATTCAAATCGTGTTAAGTATTTTAAATTTAATGCTAACTTTTGTGTGTGATTGAGTAATATTTTTTATTGAAAGTGCCTAAACTGCCATCTTGGTTTCCCCGTCTTTCCTCTCAAGTATGGATTCTGGCGATCGGCAGATTCCTCTCCCAAAGTGGCACTGGTTTTACCTTATTTTACGCGCCCATATATTTTGTCTCTCAAGTCGGTTTATCTGCTACTGCTGTTGGCATTGGTTTGGGTAGCGGTTCAATTTCTGGCATATTTGGTCGGATTTTGGGCGGTTCTTTTTCGGATTCTAAATTTTGGGGAAGGCGGCGAACTTTATTACTGTCGGCAATTATTTCGGCTGTGGCTTCATTCATGTTGGCGGCTGCGAATGATTTCCGCAGCTTAGTTGTGGCGAATTTACTGATGGGTTTTGGTGTTGGTTTGTATTGGCCAGCAACGGAAAGTATGGTGGCGGATTTAGCAGATGGTGAACAGCGACAGGAAGCTTTTGCTTTGACGCGACTGGCTGATAATTTGGGTTTACAAGTAGGGATTATTCTGGGCGGTTTTTTGATTGCGCTAACTGGGAATTATCGATCGCTCTTTGTGATTGATGGTATCTCGTTTGTGATATTTTTTGCGGTAGTTTGGGGCGCAGTTTCTGAAACCTACAAACCATCTACTTCCGTGGAGACAGGAAAAAACGGTAAGCAAAATGGTTGGATGGTGGCGTTGACCGATCGCACTTTGCTGATCTATGCCGTTGTCAACACGATGTTTACTTTATATATTGCCCAAATCCAAACTACGATGCCGCTGTACTTTACCAACTTTGTCTCGGTTGGTGCGTCGGGAAAGGGCTTTTCTACGCTGACAATTACCATTTTGTTTGCTTTTAGCACTTTTTTAACTGTGGCTCTGCAAATGCCGATTGCGAGGGCTTTGAGACGGTTTTCTTGTCCGCGAGCTTTGATGATTTCTGCTTTGCTTTGGGGCATTGGATTTATTGCGATCGGCTTGACGGGAATGGTGACAACTGGCAATCTATTGTTAGCTGTTGTCGGCTTATTTTTCTTGTCAGTTGCAACGGTTGCTTACACTCCTTTTGCCTCTGGTTTGGTGGTGGAATTAGCCCCAGAGTCTTTGCGGGGCGTTTATTTGGCGATTAATTCTCAGTGTTGGGCGATCGGCTATTTGATCGGGCCGCCTTTAGGTGGTTGGGCTTTGGATCGAGGACAACTTGCAGCGAATAATTTTTGGTTGGGTTTGGCTTTGAGTGTCAGCGTTGCTATCTTGATTTTGCAGATTGTCGATCGAATGTTGAAAAGTAGAATCTAATATTTAGTTGTTCCTTTAGGACTAAGGCTAAAAAACCCGGTTTATGGCTCAATATCTCTCGGTTCGATGCCACGATTTTTCGGATAAACCGGGTTTTTGACCCCGCGTGCGTCCAAGACTGTAGTTGTTAGCATTAACACTCAACAGTCAACAGTTAACTGTCAACTAACTAATTTATTTTCGCCGATCGCCCAATTTGCGATAAACTTCTCTCAAATCAACTTGATGGTGAGCGATCGCCACCAAAGCGTGATAAAATAAATCAGCAACTTCCCCAGCAATCCCATCTTTATCGTCATCTTTGCAAGCCATTACAACTTCCGCCGATTCTTCACCAATTTTTTTAAGAATTTTATTGTCGCCGCCCGCGAACAATTTGCAAGTATAAGAACTTTCATTCGGGTTGTCGCGCCGATCGCAAATTACGTCAAACAATTGCGATAACATATCTCCAGGCGGCGCTACAATTTCCCCATCAACTTGATGAAAACAACTCCTTTCTCCCGTGTGACAAGCAATATCTCCGACTTGTTCCACAGTCACCAACAAAGCATCACTATCGCAGTCATAGCGCAGCCCTTTCACATTTTGAATGTGTCCCGAAGTCGCCCCTTTGTTCCAAAATTCGGCGCGCGATCGACTCCAGAACCAAGTTTGGCCCGTTTCCAAGGTTTTTTGCAGCGACTCCCGGCTCATCCACGCCATCATCAACACCGTACCATCCAAATAATCTTGGACGATTGCAGGTACTAAACCGCGATCGTCATAGCGAATTTTTTCCACTGGGATCGATCGGCTCAAACTAGACAAATCATTAGCAGACATAATTTTATTGCAGCTTTGTAATATACATTTACGCTTTCTTATCGGATACTTTTTTTTAATTAACCGCAGAGAACGCAGAGGACACAGAGTTAGAGAAGAGAGGAGATTGAGGAAGTGATGGGCAAATTGTCAAGAACTATTTTACAAAAAATTACACTTTAGGGCGATCGATGCTAGTGCGACAAAGCCTGAAAAACCCAAGCTAGTATTGCTACTCATTGGTTTGTATCCTAAAATCTATTAACATAGTTTCCTTAAATCGACCTAACCTTTATCCTGAAGTCGCTATTAAAGTATTCTACCAACAACAGACGTTCACTAAGGAGAAAACATTGGTTTCCACAACCTTGAAAACCACTAAATCAGAAGAAATATTCGCCGCCGCCCAGAAATTGATGCCCGGTGGCGTCAGTTCCCCCGTCCGCGCCTTCAAATCTGTAGGCGGACAACCTATTGTATTCGATCGCGTCAAAGGAGCCTACATTTGGGATGTTGACGAAAACCAATACATCGACTATGTAGGGACTTGGGGCCCAGCCATCTGTGGCCACGCCCACCCCGAAGTCATCAAAGCCCTTCACGAATCCCTCGAAAAAGGTACCAGTTTCGGAGCACCCTCGCTCTTGGAAAACGTGCTCGCTGAAATGGTCATAGATGCCGTTCCCAGCATCGAAATGGTGCGATTTGTCAATTCCGGCACCGAAGCTTGCATGGCCGTTTTGCGCCTGATGCGAGCCTTCACCGGGCGCGACAAACTGATTAAATTTGAAGGCTGCTATCACGGGCACGCCGATATGTTCTTGGTAAAAGCTGGTTCCGGCGTCGCCACTCTCGGCCTTCCCGACTCCCCCGGCGTACCCAAATCCGTTACGGCTGATACCCTCAACGCTCCCTACAACGACTTAGAAGCAGTAAAAGCTTTATTTGCCGAACATCCGGGCCAAATAGCAGGCGTGATACTGGAACCAGTTGTGGGTAATGCCGGATTTATTGTACCGGATGCAGGTTTTCTCGAAGGTTTACGAGAAATTACTAAAGATAACGGTGCTTTGTTAGTGTTTGACGAGGTAATGACCGGTTTCCGCATCGCTTACGGTGGAGCTCAGCAAAAATTCGGTGTCACCCCAGATTTAACAACTTTGGGTAAAGTTATCGGTGGCGGTTTACCAGTTGGAGCTTATGGCGGCAGACGGGATATTATGGGGATGGTGGCTCCGGCTGGGCCAATGTATCAAGCCGGTACACTTTCGGGAAATCCTCTAGCAATGACTGCTGGGATTAAAACTTTGGAATTGCTGCAAAAACCTGGTACTTACGAACAGTTAGATAGAATTACCAAAAAACTTTCTAACGGCTTGCTGCAAATTGCTAAAGAAACCGGACACGCGGCTTGTGGCGGACAAATTAGCGGGATGTTTGGCTTGTTTTTTGCGGCCGGCCCGGTTCACAATTACGATGATGCGAAAAAGTCTGATGTGGCAAAGTTCGGCCGCTTTCACCGGGGAATGTTGGAGCACGGAATTTATCTGGCTCCTTCGCAGTTTGAGGCTGGATTTACTTCTTTGGCTCACACTGACGAAGATGTCGATCGCACTTTGGCCGCTGCTCGCGAAGTAATGGCAAGTATTTAAGGTTTGCAGTCAAAAATGCAAGTCCTTAAAATCCAGGAATGAACAGTTAAAGTCCTTGCTGCAAAAAACAGCAAGGACTTTAACTGTTCCCTTTTCCCTCTTCCCTGTTCCTTCTATCCTTTACATCCGTTACATCCGTTACAAAATCCGTTGCCGAACTTCCTTCTTCCTGACATCCGTTAAATCCGTTACAAAATCCGTTGCCGAACTTCCTTCTTCCTTCGTAAAAAATCACTCATTCAAAAATTCACCTTCACAGATAATCGATTCTCTGTTATCCAAATCTTCTTGATTCCAGATCGCGTTTAATACTGCCGAACTTAACGAAGTTGACATTGTATTATTTAATGTTGTATTGTAATATTCGACAGCATTATTAAGTTCCATCTGTGGTGCTTCCTTGAAGTAAGAATTGATATCAGGCGTGCAGCGTTGTGCCTGATAGTATAAATAAGCTTCAGCATTAATGCACATTACGTGGTAGAAATCTTTGTTCGCTGCCGCCGCATCTCCGAGTTTATACAGCGCTAAACCCCGGTTGAGATAAGCTTTAACATAGTTCGGATCGAGTTGCACTGCTTTGTCAAAGTCTTCAATTGCAAGCTGCATTTGTTTTAATTTATAGCGAACGCAACCTCGGTTATAATACGCGTAAACATTGTTTGGATCTATGCCTAGTGAAGTGTTATAATCGGCGATCGCCTGCGTATTGTCTCCTAATTGGTGGTAACACAGGCCGCGATTTATGTAAGCCTTGATATATCTAGGATTCAACCGCAGTGTTTCGTTAAAGTTTTCCGTTGCTGCCTCTTTTTCTCCCAAAAGGTAGTAAGCGCGCCCCCGGTTGTAATAGGTTTTATAATTATGGGAATTGATCGAGAGAGCTCGATCGTAGTCTTGAATTGCTTCTTCGTAATGTCCTAAATTAGCAAGTACCAGTCCCCGGTTGTTGTAGATAGCGTGGCTTTCAGGATTATTTGCTAAAGCGCAGTTGAGATCGTCAATGGCTTTTTCGTGTTCTCCGAGATGCCGCCAAGCATTGCCTCGATTTAGGTATGCCTCGAACAAAGTAGGATTGATATCTAGTGCTTGACTGAGGTCTGCGATCGCTTTTTGGTAGTCTTTCATATAATAGTAGACTAAACCACGATTGTTATAGGCTTTGGCATCGGCGGGATTGTCTTGCAGTATCCGATCGAAGTCTTCGAGTGCCGCTTCGTAGTTTCCTTTCTTGGCGCTGTGCAAACCGCGTTTATAAAAATCTTTGAGGTTCAATTGTTTGAGGTTCATGGGTCAACTTTCAGGATTGCTTGGTTCTGGGGATTGATTCCTTTGCACTCAGTGTTGAGTTCGACAGGCGCTAATCTGTTGAAAGAGCATCCACCTGCACTTACAGTAACTCTTGACTTCTTCCAGGACATCTGCCCGAAACAGGATTTTAACTTAATCTTAACAGTAGTTAAATCCTGTTGAAAGAGGTAGCACTTCGGCTGAATTGGCTTCGTCGGTTCGATTGTTTACCCGATCGACTTTCGCTCAAAAGTCTAGCTTTATTTGGTGCTCTGTGTCGCTTGATTGAGCTGCTATCTGCTCGATCGCCAAATTAAGTTTGAGACAGCTACTCGGTATAAATTGTTGCCAGGACTCCTAACGAGTAAACTTTATATCTTTTGGATATACTTCGTCTCAGTATTTCCAGCAGCACGTCTCGACAAACTTTTGTTGCCTAATTACCCATTACCGATTACCTATTACCCATCACCCCTTACCGATTGATTTCCTCTTCCACATAAACCGTCAACTTCTCCAAATCTGGAAGTTCGATCAATTCTTGTTCCTTTTCCTTAACCGACATCGGCATCATCACAGGTTGACGCTGTTCTATCCAGCAACTCGCCAGTGGCAAAGTTTGTTCCAAATCTTCCAAAGGCCTGGGAATTACCATCACCGCGTTCAACTCGCCAATTCGCTCAGCTTCGTACATCCCCGCTTCCACCGCTACTGCTACATCTGCGACTGCACCGCGAATAATTGCTGTACACAAACCGCCGCCAATTTTCTCGTAGGCTGCCAAGTGTACGTCTGCGGATTTGAGCATAGCATCGCAAGCGCCGACCATTGCCGGAAATCCTCGGGTTTCGAGCAAACCGATCGCCTGATTGCTCAGCCGAGAATAACTGCCACTTTCCGACAGTTGAGTCAGGCGAAAGCCGATCGGCAAAACCACTTCCAAATTAGCCAAAGGCCTAGCAATCACCAACTTAGAAACAAACTGTCCGAATTGTTCGGCTGTCTGAGCTCCAGCTTCCACCGCCAAACGCACGTCGGAAATTCTGCCCCGGACGATCGCCGTACAGTAACCGGAACCAATTTTTTCGTATCCTACTAAAATCACCCCTGCTGACTTGAGCATCATGTCAGCAGTCCCGACAATTGCCGGAAAACTCCTGGTGGATACCAAACCCAAAGCAGTGTCTTTGAAGTATTCCTGGCGCTGCGAATCCGATTGGCTACTATAATTATCTGTTTGTCCGTCCATCTTCTATTACCCTTAGAAACTTCTCAAAATAAAAATTTGTTGATAGTTTTAGTTTGTCAGATGAGAAGACAGACTACACAAGCTACAAGACACAGATTTCTGCTGCAAGGGCTTAAAAATTGTTGAGCTACCAATAGTATGAGATTACCTATTTATATTATTGATTATGCCTTCAGCATACCTGCCTTTTGCCGAAATGACCTCTACCCGGAGCCACCTGAGAGAGTTTGACCGTTTTCCTCCGATCGATTAAAAGCTTGCCGATGCGGAAACAGCGTCCCCAGTAGCTGATGGATATGAGCTTGGCCGTAGAGAATAGTTGGACTTTCTGCTGGTTGGGGAGGCGGCGGGTCTGCCCCGTTAGATTCCGGCGGCTCTACGGCAGTTTCTGGCGGTGTTTGAGGCTGTGTTTCGGGGGCTGGTGGATCGTCGAGCGGTCGATCGACTTGTGGCGTAATAGCTTCAGCATTTTCCGGTGCTGTGGCTTCTGCTACAACTTGGCGGCTGCTATCTCCGATTAGAGAACCGGCTGGCAAAATTTGCATTTGAGGAATACAAGGATCGAGCAGCGTCGTTGCCGCACCAATACAGGCATTTGCGCCGATCGTCCCGGAACCTACCACCAGAACCCCTGCGCCCAGAATCACGCCCGCCCCGATGTCCAGATTACCTTTACGAGCGTGCAGGATTACTCCCATACCAATACACGCACCAGTGGCGATCGAGATCCGGCTACCGGGATCAGCTTGCAGGATGACTCCAGGGGCGATCGCCGCACCCTCATTCACAACTACATCGCCACTCATCAAAATCTGAGAGTTGCTACTTAATTGCAGTGGCGATAGATACATTCAACTTAACCATTTTAGATTTAGGATTTTAGATTTAACGCCGATACTTTCCACTCTAATATTGATAGATAAAATGCTTAATTTCGAGCAATAATTATCGATCTGTTTAACCATCTCAACTCTAACTTCACTCTGAAGAGCCGATCTCCCGTCAGCCCTGAGCGAACTTAACGGGAGAAAAAGCTTAATTAACTTCCGATTAAGGTCGTTGGATAATTTCTTCGAGTACCCGGCGCTTAGCCTTGGAATCAATTCCTAACAAGCGGACGTACTCGCCGTTGTGTTCTTTTAGACAGCTTTCGAGGGCCGAAACTACTTCGGATTCGCGGTTAGAGGCGATCGGCGTGCAACTGCTCCAAGAACTGGTACGGAAACGGCGCGCGTCGGCGTGTTCCGAGCCAATTTTGTAGCCTTGGGAGAGCAGGTTGCGGATTTGGTCGATCGTCTTGCCGGTCAACATTCCGCTGCTGCTGGCCGAACCGGTCGCTGCGGCTTTGTATCCCGATGTTGTTGCAGCCGGCTTAGCCGATTGAGCAACAGGGCCGTCGGGACGTTGAATAATTTCTTCAACCACGCGCCGCTTAGCTTTCGGGTCAATCCCGATGAAGCGCACGTATTCGCCCGGATACTGGTTCATCACAGCTTCCAAAGCGGCGATCGCCTCAGATTCGTTTCTGACTTGCAGCGAAGCCCCGCTTTGCCAAGAACTGGTACGGAAGCGGCGCGCATCAGCGTGTTCCGTCCCCACTTTGTAGCCTTGAGCTAGCAAGCCGCGAAGCTGAGCCACTGTTTCGGCACTCAATTTTGCACTTGAGACAGAACCAATATTGTGGTGAGAAGCTTGTGCAACTTTACCGTTAGATTGGTGAGTTTTCGCGCCGTTAGAACCATTAGAGCCGTTGTCTCCCGGTCTTTGGACAATTTCTTCTAATACGCGGCGCTTGGCTTTGGTGTCAATCCCGATCAAGCGGACGTATTCTCCTTGGTGGTCGGCCATGCAAGCTGACAAAGCCGCGACTACTTCAGATTCACGGGTTGAGGAAATCGGGCCGCAAGTGCGCCAAGAACCGGTACGGAAGCGACGAGCGTCGGCGTGTTCTGCTCCTACGCTGTATCCTTGGGCTAGCAAATTGCGGATGCTATCGGCTAGAGTTGAGCTCAATTGGCTGGTGGAATGGGTAGAATAAGTGATAGGAGGCATATTAGAGTTTTTAGCTTGCTCGTTGCGAATTGGTGCTAGACAGGCGATGTTGTCGGCGCAGCGATAACCCGTTCTCAGAGCGTCATTGATTCCGATGACGTGGGTTGCAAATTTAACGTCTGAATCAAGAACATCCGGCAGGCGATCGGCTTGCTGCTGATTAGTGATGATGGCTCCCGAAGGTATATATTTACCAGGGGGAATCTCCACATCTTGAATTAGTACGTGCATCATTACAATGCAGCCTTTTCCTACTCTGGCATTGAACACCGTAGAGCGAAAGCCGATAAAGCACTCGTCGCCCACGTATGCCGGGCCGTGAATTAAACTCATGTGGGTGAGGGAAGTATTTTTCCCCACCCACACAGAATAAGATTTGTCGTCGTCTCCTTTGACTCGACCTTGTTCTAAACCGTGAATTACTACCCCGTCTTGAATATTGCTTCCTCCTCCGATATAAAAAGGAGTGCCTTCATCGGCGCGGATAGATGTCCCTGGGGCAATCATCACATTAGAACCGATATGCACATCCCCAATAATGTTAGAAAAGGAATGTACGTAGGCGGTATCATGAATTTTGGGCTCAGCCAAGTTTTTCGACCAAGGCGTCGGAGGAGCCGCAACGTTGCGGACTGCCATAAATTAAGTTCTCCTAAGCTGAAAATTTTTTTTGTTAGTTGTTAACTGTTAACTGTCAACTGTTAGCTGTCAACTTCTGCTAATGGTTGCAACTAGCCGTACGGGTCGTCTTTCTTACTGTAAATGAGGCGGTTTTCTACATTGACAGTATCTATAATGCCTACTACCAGAGCATCAATGGGACGGTTTTCGCTTCCCGGCGCGATCCGGGCGGCGCTGCCTCGGGTCACTAAAACCCATTCATCTATACCAGCGCCCACACAGTCAGCGGCTACCTCATACCCGGGAACTGGCGAACCTTCTTCATTGATGAATTGCAGCAGTAGAAATTTCGATCCTCTCAGCGTCGGCTCTTTTTGGGTACTGACAACTGTGCCTAGAACTTTGGCCATTTGCATTTTAGGTAGTAGGTAATTGGTAATTGGTAATTGTCATTTTCACACGGTCACTTGTCTTTTTTAAATTAGCTTTTCTCAGTCCGCTATCCGCATTTTAGAGTTCTTCGTCTACCTAATCACTGATGACTGATGACTGATGACTAATGACTAATAACCAATATCCCATGCTCACCTCAATTAAAAATTAAAAATGCTCAATTTAAAAACATCGCAATTTTTAATTTTTAATTTGCCAAACGCCTCTAACAGCCGATCGCCTATCTTAAGATCTGTTCAGGGGGCGAATGCCGCTCACGCCTTCGCGGAACTGTTCTACAGCTTCGGTGTAGCGAATGGGCAGCACGTACTCCAAGTTTTCGTGAGGGCGAGCGATAATGTGGGTGGACATTACTTGTCCGCCGTTAACGCGCTTCACCGACTCTACTCCAGCGGCCACGGAAGCTTGCACTTCGGAGACATCTCCTCTTACAATGACTGTAACGCGAGCGCTACCGATTTTTTCGTAGCCTACCAAGGTGACGCGGGCTGCTTTGACCATCGCGTCAGCAGCTTCCACAACTGCGGGGAAGCCTAGGGTTTCGATCATACCAACTGCAATTGCCATTTTTTCTACTCCTGATGTAATATTTGGGGAAGTGAACTACCCGACGCTGACATAGAGGTACAGCACGGGCTTCCCAATTCATTGACAACAGCCAAGCGCGAACTCCGTAATTCTATTGGTCTTACATTGCCTCCAAGGGCAAGAGTCCTGGTTCCCAAGACCCATACTTTTTCTGGCTACACGTACCTATGAGCTTGGTTTTCGCTACGGCATTGGTGATCCAGATGTACCAATTTTATCGTGAGAACTTAGTAGCCTCGGAACTGTTCTACTGCTTCTGTATAGCGAATCGGCAGAACGTATTCTAGGTTTTCGTGGGGGCGAGCGATGATATGGGTAGAGACGACTTCTCCGCCGTTCACCCGCTTGACGGATTCCACTCCTGCTGCAACTGAGGCTTGGACTTCCGACACGTTGCCGCGCACAATTACGGTAACGCGGGCGCTGCCGATTTTTTCATAGCCCACGAGGGTAACGCGAGCAGCTTTAACCATAGCGTCGGCAGCTTCCACCACAGCGGGAAAACCTTTTGTCTCAATCATTCCCACGGCAATTGACATTTTTGAATCTCCTTGAGGATTAGTGAAATTACCGTTACAAATCTTTGATAAATCTAAAAATTTGGACGGAAATGCCCACATTATTTAGGAATGCAGTGTAAAGCTTCCTATACTATAAGAATAGGGGAAGCTGTCCACCTTGACAATATAAACTAACATCATAATGTTTAATAACAAAAATTAATTTTTTTTATGTTACTTAAAATAATTTAATATTTATTTATGTTACTTAATATTTAGATGAGTAGATGGCTGGGGCGATCGAGAAGTGTTGTAAGTAAAAATACTTCAGAAGTAGAGGTCGCTAGGCCAACATGGGGCAAGTCAAGAAGCGCGGGAATTGAGAGTTTCAAGGATAGGGATCGCGGAAAAAAAGAAAAAAAATGCGAGTTTGCCAAGTTTTGGGCGAATTTTTTCTGACCGTCCTGAGCCTCTGTCAGATTTATTTTTTTTAATGATCTGAGTATAAGTTTACGTTTTTCAATGTATAGTTAATCCTGTTGAATGAGATTTTTTTTACCAGAACTATACGATCTGGTTTAACCGAAGTTCTAGGGTGTGGTGCTATCCCGAGTGACTGCTTTTTTTTAAAGCCAGCCACAAATTTAAAATATAACGGATTAATTCAGTCAGTAACTCAGTCTAAACAAACTGGGCTTGCAGGAGTCATCAATCAAGCCAGCCGTTACGCATTTTGATGGATGTAAGCGGTTGAAACCGCTTGTGTCGTAGCCCACGTGAGGCTGCGTCGAACTATCCCTCTCAGGGTTCAAGCCACTGAGTTTCTCACTTACCGAATATTGTTATGACTCAATTTCTCCTCCAAGCTTGTTGGTGGGTACCTTTGTATGGCTTAATTGGCGCAATTTTAACTTTGCCCTGGTCTACTGGAACCGTTCGCAAAACAGGGCCCAGACCGGCAGCTTACTTCAATTTGCTGATGACTGTCTTGGCTTTCATACACGGATCAGTTATTTTTATAGCAACTTGGGATCGACCGCCCCAACAATTGCTCGTCCACTGGGTGCAAGCAGCAGATTTAGATTTGTCTTTTGCACTAGAAATCTCAACGGTGAGCGTGGGAGTAATGGAGTTAGTGTCAGTTCTGAGCTTGCTAGCACAAATTTATGCTCTCGGCTATATGGAAAAAGACTGGGCCCTAGCTCGATTTTTTGGGCTGCTCGGCTTTTTTGAAGCTGCAATTAGTGGTATTGCGATTAGTGACTCACTGCTTCTAACTTACGCTTTGTTGGAAATGCTGACGCTTTCAACTTATTTGCTAGTAGGGTTTTGGTACGCTCAACCGCTGGTGGTAACAGCGGCTCGTGATGCGTTTTTAACCAAGCGCGTCGGAGATGTACCGCTGTTAATGGGAGTAGTAACCCTTTCGACCATAGCGGGAAGTTTAAATTTTTCCGATTTGGAGAAATGGGCGGAAACTGCAACTTTGTCTCCTTTGGTGGCGACTCTTTTAGGTTTGGCTTTAATCGCCGCACCTACGGCTAAGTGCGCTCAATTTCCATTCCATTTGTGGCTTGATGAGGCGATGGAAGGGCCGAACCCAGCTTCGATTATGCGGAATACGGTGGTTGTTGGTGCTGGGGCTTACCTTTTGATTAAACTTCAGCCTGTTTTGGCGCTTTCACCCGTTACTGATTCAGTGCTGGTGATTCTGGGTGCGGTAACGGCTGTTGGGGCTTCTCTGGTGGCGATCGCCCAAATCGACATCAAAAGAACATTATCTCATTCTACTAGCGCTTCGTTAGGTTTGGTGTTTATTGCCGTAGGGCAAAATCACGTTGATATTGCTTTGCTGTTGCTGTTCACCCACTCGATTTCCAAAGCACTATTATTCATGAGCATAGGGTCAGTTATTACGACAACTAACACTCAAGATTTAACAGAAATGGGTGGGTTGTGGTCGAAGATGCCTGCCACGACTGTAGCCTTTGTAGTAGGTGCTGCTGGGATGGTAGCACTACTACCACTTGGTAATTTTTGGGCAATGCGGCGCTGGCTAGACGGTTTTTGGGAAGTGCCTTTGTGGTTGGTAATTGTGTTGTTTTTGGTTAATGGCTTGACAGCGCTAAATTTAACTCGTGTATTCGGTTTAGTATTTGCTGGGAAACCGCAGGCGAAAACTCGCAGAGCTCCCGAAGTTGGTTGGCCGATGGCTTTACCGATGGTAATTTTGACGGTGATTGCACTGTTGGTTCCTTGGACGTTGCAGAAGTGGCAACTATTAATTAGTGGGAACGGACTTTTGGCGGAAACAGGAGATTTTGACTCTGTAAATTTGCTTCTGAAGACGCTAGATGTACCGCTGTTGATGTTATCTGGGTTGATTGGTTGTGCGATCGGGGTGGCGATTTATTGGTATGGGGTTTTACCTAAGCCAGTACGGCTGCCGATTCCGGCTTTGCAGGATTTATTGGCTTTCGATTTTTATATCGATCGCATTTATATGCTGACTGTAGTTTGGGCTGTTGCTTCTATTGCTAAAATCAGCGCTTGGACTGATAAGTACATCGTGGACGGGGTGGTTAATTTGTTCGGTTTTGCTACCATTTTCAGCGGCGAAGGATTGAAGTATAGTGGCACCGGTCAATCACAGTTTTATGTGTTGACTATTGTGGGTGGTGTCGCTGGGTTGCTGGCCTTAGTAATTTGGCAGTTTTAAGCCGCAGATAAAGGCAGATGAACACAGATAAACGCAGATAATTTTATTCTGGGTTTGTCTGCTTTCCACTCTACAATTTGAATTTATGTCAACTAAAAAAATCAGCCAGACGCTTTTATATTTTATGGTTTGCGTTACCGTTAAATGTAGTTTGAAAAGCTGTGTGATAGGGAAAGTTTAATTGATGCTTAGTGCTTTAATCTGGATACCAATGTTGGGGGCTGCTGCGATCGGGTTTTGGCCTGGTTCGGTGAGTTCCAAAATTGTTCGGAATGCTGCGATCGCCATTGCAGCCATAACTTTTATTTTATCGGTAATCTTAGCTACCCAGTTTGATGCTAGTGCTGGTCAGTCACAGTTTGTTGAGTTTCTTCCTTGGATCGATACTTTGGGATTGAACTACAATCTGGGTGTTGATGGTTTGTCTCTACCTTTGGTGATTTTAAATTGTCTGCTGACAGGGGTGGCTATCTATAGTACAGATGAGTCTATTGTGAGACCAAGACTTTATTATTCTTTGATTTTGTTAATTACAGGCGGCGTGACTGGGGCATTTTTGGCTCAGAATTTGCTACTGTTTTTCTTGTTCTTTGAGGTTGAACTAATCCCGCTTTACCTATTAATTGCCATTTGGGGAGGCGCGCGTCGGGGTTATGCTGCTACTAAGTTTTTAATCTATACTGCATTTGCCGGGATTGTGCTGCTAGCCTCTTTTTTGGGAACTGGTTGGCTAAGTGGTGCTTCTAGTTTTGATATTGTTGGTGTGATTGGTGAATCGCATTTGGCTGGAGGTTCACCTTTGCCTTTGGTGAGGCAAATTGTGTTGCTAGCTGGGATATTGCTGGCTTTTGGAATTAAGATTCCTTTGGTTCCTTTTCATACTTGGCTTCCTGATGCTCACGTAGAAGCTTCGACACCTGTTTCGGTGTTGTTGGCGGGGGTACTTTTGAAGTTGGGAACTTATGGGATGTTGAGGTTTGGTTTGGGTTTGTTTCCCGATGCGTGGGCGGTGGCTGCACCTTGGTTGGCGAGTTGGGCGGTGGTTAGCGTGCTGTATGGGGCTAGTTGCGCGATCGCCCAAAAAGATATGAAGAAAATGGTAGCTTATAGTTCAGTCGCTCACATGGGCTACATTTTGTTAGCTAGCGCCGCTGCTACTCCGGTGAGTATGTTGGGAACTGTTTTGCAAATGGTCAGCCACGGCTTAATTTCGGCGGTACTCTTTTTAACCGTCGGGGTTGTTTACAAAAAATCTGGCAGTCGTAATATAGATGTTCTCCAAGGTTTGTTCAATCCCGATCGAGGTTTGCCAGTGATTGGCAGTTTAATGATTCTCGGGGTGATGGCGAGTGCGGGGATTCCGGGTTTGGCTGGATTTATTGCTGAATTTTTGGTATTTCGGGGTAGCTTGCAAGCGTTTCCGGTGCAAACTTTACTGTGCATGATCGGGACTGGTTTGACTTCAATTTATTTTCTAATCATGGTTAACCGTGCCTTTTTTGGTCGCCTTTCCGATTTGGTGGTTAATTTACCACAAGTGCGGTGGAACGATCGCATTCCGCCGCTAGTTTTAGCAGTAATTATCGCAATCATGGGAGTGCAGCCGGGAGTGATTATTGCTTTGAGTGAGAAAACTGCGATCGCAATGGTATCTAATGTGCCAATGCCAGTTAATGCGATCGCTCAAAACTTGAAATAAGCTATGACCTAGGTTCGTAGTAAGGACTTTAGTCCTATTTATAGGTTCGTAGTCAGGACTTTAGTCTTCTCTTTAAAACTTTTAGCAAATCAAAAAAGGACTAAAGTCCTTACTACAAACCAGCTTCTTTCTTTATTTATCCATGAGATTCGTTACATAATCCGTTGCCAAACTTCCTTCATTTAAGGCTAAATCAAAATGACAAGTACCATCTTAAAACCATCTTCTCATCCCCTAGCTACATACATTGACATCTTGGAATCAGGCAAAGCTTTACTGCCTGAATCTGAGGAAAATGTAGTAGAAGTTGTCGGCGTTCTCAAGAGTTATGCTATAGTTCTCGATGCCTATTCTCGCAATCTCAACTACATCGCCGAAGAACAGTTTTTAGTGCTGTTTCCATTTTTCAAATATTTCAATGGGGAAGTTACTCTGCCGAAATTAATGCGCTATTTGTGGCACGATCGCATAAATTTTGAGTATGCCGAATATTGTATGAGAACCATGCTTTGGCACGGTGGCGGGGGTTTGGACAGTTATTTGGATTCCCCAGAGTTTGATAATTTGGTCGAAAAGGCGATCGCCGCTAAATTAAAAGGCAATATTTTGATGCAGGGACTTCACAAAGCATTTCCTAATTTTTTGCCCGAACAAGTGCGGATGCTGGCTTATTACACCGGGCTCGGTCAGTTTTGGCGGGTAATGAGCGATTTGTTCATAGACTTATCTGATTCGTACGATCGAGGGGAAACTAAGTCTATTTCTGACATAGTTGATTTTGTCAAATCTGGTTTGGTAGCCGCCGCCAGTCTACCAATTACCTACAGCGTTAAGATTAGCGGTCAAGTCTACGATATCATTCCACCAGAAGCTAAGTTAACATTTTTAGCAGATGTAGCAGTGCCTTATGTAGAGTCAATTTTCTTTAGAGGTACAGCATTTTTCGGTACAGTTTCATACAACGCTCAAGCCCATCAAATCCCAGAAGAACAAAAAGAATTTGGCTACGGGGCTTTGTTTGCTGACCCTTTGCCTATTGGAGGTGCAGGGATTCCGCCAACTCAATTGATGCAAGATATGCGGCATTATTTGCCGGAATATCTGCATGAAGTTTATCGCACTAGCTGTCGGGGTGAAGATGATGTGCGGGTGCAAATTTGTCAGAGTTTTCAAAAGTCGATGTTTTGCGTGACGACAGCTACTATTTTTGGTTTAGCACCTCATCCCATGAATACATCAGATTTAGAGGAAAAAAAGGCTAATCGGGCTTATTTGGAAGGTTGGATGGATCGGTTTGGGGGTTCTCGCTTGGATTGGGCTAATCAGCCAACTAATCGATCTTGCCAACTTTTCCCGGAAAGGTAATTGTAGGGTGCGTGACAGCGAGAAATATTTGACTCGTAATTTGCGAATTCTGACTGTCACGCACCGCAATTTGTATTGACAATCAATAAGGGTTACAAGGGTTATTATCAAAAAACTAGCCTTGTTTAATACATCGAATAATACTAATTCTCGTCTTGTTTTGTAATAATGATGAGTGTGGGTTTGTTTACGCTCACTATTCTACACAGGTGCGTCGCTCAAAGATTGTGAATATTATTTAAGATTTTTGATGGCGACGAACCCTACAGATACTGATAACCAATAACCGATTTACAATGCCCAAATTATCTAAATTCGGATTAAAAGACTCAAACCATGAGAGTCTGTTCCACAAGTTCCAAGCAAACCGTAAGTTTCTGCTAATTCTTTGACTAAAATAGTCTGTTTGGGACTTGGTTTCCAGGGATTTGGATTATTGTAAGCATAGTAAGTTTCTACGCCGTCAATGCCCAAACGGGCAGCTTCTGGGATTAGTTTATCTGCGGTAGAACGATATCTGCACGGATGTGCCAGAACTGCTAAACCTCCTGCTTCTTGAATAGCTTCAATTACCTTTGCTGCGGGATAATCATCAGTACCTTCGGTGCCTCTATCACCTCGTAAGTATGGTTTGAGACTGGGATGTTGCGGATCGAATGCGTAAGCGAGAATGTGTACATCGTTGTTGAGCAATTCGGCATTAATTTCAGCGCCTGTCCAAAGAATTGGTGCTGCGATGTTTTTGTGAAGATGATTTAATTTCCAATTATCTAACCAAACTTGAGCTTGCTCGTAGCCTTTGGTACTATGGTGGTCGGTGATAGCGAAGCCTTTGAGCCCGATCGCGATCGCCTGTTCCATCACTTTTTCTGACTGCGATCGTCCATCAGAGTTAACTGTGTGCAAGTGGAAGTTGTAGGAACCGGGACAGCTATCGGCATCAATTGCCTGGAAGACTTGTTTGAGTGCTGAGCTATTTTGGGCTTCTGGTTTGAGACTAGAACCGGTAAAGGGAGCGAGATTGACAGTCATAAGCGTTTCTATAAAAAAAACTAGCCTTGTTCAATATATCGAATAAATTGATATGTTGCACTTGTGGCCATAGTCAAAATAGCGATTTACTGTATTCTCAGCAACAGGCTCTCCGGCCTGTTCCACAAAGAGTAAATTTTCTTGTGGGGTGAGTCCCAGGGCCCGCCCTTGAAAGATTTGTTAAGAATGGTACAAGATATCAATTTACTCGCATTTTAAACCTGCGGCGGCGGCTGTCGGAAATTCGATCGGCACAAATGTCAGCCCAAATTGTTCTCTAGCACACGGAACAATATGTCCTATTAGTTTAGGAGGGTTTTTCCGATTTCCCGTCTTCGAGTCAAACTCAATTATACCCGTGGCTCCCTCGGCTTTAAAATTTGGAGCGGCTAAGGTTTGTTGCATTCCTTCGCGGCTTGGTTCCGGCTGCATTTCTAAAGCTTTAATCAGTGTACGGGCGGCGTCGTAGGTTAAAGCCGATCGAGTATTGACCTGGCCTCCCCACAATTTTTCAGCATTTTGAGGAAATTTTTTGTCAAAGCTTGCTAACGGATGCCAAAATATGGATATCCCCAGTTTATCAACAGACTTTAACCGTTTTGCTAATTCTAATGTTCTCGTTTCATATAACGTCCAGGGCCCAACAATCCAATTGCGATTGTTGTTAAATTTAATCATTTCGAGGGCATTTTCTACAGAATTAGTGACTTGACCATCGGGAACAACCAGTAAGGCGGTTTTCCCTAATTTATCAACTTCTTTGATTGCGGCTTCGGCGTTAAAATTTTTTTTAGATAAGTCGTAATAATTACTAATTCTAAAAGTCTTGCCTCCTTTGGCTTGAAATTGCTCTTTAAATTCTTCCCACAAGGAAGCACTGAACGGACTGTTGGGATTGTAAAATACTGCAACTTTCTTTTCACCAACTGAGATAAGTTGATTGGCTAAAGATTCAGCTTCTATGCTAGTTGTCGGAGCCGTCCGAAAGAAAAACTTTCGGGGTCTTCGTGTCAATTCTTCTGTGGTGCTTCCTGGAGAAATAGCGACCAGTTTATTGCGATCGTAAATATCTACTGTTTCCACCGTCATGTCGCTGGTATAGTGTCCGATGACTGCTAAAATATCTGGTTGAGTGACTAAGAAATTTGCCCTTTTAATTGCCTCTGGTATGGAATTTGCATCATCAGCCACGATCACTTTCAAACCTTTGCCGTTAATCAGTTTCGGTTCGAGAAATTTTTGACCGGGAAAGTCTCGATCGCGATCGTTTTCAGCAAGAATGCCTAAATTAACTTCGGTTTGAGCTTGAGCAATACCGCGTAGTAGTTCTTCTGCTAAATTTGCGTTGAGGATGCTACCGTCCTGATTTCTGCGGGTGGGAACCACAATTGCGATCGTATAATACTCCGCTTTTGTTGCCATCAGCAGCGCATTGTTCATGTAAATTAAAGTTTCTGGATCTTTGCGGTCATCTCGCCATGACTGTTTGAATAATTTCAAAGCTTCTGGATAATTTTTATTGGCAAATTCTTTAATTGGTCTTCGTTTTGGCCAATGTGGCGAGGCTTGAAGGAGGATTTTTTCGCCAGAACTTACACCATCTTCGGAGGGTGTAGGCAGTGATGGTTGCGGCTCGGATTTGGGGATTAGCGGGGAAATTTTGGGGATTAAAAATGCGATCGCCATTGCAGCGGTCAATCCCCCAACTCCGAATAATAATGAGCGCAAGTGCGATCGAGCTAACCTAGGTTGCGACGATGGTAATCCGAGCGAATCCAAGACTTGCAACACCTCAGTAGCCGATCGGTAGCGCTCGCGAAAATCGAAACGCACCATTTGGTTTAAAATATTTGTTAGACCATCGCTAACTCGCTCGGATGTTGAAAAAATCCAGAGTTTTTCGCCTGTTTCGGGGTCCGGTGGCAGATTGTTGGGATGTCGCCCGGTAAGGGCTTGAATTGCGATGATGCCTACTGGATAAATATCATTGCACGGTTGCGGGACAGACCGCGGATTGTATTGTTCGGCAGGCATATAACCGCTTGTACCGATCGCCTGCGATGTCAATATTTCACCTGTACTGCTAGAGGTAAAAGTGCTAATTTCTTTGACAGCCCCAAAATCAATCAGTGCAATTTTACGATCTTTTGTCCGCCGAATTATGTTAGAAGGTGTAATATCGCGGTGAATAATATTTGCTTTATGAATAAAAATTAAAATTTCTATAATTTCTCGTAACAAAGCGATTACATCTGCTTCCTTCCACTGCTGACCTTGAATGAGTTCTTGACTTAGGGGAATTCCTTCTATAAATTCTTGAACTAAGTAAAAATTTTCATTTTCTTCAAAGCGATCGAACAATTCGGGAATCCGCGAGTCCTTTCCCAGAATATGCAAAGCGTTAGCTTCCCTTTGAAATCGGTTCCTGGCTCTTTCCAATACCAGGGAATTTTCAGATTTAGGAAAAGGAATTTCCTTAATCACGCATGGGGGATTTCTAGGATTTTGTATATCTTGAGCAGTATAGGTGATCGCAAATCCTCCGCATCCTAATTTATCGATGATTTTGTAGCGTTTAGCTAGTATATCTCCGGGATTGAGACACATAAATTTTAGAGTTCCCCTTGTGGAGGTGCGATCGTTAGTGCTGACGATCATACCAAATCTAGGCTCACTAGGTTATTTATGTGACTAGACTGTGTTTTTAAACCCGGAGATCCCCCCTAGCCCCCCTTAAGAAGCTATGCTTTATAAACATCTTTCTTAACAATCCTGAAAGCTTTGTAAATCAAGGCTTTTGGGAGCAATCAC
>ENA-OFDP01000165-OFDP01000165.1-metagenomes-genome-assembly--contig:-NODE-165-length-30970-cov-10.320492_pt1 | contig 30970 bp, 28 predicted proteins | sample MGYA00153389_OFDP01 | MGnify analysis MGYA00153389
AGAGCTATCCTATGAAACATTGTGCTAGTTTTTCATATTAACTTTACAGAGTCAAATTTATTTATTATTTTACCAAACTGTATTTTTACAATTGGTATTATTAACTATTAACACATTTGTTATTATATAATAATTATTATTGATTGGCAAGAACTTTTTTAAACTTATTTATTCTACTCAAAATTAGGATACCAAGAAAAACAAAAGACTCGGGTGTCCCCGAGCCTGCCGCATTGCTTTTTTTTATTTTTATTTAATATTTTGCTGCTTGTTTTATCGCTGCTTGATGTTTAGGATCGACCTTATTTGTACCATGAGTTTTGCTGTTTAGAAAATGAATATCCATGTGTCCACTCATTCCATTGTCTTTAACCTTGTCAAGATTCATGCCTCTAGAAAAGCCGCCGCTTCGCTGACTTACATATGTATTAGCGGGCTTATTGTCTAATCCAGCATGGGGCATGGCAGTCATGGAAGCTGCAATTTTTCTATCATTAACTTCAACTATTACAGGTCTTCTAGTCCAGCTCCAGCCATCCCAGATATCCTTTATTGCTTCGCTATCCTTTGATGTAAGTGCCTCTACGTCAGCGTGGTTAGTACCATAGGTTCTAACAATCTTAAAGGTTTTACCTGTTTGAATATCTGTGACTGTTGCTGTACTTCCTATTTTAAATACTTTGCTAGCTTCCGTCCACCAGTCTAAAAGCTCAACTCCACTTTCCGACTGAGTTGCTGCAGCTGTTGTAGTATCTTTTGCCGTTGTTGTAGTGGATACCTTAACGGTAGATGTCTTAGGGGCAGTACTAGAACTGGATGCCGCTGCAACAAGTTTGTTTTTTGTTGTAGTTCCAATAACTCCATCGGCTGTTAGCTTATTGGCCTTTTGGAACTTTTTTATTGCTGCTTCCGTCTTACTTCCTGTAATGCCATCAACTGTACCAGTGAAATAACCTAACTTTTTTAAAGCAGCTTGTATTTCTTTTATACTTAAGGCATTACTTGAAACACTTACGGATTTTGTGCTTTTAGCAGCAGCTGCCAATAAAAGCTTTGATGTACCATTTCCAACAACTCCGTCTGCAGTTAGCTTATTTGCTTTTTGGAATTTCATAATAGCATTTTCAGTATTGCTGCCAGTTACTCCGTCAACTTTGCCGGTATAGTAACCTATTGTTTTAAGCGCAGCTTGAATATCTTTAATGCTAATTACATGTTTTGTATCACTATCTGTCTTTACACTTGAACTCTGTGTTTTGTTTGCACTTTCAAAAAGATACTTGTAGGTACCAGTACCAACGACTCCGTCGGCATGCAAACCTTTCTTTAGCTGGAATCTCTTCACTGCTGTCGCTGTTTGCGGACCAAAGAATCCTGTTATCTCACCTTGAAATAAACCAAGCTTCTTAAGTTGCTGCTGAATTTCTTCAACGGCTTTGCCTTCGCTGCCATCCTTATAAGTGTCCGCGTATGCTACAGATGTCAATGAAAAAACTACCACCAATAAAAATAATAATAGTTTTGCTCTTTTCAATTTTTTCTCCTCTCTTAGGCCTACGAGGTTAGTTGTCGGATTCGGACGAGAGTTAGCCCTAGACACTAAAATAGTGTCATTCACCCCATTAAAAGTCCCCCGTTCCCTCATCAGGGATTAAGCCTGCAATACGGCATGTCTTTATTTTAACCCACTTGACAGCTTAATTCAATAGTATTAGAGTGCTATATTGCGTTATTATATGGTGAAAATACATATATTTTCTTGTTAGGAATATGCTTGAATTTTGTTAGGCCTATAATATAGACAAATTAATACTGCAATAAACTAAATTTATACAGATATATCCAAAATAGTACATGATATAATTTAGTCAGATTGGGGTAATTTCAATATTTTTGACTTATATTATCATTTAATGGCACATCGACTTTAGTTGGGTTAAGAAGTATTAATTTGGGGGGCAGTTATAATGAGGGTTAGTCTTAAGGTTAAACTGGTATTAAGCTTTTTATTACTGATTACAATACCTATTTCGATTCTTGGTTCTTTGTCTTACAATATGTCTTCAAAAGCTCTTCAAGGTGCAATAGAGCATCAATTGGAAGAATCAGCCGCGCTGTCGTCTGAAGTAATTACTTCCACACTAGATAGTATAAAAAGAAGTCTCAAGATAGCTTCACAAAGTGATTTATTGATGGTTGCATTAAACAAAGAAAGAAGTGACCAAGAGATTAAAGCCGCTTTTGACTATATTGAAGTTTTTAGACAGCAAATTATGAATATAGAAGCTGTATCTCTCGTGGATAAGGAAGGAAATACAGTGTTAACCGATGCAAGTATGAAGTCTAGCACAAATATTTCAGTAATGAAATATTTTAAGGATGCAATGGGCGGCAGGGTTGTTGTTAGTGATGTTACGACATCAAAGCTGTCAAATAAACCAGTTATAACAGTGGTACAGCCACTTACATCATATAGTCAGGTCATAGGTGCCTTGGTTGTAGAAATTAGCTTTAATAATATATCTGCCCATGCAAGTGAATTAGTTATTGGTGAAAAGGGCTATGCCTATATGATAGATAAAAATGGATTGTTTATTTATCATCCTAATCAAGAAAAAGTTTTGAAAGAAAACATAAAGGACATAAAAAGTGATGACCTGCAAGTTCTCGTAAAAAAGATGCTTGAAGGTGAAGATAGCAATGGTTTTTATACCTTTGAGGGAGTACATAAATATGCAAAGTTTTTACCTGCAGGAGATTGGATACTGGTACTTTCTGCAGATTACAATGAGTATATGAAACCAGCCATTGATATAGGTAAAAGCACTTTAATTATTGGTTTAATCTGTGTGGTTTTAGCAATGCTAATAGCATATTTTATATCCTCCTATAACATAGTAAAACCGGTGAAAGTGCTACAGCAGCTTATGAACAAAGCAGGAGAGGGTGACTTGAAGGTATCTGTCCAAATCAGAACTAGGGATGAAATCGCAGATTTGGCAAATTCCTTTAATCAAATGATAAAAAATCAAGGAGAAATTGTTTCCATGGTCAGAAGTGGAGCCCAGGAGCTTACTATTTCTGCAGAGGAAATGGCAGCTTCTACAGAGCAGATAAGCTCTGCCACTGAGCATATTAATTCAAGCATACAAGAAGTTGCAGATGGTGCAGTTCAGCAGAATTCTTCTATTGCAGAGGCATCAAGAGTATTAGCTGAATTATCAAGTTTAGTACAGTTAGCAAAAAATAAAGCCGATGATGCGAATAAAAATGCAGTAGTAACTATGCAAACTGCTGACAACGGCAGAATCAAGGTAAATGATACAATAAATGCAATTGAAGTTATAAGCTCTACAACTGAGGTTACCTTCGAGGTACTAAACATACTTGATAGCTTATCAAACAAGATAGGAAATATAATAGGAACAATCAACTCTATTGCCGAGCAAACAAATCTGTTGGCACTAAATGCAGCAATTGAAGCTGCAAGGGCAGGCGAACATGGCAAGGGCTTTGCTGTGGTTGCAGATGAAGTTTGGAAGCTGTCGGAGCAGTCTAACAGGGGAGCCCGTGAAATAGGGACAATGGTAAATGAAATGATTGATCAGACAAGTCGTGCTGTGAAGTCAATAAATGAGGAAAAACTTGCTGTGGAAAATGGAGCAAAGATTGCAAAAGAAACAGACAAGGCATTTATTGAAATTATTAATGCTGTTGAGGGTATTGTAAGAAGCATATCAGAAATAGCTGATATTACAGAAAATGAAGTAGTAACTTCACGCCGTGTTGTAAAACTTATTAATAATGTAGCCAATATAACAGAATGTGCTTCTGCAAGCAGTCAAGAAGTAGCCTCCTCTGTAGAAGAACAATCCTCAACAATACAGATACTTTCATCCTCGGCAGAAGAAATTAGCTCTATGGCAATTACTCTGGAGAATCTGACTAAGAAATTTAAAGTATAGAAATAAAGGTGCGAGATTGAATTCTTGCACCTTTTACTTTTGCAGCTTAGTAATATGCATTATTAAGCAATTCGAAGGATAAAATACAATTGATAATTTAAATTCACATAATGAATTGTTGGGACGGTGTTAATAATGAGTAATATCAAGTGCGCATTTGTATTTCCACATCCGCCTATTATTGTGCCAGAGGTGGGCAAAGGCAACGAGATGACTGCAGAGAAGACAATAAAGGCAGTGCAGGAAGCAGCAAGAAGAGTCGCAGAATTAAAACCCGAAACCATAATTGTAATAACACCCCATGGAAATATGTTGTCTGATGCATTGACTATCAGTGGAGATTCTTTGCTACACGGCAGCTTCGAAAGATTTGGAACATCCCAGATCAATTTGGAGTTTAAAAACGATTTAGAAATGGTTGAGGAAATTCTTGATAGTATTGAAGATAGGGATGTTGTCGCAATTTCTTTGGATAAGGAAGTAAGAGCAGCCTATAGATTTGCAGATGAATTAGATCATGGCGCCCTTGTTCCCTTATATTTTATACATAAGGAATACCAAGATTTTAAGCTGGTTCATATTACTTATAGCATGCTTCCTCATCACGAGCATTATGACTTTGGTATGACAGTGCGTAGAGTTATAGAAAAAATGAATAGAAGTACTGTTGTAATATGCAGCGGAGATTTATCTCATAGGCTGACAAAGGATGCTCCGGCAGGCTATAGCGCTAGGGGTAAGGAGTATGACGAGCAATATGTAGATATTATCAAAAACAGTGATGTAAATAAGCTATTCCACATGGATTGTGAATTAAGCGAGGCAGCGGGAGAATGTGCTCTGCGTTCAACTATCATCATGTATGGAATTTTAGACGGCTGCAAACCTACTGGTGAAATATTATCCTATGAAGGTCCATATGGAGTAGGCTATTGTGTTGCAGAGCTTCATCTAAATTGTACTAGCAATATAGGCGAAAGCTCAGAGATACTTGAAAAATATATGGATGAAAAGAAAAAGAGGTTTGAGGAAATGAGGAAGGATGAGGATGCTTACGTAGGCTTGGCAAGGTTAACCTTAGAATCCTTCATAAATGGAGATAGCCAGCCTGATATGCCTGATGACCTTCCTAGTGAAATGCTGGAAAACAGAGCTGGTGTTTTTGTTTCCCTAAAGAAGCATGGTGAACTAAGGGGCTGCATAGGGACAATTTCTCCTACGACGAACAGCATAGCACAGGAGATTGTGCAGAATGCAGTTAGTGCAGGCACAGGAGATCCAAGATTCTTCCCTGTTGAAAGTGATGAATTGGATGAGCTTCAATATTCAGTAGATGTACTTAGGGCGCCGGAAGCCATAGAGGATACAAACCAACTGGATGTAAAGAAGTATGGTGTAATTGTACGAAGCGGTCGTAAGTCGGGGTTGTTACTTCCTAATCTGGAAGGTGTAGATACTGTGGAAGAACAGCTGGATATTGTTCTTCAAAAAGCAGGGATATCCAAGGGAGAAAGTTATAAAATGGAACGCTTCGAAGTAATAAGGCACAAGTAGGCTAGGGAGGATGTTTTATGGAAAATACAAAAGAAGCTAAATATTATAGAAGACTTGAAAACAAAGCTGTACAGTGCGACTTGTGTCCCCATGGCTGCAGAATTAAAGAAGGGGGTAAAGGGATATGTAGAGTCCGAAGAAATGTTGAAGGCAGCCTCTTTGCAGAAAACTACGGAAGAGTCTCTGCCATTGCTATGGACCCCGTGGAAAAAAAACCGCTATATCACTTTTATCCTGGTAAGTATATATTGTCCATAGGAACTATTGGCTGCAATTTTACCTGCAGCTTTTGCCAGAACTATCAAATATCACAGCAGGAAGCAGAAACAAATTTTGTTGACCCCAGATATTTGTTGAACCTTTGCAGAAGCGAAGAAGAATGCATAGGGTTAGCTTATACATATAATGAGCCAACAGTATGGTTCGAATATATATTAGAAACAGCTGCTATTATAAGACAGGAAGGACTTAAGAATGTGCTGGTGTCAAATGGATACATATCGCAGGAGCCTTTAATGGAGCTGCTGCAGTATACTGATGCTATGAACATTGATGTGAAGGGCTTTAGTGAAAAGTATTATAAAGATATTTGCGGAGGTACCTTGGGGGATGTTCGAAGGACTGTTGAAGCAGCAGCGGGTAAGGCTCATTTAGAAATAACAACCTTGATTGTACCCGGATATAATGACAGCATCCAGGAGATTGGGGAACTAGCTCATTGGCTGTCTGACATAGACCCTTCAATACCCTTGCATCTGACAAGGTATTATCCAACATACAAAATGTCGGCTCCTGCTACCCCAGTTGAAACAATAAAACGTTTAAGGGAAGCCGCTTTAGAGCACTTGGATTTTGTATATATAGGAAATGTTGCAGGAGATGATTCCAATACATACTGTCCTGAGTGCGGAGCTGCACTGATGAGAAGAATGGGAGGCATCACCGTAGAGCACCTTGATGACAATACCTGTACAAAGTGCGGCAAAGAAATCAATATAATTGGTTTAGACTGATATGCTTACATATTTACTCAAGTATGTATAAATGATATAATCAGTATGACTATATCGTTAGGGCGTGGAGGGATTAATAAAGTGAATTTTTTTAATCAGGTTAAAGAAAGTGTTATAGACTTTAAGTTTTATAAGCATATAAAGGACAATAGGTTTGCAAAGAGTTTCCTATACTTGCTGCTGCTCCTTTTAATCATATACTCAATGCTTACTGTTAGAAATTATCTGCTAGTTAAAAGTATGATGGAGCAGGCTGCCTCTGGTTTAAGAGAAAGTGTTCCGGAGTTTCAGTTGGAGAATGGCAAGTTCAGCTTTGAGGGAGAAATGCCTTTCTACATAAGCAATAACAATGATGCAATGGTTGCTATTGATACCACTGGTACCTTGGATGAAGATTCCTTACAGGGTACTACTACAGGGATATTGATTACAGAGGATGCCATGCATATAAAAAGCAATGTTCAGCAGCAGACAGTGAACTTTTCAGAGATGAAAGATACCAAGTTTAGTAAGGCGGATTTAATAGAACTCCTGCCCCGCGTAAGCTGGTGGGTGGTAGTATTTATGTTGATTTCCTTCGTTTTTGTGGTAGCAGGGCAGGTGCTTTTTGCAGTAATGCTTGCCATGATTGGCTTGGTGATCAGCTCTAGCCTAAACATTGACTTGAAATACAAGCATGTGTTGAACTTCAGCATATATGCTCTTACTCTTCCGATGCTTATAGATTTGGCAGTAGATATTGCAGGGCTTCCGATTCCACAGTTTGTGTTCTTTATGATATATACTGCAATTGCTGCAATGTACTTGTTATTTGCAATTAAGTCATATGGTGCAAGTCTAAACCAACCACAAGTGTCCGATGAAAATAATATAGAGTAGGACGGGTTTTTATACCCGTTCATAATACGAAGCACAGTTTACTGTGCTTTTTACTTTTGGAGGTATTATGAAAATAGGTGTAATATCTGACACACATATTAAAAGCCCTGACAAGCTGCTTCCAAATGCAGTATTTCAAGCCTTCGAAGGGGTGGATCTCATTCTTCATGCCGGAGATATACTTATAGAAGAGGTACTGCTTCAGTTAGAAGCCATAGCACCGGTGCAAGCAGTATCCGGCAATAATGACGGTTTTGAAATATATAGAAAGCATGGAACTCGTAAGATTATTACCATAGGTGGTAAGAAGATAGGCATGACCCATGGAGTAAGCAGGGGCAAAACCTATATGAATGCTTACGGAGAATTTATAGATGACAATGTTGATTGTATTGTTTATGGGCATAGCCATATTCCCCATATTGAGGTAATCAATGACATTTTATTCTTTAATCCGGGCTCTGCGACACAAAGAAGATTTCAGCCGAGACACTCTGTAGGAATTTTGCATATAGATCAAGGCATAGTGGGGGAAATCATTTATATAGACTAGGGGTGATATAGCCATGTTGACAGGAACTGCAGTAATTTTGGCTGGAGGCAATAGCAGTCGGATGGGTTTTGATAAGCAATGTATCATGTTAAATGGGAAGCTGCTTATAGAGAATCAAATAAAAGTCCTTAAGAACATATTCAGTGAGATAATTGTAGTTAGCAATAAGCCTGAATTATATAAAAACTATGATTGTACAATTATAGTAGACCAACTAAGGGATTTTGGGCCAATGGGTGGGATACATGCAGGGTTAACAGCAGCGAAAAGCCAATTTAGCTACTTTGTAGCTTGTGATATGCCCTATATTAATCAAGCTTATATTTTGCATATGTTAAATATAATAGGCAAAGAAAACCCCAATACTCAGGCAATAATCACACGTTTTGGACACTGGTTGGAGCCCTTTAATGCCTTTTATTCTAAAAGCGCAATTTCGGTTTTTGAACAAGCCTATAATGAAAAAACCAAGAAAATAAGCAAGGCACTTGAGGAAATAAAGGTCAGATATATTGAGGAAGCAGAAGCTAGGAGCTTCAGTCCCGACTGGAGTATGTTTGCAAATATAAATACGCAAGAGGATTTGAATATATTGCAGGCAAAATCACAGTGGTAATAAAACTAAAGATGTTATATAATTGAAAATATATATATTTCCGAGCCGCAGCTTCTAAAGGCAATGCCCATGAAGCGGCAGCCCATGGGTATGGAGAGAAATTTCCCTGCCTCCCGTTTGGAAAGGAAATGCTGATTTGATGTTTATTAAGCAATCCTTTTTTGGATTGCTTTTTTGTTTTATAATAATTAATAGCCTATGAAGGCTTTTACTTTATTTTATAATAAATAAAAGCCTGTGAAGGATTTTATTTATTTCAAAGGAGGGATAGTAATGGATTATATCGTTCAAGGATTTGCAGAAGCCTTCAAGCTTCTTTTATCCTTTGATAAAGAAATATATGGAATAATACTATTAACTTTATATGTGACCATTATGTCAACCTTTATAGCTACATTGATAGGCGTTCCTCTAGGTATTTTCATAGGCATAAAGAATTTTAGATTCAAAAAGACAATGATTAGAGTTCTTTATACCTTTATGAGCATGCCTCCGGTGATTGCAGGTTTATTTGTCTATCTTGTATTAGCGAGAAGAGGACCTTTAGGACAATTGGAGCTTCTTTTCACACCTACTGCCATGATAATAGCCCAAGTATTTTTAGTTGCACCTATTATAATGGGAATCACCTACAACAATACAAGGGATAAGGGGCAGAGCATAAAGCAAGTTGCTCACACCTTAGGTGCTGACAAAAGGCAAGCCTTGGCTCTACTATTATTTGAGCTTAAAGCAGACATTTTTGCAGCAATTGTATCAGGCTTTGGAAGAGCCATATCTGAGGTAGGAGCCGTTATGCTGGTAGGTGGCAATATCAAGGGACATACTAGAGTAATGACAACTAGCATCGCAATGCTTCAGAGCATGGGAGATTACGCGCAGGCAATTGCTATAGGATTGGTGCTGCTGGCTTTGTCTTTCATAATAAACAGCATTTTATATCATGTTCAAAAGGTGGTTTAATATGAATATTACTTTGCATAATATAACAAAGAAATATGTAGACAAAACTGTATTAAGTATTGACCAGCTGGAATTCAAAGCAGGAACTGTAAATGGAATAATTGGACCTAATGGCTCAGGAAAAAGCACCCTGATGAAAATTATTGCAGGCTTAGATAGGGAATATACAGGGCTTTTGCATATCGGAGGTCAGGAGCTCGATCAGGAAGTGTGCAAAAACATGACCTTGGTCTTCCAAAAGCCATACTTGATAAATACAGATGTTTATAACAATATTGCGTATCCTCTAAAAATCAGAGGAGTATCAAAGATTGAAATAAGTAGAAAAATAGAAAAAATGATTGACCTGCTACAGTTAAAGGAAATCATGAAGCAGCATGCTCGAACCCTGTCAGGGGGCGAGATGCAAAAAGTGGCATTGGCAAGAGCAATTGTTTTTGAGCCTAGGCTGCTTCTTCTAGATGAGCCAACTTCAAACATTGATCCCAAAACCATGCAGCTCATGGAGAATGCTATAAAGTATACAAATAAGTGTTGCAATACCACGGTAATACTCGTAACACACAATATTAGACAGCTGCAGAGAATATGCAGTGAAGCTGTTTTTATGCAGGAGGGAAAAGTAGCAGAGCAGGACCTTGTTAAAGATGTTCTGAATAAATTGAATCAAGACTTTATAGGGGATTTCTTGGAACAAGAGCTGCCTATATAGAAGTAGAAAGGAAGGTTGCAATGAAGCTGCTTAAAGTAAATACAATTCAGCAAGTATTAGAAAAAATGGAGGTCCATTTTGGAGATATTAAGCTGCAAGGTGAATTAATTAATATAGAAGAGACTGTAGGTAGAACAGCTGCAGAGGATGTCTACTCAGCGTATAATATACCTGATTTTAACCGCTCTACGGTTGACGGCTATGCTATTATAGCCTCTGACAGCTTTGGAGTCACCGATAGTATACCTGTTTTTCTAGATGTGATAGGTCAGGTAGAAATGGGAAAATCCACGGATATTATTATTAGCAAGGGTAAGGCTGCTTACGTACCTACAGGGGGAATGGTGCCTCCCGGGGCTGACGCAATGATCATGATTGAATATATAGAAGAAATGGACAGCAGCACTATAGCGGCTTACGCTTCTACTGCACCGGGTGAAAACATCATAAAAATTGGCGATGATGTAACAAAAGGAGATAAGCTTATACACAAAGGCAAGCTTATAAGACCTCAGGATATTGGTGTTCTGACAGCATCCGGGGTAAGACAGATACTGGTTTACGAGAAGCCCAGGGCAGCAGTAATATCCACAGGAGATGAGATAGCGGATCCTTTTGGTGAATTGCACTTTGGAGAGGTTAGAGACATAAATACATATACACTATCAGCTATGCTGGAGGAAATGGGTGCAGAAGCAACTGTTAAAAGCGTTATAAAGGACGAATATGAGGTACTGAAATCTGCTGTAGAGGCGGCATTAGAAAACAATCATATTGTAATCATATCGGGAGGAAGCTCTGTTGGTACAAAGGACGTAACAGCCAAGGTGATCGATGCCATAGGAGAGCCGGGGGTATTTGTCCATGGTATGGCAGTAAAGCCAGGAAAGCCGACCATAGTTGGAAAAGCAAAAGGCAAAGCGCTGTTTGGTTTACCGGGACATCCGGTTTCAGCTATTATAGTTTTCAAGGTTTTAATAGGTCATTTAATCGCAAAACTTATGGATAGAGAAAATTTAAAGCTTCAAATTCCGGCGATATGCAGCGTTAATGTACATTCCTCACCGGGCAAGGAGACCTTTCAAATGGTAGAGCTGCAAAAGATAGAGAATGGGTATTCAGCGGTGCCCCTCCATGGCAAATCCGGGGCTATATCTCTTGTGTCCAGAGCCCAAGGCTACATAAGGATTCCCCATAACAAGGAAGGGATAAACAAAGGCGAAATTGTCATGGTAGAACTGCTATAGGAGGAATTAAAATGAATGGAATGGATAGAAATATATATATTTCAAATATGGAAGTAGAGAAGGCCCTAGGACTTTTGATGGATAAGCTTAAGCCATATATGGACAAGAGGAGCCAAGAGGAAATAAGCACCCTTGATTCTCTGGGAAGGGTAAGCTCAAAAGCAGTTATTGCTTTGGTTTCCTCCCCAAACTACAATGCTTCGGCTATGGATGGAATTGCAGTAAAAGCCAAGACCACATTCGCAGCATCAGAGTCCAATCCCATAAGACTCAAAAAGGCTACTGACTTTATATATGTTGATACAGGTGACCCGATATTAGATCCCTATGATGCCGTAATAATGATAGAGGATGTTGTTGTCATAGACGAAGACACTGTCGAGATTATTCAGGCAGCTTCACCTTGGCAAGATATACGACCTATAGGAGAAGATATAGTAGCCAATGAAATGGTCATACCATCTAATCACAGTATAAGACCAGTGGATATAGCAGCTATACTGGCTGGAGGGGTTAACACGGTCGCGGTTTATCAAAAACCTAAAGTAGGGCTGATACCTACGGGTACTGAGATAATTGAACCGGGGGAGCCACTGGAGTTAGGGAAAATCATAGAATCCAATTCTAGAATGTTTGAAGGCATGGTAAAGGAATATGGCGGTGAGGCTACCAGATATAGACCTATCCCAGATGATTATCAGCTATTAAAGCAAGGCATTATGGAGGCTGTACAGCAAAATGACATTGTAATAATAAACGCAGGTTCATCAGCCGGTTCTGAGGATTACACGGTAAAGCTCATTGCAGAGCTGGGAGAAGTGTTGGTACACGGCATTGCAACCAAGCCAGGGAAGCCTGCGATACTTGGGATAGTAGAAGGTAAGCCCGTTATAGGGATACCTGGATATCCAGTGTCAGCTTACTTTGTATTTGAGAATTTTGCTAAGCCGCTAATAAAGGCCTTTGTAAGGCAGCCAATACCTGCAAAGGATATTGTTGATGCAGTATTATCAAAAAGAGTAGTGTCTTCCCTTAAGCATAAAGAATATGTCCGTGTAAAGCTGGGTATGGTAGATGACAAACTAATTGCAACCCCTCTAAGCAGAGGTGCAGGAGCTACAATGTCACTGGTTAGGGCGGATGGAATATTGGTCATACCACAGAACTCTGAGGGTGTTGAGGGTAGCGAGACTGTTAAAGTTGAGTTGTTAAAGAATATTGCTGAGATAAAGAGCACCATCGTTTCCATAGGCAGCCATGATATCGCAATGGATATAATGGCAAATCTAATACATCAAAATAACGCAGCCTACAGCTTATCTTCTGCCCACGTAGGAAGTATGGGAGGAATTATGGCCCTCAGAAGAGGAGAAGCTCATATGGCTCCAATACACTTATTGGATGAAGGCACTGGCGGATATAACGTAGAATATATCAAGCGTTATTTACCCAATGTGGAAATGGCATTAATAAAAGGTATAAAGCGAATTCAAGGTATTATGGTGAGAAAAGGAAATCCAAAGAATATTCAGGACTTTAATGATTTGACAAGAGAGGATGTACAGTTTGTCAATCGACAAAAGGGAGCAGGTACAAGAATATTGCTGGATTATATATTGTCTCAAAAGGGCATAGCTGCAGAACATATTATTGGCTATGATAGGGAAATGACAACCCACATGGCAGTAGCGGCTGCTGTATCCTCTGGCAGTGCGGATGGAGGCTTGGGCGTGCTGTCAGCTGCCAAGGCGATGAATTTGGACTTTATACCTGTGGGAAATGAGGAATATGATTTTGCTGTTCCTATGAGCTATCTCAAATTGCCAATGATAGAGTTATTTATAGAGACACTGAAGTCAAAGGAGTTTGCCAAGGAGCTTGAATTGCTAGGCGGATATTCCTTGGAATCTTCTGGTGAGGTTGTACATATAATATAAATACTCGGGATGATCGTAGGGGCAGACCCATGTGTCTGCCCGTAACAACAGATGGGGTTGGTGGAGAATTATGAAGGATACTATAGGGAGAAATATTAATTACCTGAGGATATCAGTTACAGACCGCTGTAACCTTCGTTGCATGTATTGTATGCCTGAGCAAGGCATATGCAAGAAAGAGCATGGAGAAATACTGACCCTGGAAGAAATATATGAGGCAGTTAAAGCCTGCTCAGAGCTAGGCATCAGCAAGGTGCGTATTACTGGAGGAGAGCCTTTGGTTCGCAAGGGTATAACTGGGCTGATTGACCAGATATCCAAGCTTCGAGGCATCGAGGAATTGGCAATGACTACCAACGGCATTTTACTGCCAAAGTATGCAGAGGAGCTTAAGTCAGCAGGGCTTAATAGAGTCAACATCAGCTTGGATACCATGAATGCAGAAAAATACAGTTATATCACACGAGGGGGAGACCTAGGTGATGTAATGTCAGGTATAAATGCTGCAGAAAAGGCAGGCCTTAAGCCTATTAAGCTTAATACAGTGCTGATAGGAGGCTTCAATGACGATGAAATAGAAAGTTTTGTTGATTTGACCACGGATAGAGATATTGATGTACGTTTTATAGAGCTTATGCCTATAGGGCAGGCAGGGCATTGGGCTAAGAAGCACTTTATACCTAATACTGAAATATTGAACAGGGTTAAGTATTTGCAGCCGATTCAAAGCAATGACCCCAGCAGCCCAGCGAAATATTACAAGCTGCCCGGTGCTAGAGGCAAGGTCGGTTTAATTAACCCCATAAGTCACGCCTTTTGCGCCAGCTGCAACAGAATAAGGCTGACTTCAGACGGAAAACTAAAGCCATGCTTACATTCAGAAGCGGAAATAGATATAAAAGAAATTCTGAAAAAGGGTGAAAGCTTGCAGGATATAATAAGGCAAGCAATTCTGCAAAAACCCATAGAGCATAATCTCAACTGTCAAGATAACAAGCCCATTGAAAGGGATATGTACCGCATTGGGGGTTAATGAAATAAGGAGGGAATATCATGGAAGCAAAGGTAATAGCAATAAATATTAGTGAGAAAAAGGGAGTTCCCAAGAAAACCATAGACGAGGGTTTCTTCAAGGTGGACCATGGTTTAGTAGGGGATGCCCATGCAGGAAATTGGCATAGACAAGTAAGCTTGTTAGGTATAGAGAGCATTAATAAGATGAAAGAAATGGGTGTAGAGGGACTTTGCACAGGGAAATTTGCAGAAAACCTTACTACGGAAGGTATACTTCTTTATGAGCTTCCTGTAGGAACAAAGCTTGAGATTGGTGAAACAATACAAGAGGTTACCCAAATAGGCAAGGAATGTCATACCAAATGTGCTATATATCATCAAGTAGGAAATTGCGTTATGCCCACGGATGGCATATTTACAAAGGTACTTAAAGAAGGAACCATAAAAGCTGGGGACAGCATCAGAATTATAGAATAAAACGGAATTATTGTTTAAAATAATTACAAAAGATATATTTCAGGAGGAACACATATGAAGGTACTGTACTTTGATTGCTTTTCTGGCATTAGCGGTGATATGACCTTAGGAGCTCTATTGGATTTAGGTGTGAGTCAGGAGCACTTGATAGAGAGTCTGAAGGCACTCAAACTGGACGATGAATATCATTTCAATATAAAAAAGGATCTAAAGAACGGTATCATGGGTACCCTTGTTGATGTTGTACTCCACTGCGAAGAAGAACATCATCATGAGCATAACCATGAACATGACCATGACCACGAACACCATCATGAGCATAGCCATGAACATGACCACCAGCATCATCATGAGGTTGAAGCCACTGTGGCACATGGACACAGCCATAATGAAGAACATGACCATAGAAGCTATAAAAACATCATTTCTATGATAGAAGGAAGCTCTCTGAATGAAAATGTCAAGAGTCTAAGCAAGAAGATATTCACCATAATTGGAGAGGCTGAGGGTAAAATCCACGGCAAGCCATTAGAGGAAGTTCATTTTCATGAAGTGGGTGCAGTGGACTCTATTGTTGATATAGTAGGAACTGCAATTTGCATAGATGCTCTAAAGCCAGACAAGATTGTTTTCTCAAAGATTCCTTTATCTAAAGGCTTTGTAAAGTGTCAGCATGGGATGTTCCCGTTGCCTGCACCGGCAAGCTTGGAGATATTAAAGGATGTACCTGTATACTTTACTGATATAAAGTTTGAATTGGTGACACCGACAGGAGCAGGCATTATTAAAGCTTTAGCCGACAGCTACGATGACAGTGGGGATATGACCATAGAAAAAATAGGCTACGGTTTAGGCAAAAAAACCTACGAGAAACCTAATGTACTCAGGGTATATCTATACAACGAAAAAAAAAAGATAAATAATCAGATTGTAGAAATAGATACAAATATTGATGATATGACCGGAGAGCAGTTGGGTTATATCATGGAGCTCTTACTTACGGCTGGAGCTCTAGACGTTTATTTTACACCTATGTATATGAAGAAGAACAGGCCAGGAGTGAAGCTATCAGTACTGTGTACTACTGAAAAGCAGCAGGATTTAACAAAGCTGCTGTTGTCACAAACAAGCACCTTTGGTGTAAGGTATAAGCTGATGGATAGAGATATTCTAGATAGGGAATTTGTCGAAATAATGCTGTTAGATGAAATAGTTCGTTGTAAGGTTGGAATCCTTGATGGACAGCCAATTAAGATAGAGCCTGAGTACGAGGACTGCAAGAGAATAGCTAAGAAGAATTCCTTGCCTATTGCAGAGGTTTTTAATGAAGCTTTATATGAGGCAAATAAAATAAAACACATTGACAAATTACGCACAATTAAATATACTAGTTAGCAATACCAAATTAATACAAGCTCATATAAGTTCGGTAATAGGGTCCGAGAGTTTCTACCACACCGCCGTAAATGGTGTGACTATGAGTGATTTATTGCTTTTTAGCGGCATAATTCACTTATGCTGCTTTTTTGTTTAAATTTTACAACTATTGCACAAATTAAAATGTGTGATTAAGATTTATAAATTTTTTAAGGAGTGAATAAAGTGGAGAAGTTTCTAAAGGAAGGGCTTACTTTTGACGATGTGCTTTTAATACCTGCAAAGTCAGAGGTATTACCCAAAAATACAGATGTAAGCACATATCTTACAAAGAAAATTAAGCTAAATATACCTTTGATGTCAGCAGGAATGGATACAGTTACAGAGGCTAGACTTGCTATAGCCATTGCTAGAGAAGGTGGAATTGGTATAATACACAAGAATATGTCCATCGAAAAACAAGCTATGGAGGTGGACAAGGTAAAAAGATCCGAGCATGGAGTTATTGTTGACCCTTTTCATCTTTCACCTGATAACATTGTAGAAGATGCAATGGAACTAATGGCAAGATATAAAATATCCGGCGTGCCAATAACGGATGCAGCAGGTAAGCTTGTTGGTATATTGACTAACCGAGATTTAAGGTTTGAGACGGATTATTCCAGAAAAATAGATGAGGTTATGACGAAGGATAAATTAGTAACTGCACCTGTTGGTACTAGCGTAATGCAGGCAGAAGATATACTTAAAAAGCATAAAATTGAAAAACTGCCCTTGGTGGATGAGCAAGGATATCTAAAAGGCCTTATAACAATCAAAGATATAGAAAAGACCATTCAATATCCACATTCTGCAAAGGATTCAGGAGGAAGATTGTTAGCTGGAGCAGCTGTTGGGGTTACTCCTGATGTAATGGACAGAGTAGCTGCATTGGTGGCATCAAAGGTGGATGTTATTGTTCTAGATACTGCCCATGGCCATTCAAAAGGTGTATTGGATGCAGTAAAAAAGATAAAGTCAGCTTATCCTGATACACAGGTTATAGCAGGAAATGTTGCGACTGCGGCAGCAACAAAGGAACTTATTGAGGCAGGTGCTGATGCCATAAAAGTTGGTATAGGACCCGGCTCTATTTGTACAACAAGAGTAGTAACTGGAATTGGGGTTCCACAAATTACAGCAATTTATGACTGCGCCCTAGAAGCCGCAATGCATGGAGTGCCAGTAATTGCTGATGGTGGAGTGAAGTATAGCGGAGATTTACCAAAAGCTATAGCAGCAGGAGCTAACGTAGTTATGATAGGCAGCCTTTTTGCCGGTACTGAGGAAAGTCCGGGAGAAACAGAAATGTATCAGGGCAGAAGTTATAAGGTATATAGAGGAATGGGTTCCCTAGGTGCTATGGCAGAGGGAAGCAAGGATAGATATTTCCAAGAGGATGCCAAGAAGCTGGTACCAGAGGGAGTAGAAGGTAGAGTGCCATATAAGGGTGCTTTGTCAGAGACTATCTATCAGCTTGTAGGAGGACTTAAAGCCGGCATGGGCTACTGTGGTACACATAGCATTGACGAGTTGAAGAAAAACGGACAATTTATAAGAATTACTTCAGCGGGACTTAGAGAAAGTCATCCACACGACATTCAAATAACGAAAGAATCTCCAAACTACAGTCTGTAGCTTGAAGAATAAGGAGCGATATATAAATGGATAACAAAGAATTAGTACTGATTTTGGATTTTGGTGGTCAGTATAATCAACTGATAGCAAGAAGAGTAAGAGAAGCAAAGGTATACTGCGAAGTAGTGCCTTATGACATAAGTTTAGAGCAGGTTAAGTCTAAGAATCCAAAGGGAATTATTTTCACCGGAGGACCTGCCAGTGTATATGAAGAAGGAGCACCAAAGTGTGACAAGGAGATATTTGAGCTTGGAGTACCTATTCTCGGAATATGCTATGGAGCACAGCTTATGTCCTATATGCTAGGGGGCAAGGTTGACAGAGCAGAAAAAAGAGAATATGGCAAGACAGAAATGAGTTTAAAAGCATCAGATATATTTAAAAATGTTCCAGAAAAAAGTGTAAGCTGGATGAGTCATACTGTTTATATCAGTGAGGTTCCAGAAGGCTTTGAAGTAATTGGCACGACAGATACATGTCCTGTAGCAGCTATGGGAAGCAAAGCAAAGAGGCTATATGGAGTACAGTTTCACCCTGAAGTAGAGCATACACAGCATGGCAAGTCTATATTGAACAATTTTCTTTATGAGGTATGTGAATTAGCAGGCAATTGGACTATGGATAGCTATATCGATGAGCAGTTGGCTGAAATAAAGCAAAAAGTTGGCAGCAAAAAGGTCCTATGTGCTCTAAGCGGCGGGGTTGATTCTTCTGTTGCAGCAGTGTTGGTACATCAAGCAGTAGGCAATCAATTAACCTGTATATTTGTTGACCATGGACTACTTCGTAAGGACGAGGGAGATCAGGTAGAGACAATATTTAGAAAGCAATTTGACATGAATCTTATAAGAGTAAATTGCAAGGATAGATTTTTAGGAAAGCTAGCTGGAGTGGCTGACCCTGAGAAGAAGCGTAAGATTATCGGTGAAGAGTTTATCAGAGTTTTTGAAGAAGAAGCAAACAAGCTTGGGGATATAGACTACCTTGTACAGGGCACAATTTATCCCGATATCATAGAGAGTGGAACGAAGACGGCAGCAACTATAAAGTCTCACCACAATGTTGGGGGATTGCCTGAAGATATAAAGTTCAAGCTTATTGAGCCACTTAGCACTTTGTTTAAGGACGAAGTTAGAGAAGTTGGGCTAGAACTTGGCATACAAGCAGATCTTGTATGGAGACAGCCTTTCCCAGGACCAGGACTTGGCATAAGAGTTCTAGGTGAAATTACTGAAGAAAAGCTTCATATTGTTAAGGAGTCCGATGCCATTTTGAGAGAAGAAATCAAAAAAGCAGGCTTGGACAGAAGCATATGGCAGTACTTCACTGCACTTCCAAACATCACAACTGTTGGAGTTATGGGAGACGAAAGAACGTATTCACACACCATAGCTATCCGTGCAGTAACCAGTTCCGATGCAATGACTGCAGACTGGGCGAGAATCCCTTATGACGTATTGGAGAGGATTTCTACTAGGATAGTAAATGAAGTAGAGCATGTAAATAGAATTGTTTATGATATAACAAGCAAGCCACCAGCAACAATTGAGTGGGAATAAGCGTAGACTCGCGTGTCTGACCTAAGAAGATGGAGGGTTTAAATAAAACCCTCCATCTTCTTTTTTTATGGAAACTTATAAGCACCAGTATCAGTCTAAAAAATATAGATATATTTATAAGGGGTGATTGTATGAAAAGAATTTGTAGTTTTGTATTGGTATTATGCCTGGCTTTATCATTGTTAGGCTGTAATTCCAGTAAGGTTATTATTGATGATAAGAAAACTCCAAATGTTGAGCCAGGAATGATTGGATATGTTATGAACAAAGAGAATACAAGAATTCTCGTTGTAAGCCAAGTGGTGCAAGATTTTAGTTCAACTGGCGGAGTCAAAGAGTTTTATAATGCGATTTGGTTTTCAAAGGCTTCCAAAGAAATTCAGATTGGAGATAAAGTAAAGGTTTGGTTTGATGAGGTTCTAGAATCTTACCCTGGCCAGTCAGAAGCTAAGCACATAGAAGTGGTTACAAGTGAGAAGCCTAAAGGAGCCAATCTAGATGAATCCCAAGCTTTAAGCGCGGCTCTAACATCTAAAGAAATAAGCACCAACGAGGTAATAGTTTTGAAGTCTATAACCTATGATAAATCTGCAGATAGGTGGAACATCGCCCTGAAAGAAACTTGGGGCGACAAAATATATAATATCCAAGTGGAAGATAAATAATAATATCTATAACAATTGTGTAGGTAGGGGCTGACCAATGTGTCAGCCCTTTTTACTTTGAAGGGGGAGGGTCTAAAGCGAATAAATCTCATAGATAATCCAAATACTAAATTTCCATATATTGTGATATACTAATATTACTATTTAAAAAGGACGGAAATCAACATGAAGAGATTAGCTTCTATTTTCCTAGTATTAATATTGCTCTTAAGCGCTTGTACAGCGCCTCCTAATAATACATATATAAATACAGAGTCTTCAATAAGTTCTTTGATTGAGCACAAGGTTCAAAGTGTAAAAGACACTAATGTTGAAGAACTATTATCAATTCTTGATCCTGGGGATAAGGAGCTGCAGACCGAACAATCCAACTGGCTGATGGATATAAAGACAAATCCGATTGAGAATTACGATTTGAGGCTATTGAAGTTGGAGAAAACCGGTGAAACTGAATACAAAGCTAAGCTGCGACAGCAGTATAAGGAAAATGGTAAAACCTATAAGCTTGACTATTACAATAGCTACAAACTGATAGATAATAAGTTTTATGATGCAGGCAACTATTTTGATGTGCTTACTAAGGAAAATATAACAATAAAGTATACGGAGCCAAATAAAAAGCTGGCAGAGGTTATCATTGAAGACATGAACCAGCTTTATGATGACAATATCGTTAGGTGGGGACTGACGCCCAAAAGACCTATGGTAATCAAGATGTTTGATGATATTGAAGAGCTAAGGCAGTCCATTAAATTCAGTATGTGGCAGTGCGCAGGATGGTATGAATATGGAGAGTCAGTGAAAATGTATATGACGGAATCACGAGCTAATAAAGAAAGAATAAAACAAGTCATTAATCATGAAATGACACATCTTTTTACAGTAGAGAAATCTGCAGGAAATTTAGCTTATTGGCTCTCGGAGGGGATTGCATCCTACTATGAGATGCCAGAGAATCAAAGAACTCCAAGCCAATTAGTAAAGGATATGAACATAAAACTTCATACAGTTGAAGAGTTAGAAAGCATTGAGTTAGAAAAATTAGAGGATCAGCAGCAAATTAGCGACTATTATAATAATTCACATCTTATTGCTGCCTTTATTATAGAGAGATATGGAGAAGAAAAAATTTTAGAAATACTGAATGAGTTAGGCAAGCTGCCCTCCTTCAAGGGAACTACCTCCGAGAATGATAAGCATTACAGAGAATATTTATCGGAGGTTCTTCCAAGAGTGTTGGGAATAGAAGACTACAAATCCTTTGAAGAGCAGTGGAAAAATGAAATAAGCAAACTTTAAAAAACCTTCAAGCAAAGACTTGGAGATTTTTTATACTGTAGAGCCTGTGAATAAACTGGTTCCAGACTGGAAGCTAATAACGAAATTTAAAGTTGTAGTGGGATTTACAAAAATTGATAGCTCGGCAGTTTCCGCAGTTCTCCTATTACCTGGATCAAATTCCACATCAAAAGGAATTTTTAATTTAATTAAAAGTGCGATAATGGCATCGAATTCAACAATCCTTAAGTTTCTAGAATTTACAATGTTGGTAAAAGCCTCAGAAGCAAGTATTGTACTTAATTCTTTATTAATGTCGTTCATATTCTACCCACCCCCTTGCACTTCATCATATGCAGAATAACCATAAATGGTAATGCTAGTTTGATATTCTTATATTGAAGCTATAAAATTTATCTTGTCGGCAAGAATGATAACTGTTAATCTGTATGGGAAGCAGGGTATAATAGTAATAAAATGAAGCGAATTGGCAGGGTGATTTAGTGAATAGAGAAAATGAGAATAAAATAAGAGCTGCTCGTAAAGATGAGCATATTAAGCTATTTATGCAGTCCACATCTGCTAAGAATAATGGCTTTAAAGATATAGTCATACAAAATAATGCGTTGCCTGAGATTGATTTTGGGGATATAAGTACAGGTCATGTTTTTCTAAACAAACATATCAGTATGCCTGTGATGATTAATGCAGTAACCGGAGGTACAGATTATACCTATGAAATTAATAAGCAGTTAGCCCAGCTGTCTTTGCACTGTAATATACCTATGGCTGTGGGCTCCCAAACGATTGCCATACATGATACAAGCAAACAAGAAAGCTTTAAGGTAGTAAGGGAAGTTAATAAATCAGGTGTTATAATAGCCAATGTAAGTGCAAGCAGCAGCTACGACAACGTTTGTGAAGCTGTTGAAATGGTAGCAGCAGATGCCATTCAACTGCATTTGAATACAGCACAAGAAATTTGCATGGGTGAGGGAGACCGAGGCTTTAAGGGTATTTTAAATAACATCAAAAACATTGTGCATGTAGCAAAGGTGCCTGTAATTGTCAAAGAAGTAGGCTTTGGAATCTCCTACGAAACAGCGAAGAAACTTCATAATGTCGGAGTAAAATATATAGATACAGGTGGAAAAGGCGGCACGAATTTTATTGCAATTGAGGATAGCCGCAATAAGGATTTAGATTATTCATTCCTTAAGCACTGGGGAATTCCCACTGCCCTTAGCCTCATTGAATGTAAGCATGTATCAAAGGAGTTACATATTATCTGCAGCGGCGGAATAACCAAAGCAGAGGAAATTGTAAAAGCCATAACAATGGGTGCAGCCCTAACCGGTATAAGCGGTCTTATATTAAGAGAATTACTGGATAAAGGCTATGACGGGGCAAAGGCTTGTATAGAAAAGCTGCAATACGAGATGAAGGTATTTATGCTTTTGCTTGGCGTTGACGATATAGAAAAGCTCTCTAAAACGAATTATTTGTTAAAAGGAGAGTTGCAGCAGATATATAAACAGAAGTTTTTATAGAAATGTCTATTAGGGTACTTCATTTTCGCAAATCCCCCTACCTGTGGTGCTTGGCACCACGGGTGGGGGGATTTGTTATACGTAACTTATATATTTATCCCATCCACTGCAAATTCCTTAACCCATAGGAATTTTCTCATAAAAATATGTATATTATTGTTATTCACTTGTGCACATTTACTTAAGTAAACGTTTATATCATCAACATTATAAATATCATAATTGTCTTCTTCCTGAGGTTTGCCCAACTGAACTGTTGGGACCTGTACTGAGCATCAGCCACCGCTTCCAGGCTTTATAAAAACTGTAACTGCATTTTCTTTAGAAGATTTCCTAATAAAATTAGCGACATTCTTATCTATAATTATATTCATCATATAACCTCCACTTCTATATAATCTGACTCTGAACTCTTGCTTATATTATATATTAAACAATAATATCAGCCAAGCGTACCCATTACACCAACATCTCCAAAAACTTACTAGACGCAACCGACAACGGAATATTCTTATGTGTTACAACGCCCATATGCCTCTCTGGTACTTTCTCCTTTATATCTAGCACAAAGATGTCAGATTCTACCGCCGACTTTGCACAAAAGTCTGGCACAAAGGCAATTCCAAGTCCGATCCTTGCCATATCTACTAGCACATCTATGCTTCTCAGTTCAATATCTGGACTCATTTCTACTGCATAACCTTCTAGCATACTGTCAAAATACTCTCTAGTAATAGTGTTTTTTTCTAGTACCAATAGTGGTAGCTTCTCCAAATCCTTTAGGTGCAGCTCTTTGTTTTTGAGTTCGTGATAACTGCTGCCAGCAATAAATACATCTTGCACAGCTCGGGTATCTCTAAACTCTAGCTGAGGGAATTCCTTGGTTAAGGGTATGTTAACAACACTAAAGTCCACACTGTCATTCTTCAGCAGCTCAATACATTTGGAGGAAGTTATATTTGTAACTTTAATCTTAATGCTTGGGTATTTTTCATTGAGTTCTTTAAAATAAGGCATTAAATAATATTTGCAGATGGTATCACTGGCACTTATCTTTATTTCACCGCTGACTAGTGAATTCATATCTCCCAGCCTTTTTTCACCAGCACTTTATTATAGTACCGAAGCACAAGACGCTGTTAGGATTGAGATCATTGATAGAACAATTCTTGCCCTAAAAGCTGAAGGAATAGATTTCAAAGGGATACTATATTTTGGCATCATGCTGACAGATAACGGACCAAAGCTGTTAGAGTACAATGTAAGATTTGGAGACCCTGAAACAGAGGTGATACTCCCAAGGCTTCAATCAGACCTGGTTGATATAATGCTTAATGTGATAGATGGTAAACTGGATAAAACAGATATAAAATGGTCAACGGATAAAGCAATATGCATAGTAATGGCATCTGGGGGATATCCGGAGAAATACCAAGTGGGCTGTGATATAAAAGGAATTGAAAAGGTAAAAGAAGGTGCTATAGTATTTCACGCAGGGACAAAGTTTAAGAATGATAAACTGGTGACAGCGGGGGGCAGAGTTTTAGTCATTAGTGCCTTGGATAAAAATTATGAGGTAGCACGGAAAATGACTTATGAAGCGATTGATATGATAAATTTTCAAGATTTACATTATAGGACTGACATAGCTATATGTGATTAAATAAGAAAGTTAATTGGTATAGTACAATATAGCATTAAGCCTCGTGATTTCATTATTCACGGGCTTAAATTTTTTTGCAGAAAAAATCTTTTTATTTATGATATAAATCACATCCACACACAAAACAACTATATATAATAAGATTATAAACTACGAAAAACAAACTTAAATAAAAATAAATGAATTAATATATGGGGGTAAAAAAATGGCAACAAGAAAGATCGTAAATATTAATGAAGATAAATGTGACGGTTGTGGACTTTGTGTTCCATCCTGCGCAGAAGGCGCGATAAAGATCATAGATGGTAAGGCAAAGCTATTATCAGAAAACCTTTGTGATGGACTAGGGGCTTGTCTTGGAGAATGTCCACAAGGGGCAATAGAAATAACAGAGAGAGACGCAGATGAGTATGATGAATCTGCAGTAAAGGTTCACTTAGCGAAGGAGGGTAAAACATTGAACAATTCACATGAACAACATGGACATGGACATCATCATGGCGGGGGCTGCCCAGGAAGCAGAATGATGGAAATAAACAGACAAGAAACAAAGCAGGCTTCAGCTAGTGTTTCCTCAGATGATATTGAAGTAAAAATAAAACCACAGCTGACACAATGGCCAGTGCAGCTTATGCTTGTGCCACAGAATGCGCCATATTTTGAAGGTGCAGACTTACTTATAACTGCTGATTGTGTTCCCTTTGCATATCCTAACTATCACCTAGAGCTTTTAAAAGGCAAGAAGGTAGTAGTTGGTTGTCCGAAGCTGGATGATGTACAATATTATGTTGAAAAGCTGACTGGCATAATCAAAACAAATAATATTAATAGCATTACAGTGGCATTTATGGAAGTACCATGCTGCGGCGGAATAGTTAGAGCTGCAGAGCAAGCTTTAGCTGATTCAGGTAAGGATTTGCCTTTACACAAGGTTAAGATCAGCATAAATGGAGAAGCACAAAAACTAAATTATTAATAACTGAACTTTATATAAACGGCAGATGCATTGAAATTGCATCTGCCGTTTATATTTTTATTTTGGATTTGCTCTATTAAAAACTTTTGATTTATAGTGATGCTCATAAGCATCAACTAGGCTATCAGGCTGCTGTGTTTCGCTATCAGGATTAGCATTGTCGGGGAAGTAATATGCATTGTACTCCCTTTCTATTATAGGGAATTTTGAACCATCGTAAGTATCATCTATAATTCTCATAGCTACACCTCTTTATTTCTATCAACAATAGACCGATTATCAACTGCATGCTTATTTAGCTCACCATCATGCTTCAGCTTTGCTACAATCATCTCCATATCTGTGATGGGTTCAACCATAGCATCCGGCATAACGTTAGGAATTCTTTCATTCATGTCTGCCATATTAATTCTCCCTTCTATATGTTTTGCACAAACATTTTACATTAAATCAGAATGTGAAAAACATTTTCCTATGTTATATGATAAGAAAAATACATGTTTGAAAATACAAAACTGGGTGCTTCTATTGATTTTGAATATAATAAATCTTTTTCGTAACATAACTTTAGATTTTACGTTACTATTTTTTGCATAAGTCAATAATATATCCGCACCAAGAAATGGAAAATGTCAAAATACATTTTTAATTGAATACAAGTCCCTATTGATATAAAATATAAGCTAGGAAAGAATAATCAGCCATATTATCGGAGGTACAAATGAATTATTTAGAGAATCTAAATCCTGAACAGAAAGAAGCGGTACTGCAGACTGAAGGACCGGTGCTTATACTGGCAGGAGCGGGATCAGGAAAAACAAGAGTTTTAACATATAGAATTGCATATATGATTGAAGAGAAGAGTATAAACCCCTGGAACATACTTGCCATTACTTTTACGAATAAAGCGGCGAAGGAAATGAAGGAAAGGGTAGGACATCTTATAGGAAGTACGCAGGATATGTGGATTTCTACCTTTCACGCAGCCTGCGCTAGGATTTTAAGAAAGGATATAGAACGTCTTTCTGGCTATAAAAAGAACTTTGTAATATTTGATACAAAGGATCAGGAATCTGTTGTAAAGGACTGTCTGAAGGAGCTTAATCTCAACGAGAAGAATTTCCCCTTCAAAACAGTTTCTGCGACTATATCTGCTGCGAAGAATTTGCTGGAGGACCCGCAAAGATTTGCAGAAAAGAATATGGCGGACCTCAGAGGCAGAAAAATGTCTGATATTTACACCCTGTATCAAAAGAAACTTAAGAAAAACAATGCTTTGGATTTTGACGATATATTGTTCAAGGCTGTAGAATTGATAGCAAACAATCCAGACATATTAAGTTATTATCAAAATAAATTTAAATATATAATGATTGATGAATATCAAGATACTAATTACTGTCAGTACAGATTAGTAAGCTTACTTGCAAAGCAGCACCATAATCTCTGTGTTGTTGGAGATGATGACCAGTCAATATATTCATGGAGAGGTGCTGATATTGGGAATATACTTAACTTTGAAAAAGAGTTCCCTCAAGCCAAGGTAATAAAACTGGAGCAGAATTACCGTTCTACACAGACTATACTTGATGCAGCCAATGCGGTTATTAAAAACAACTTCGGAAGAAAGAGCAAAAAGCTTTGGACGGAAAATGATATCGGCGCCTCTATTCAATTGTATAATGCAATGAATGAATGGGGTGAGGCTAACTTTATATCTTCCGAAATAAGGCAGCTTCAAGAGGTATATGGAAAAAAGCTAAACGAGTTTGCAGTACTTTATAGAACCAACGCCCAGTCTCGTGTTATAGAAGAAGCCTTTATGTCTAATGGAATACCCTACAGAATCATTGGGGGCTTTAAGTTTTATGACAGAAAAGAAGTAAAGAATGTTATTGCCTATTTAAGACTTATTCAGAATCCCGATGAGGATGTAAGCTTAAAAAGAATCATTAACATACCTAAAAGAGGAATTGGAAATACAACCTTAGAAGCGATACAAAGCTATGCAAGAGAAAATGACGACTCACTATTTGGAGCGCTCTTGTCAATAGACAGCATACCGGGAATAAGCAAAAAGGCTTTGGCAAATATAAATGAATTTGTGAAGCTGATATCAAGTCTTATGGCCGCAGCAGAAGTAAAGAAGCCTTCAGCGGTATTGAAGGAGCTGTTGGATAAATCGGGATACCTTGATTACTTGAAAAAGGAAGAGGATGACGAGGATTTATCAAGATCGGAGAACGTAGGAGAGCTTTTGTCTGCTACCTTAGATTATGAAAGTAAAAATCCTGATGCAACCCTGCAGCAGTTCTTAGAGCAATTGGCCCTTATGTCTGATATAGATAATTTTCAAGCAGATGCAGAGGCTGTTGTGCTTATGACCCTGCACAGTGCCAAAGGACTGGAATTCCCTGTGGTATTCATGTCAGGCATGGAGGAAGGGGTTTTCCCGAGTCAGAGATCTTATTTCGAAGAAAGTCAAATGGAGGAAGAGCGTAGGCTTATGTATGTGGGTATAACAAGAGCTAGAGAAAGCCTATACTTGACAGCTGCATTTGAAAGAACCATATTTGGAAGCGCTACCTATAATATAGTTTCTCAATTTATTAAGGAAATACCGAAAGATTTAATAATAAAGATTTAAACCTCAATACCAAAAAAAAGGGCAGGTAGAATGAGCATGAATGAAGTAAAACTTAGAATAAAGCAGCTAACTCATGAAATCAATATGCATAACCATAACTATTATGTTTTAGATAATCCTCAGATAAGCGACTATGAATATGACAAGCTTATGAAGGAGCTTTTGAAGCTGGAGGAAAGCCACCCAGATCTTAAACTGTCTGATTCTCCAACTCAAAGGGTCGGGGGAGAGGTTCTTAAAGGCTTTAAAGAAGTTTTGCACAAAACAACCAAGCTAAGCCTTGGAAATGTATTTGATGAAAACGATATTAGAGAATTTGATAATAGGATAAGAAAATCTATTGTTGATGAAGTTGAATACGTTTTAGAACTAAAAATTGATGGTTTGACAGTAGTACTTAATTATGAGGATGGAAGACTGGTACAAGGTGCAACAAGAGGTGATGGCGTTAGGGGAGAAGAGATTACGGCAAATCTCAAGACAATAAAATCCATACCATTGTCAGTCAAAGAAGAGGTGGATTTAGAAGTCAGGGGCGAAGTATACATGCCAAAGAAGGCCTTCGAAGCCCTTAATGTACGTAGAGAAGAAATGGAAGAACCTGTCTTCGCTAATCCAAGAAATGCTGCTGCAGGCTCTTTAAGACAGCTAGATACAAAGCTAACCGCTGAGAGACCTTTAGATATATTTGTATTTAATCTAGAAACCATAGATAACAGAGAATTTGAGACTCACGTAGAATCATTGCAATATCTTAAGGAGCAAGGCTTTAAAGTAAGTCCCTTTATTCAAACCTTTAAAAGTGCTGAAGAACTGATAGAACAATGCAAGCTTTGGGCAGATAAAAGAGGAGAGCTTCCTTTTGAAATTGACGGATTGGTTATAAAGGTAAATAACCTTAAACAAAGAGAGTTATTAGGGAACACAGCCAAGTCACCTCGTTGGGCTGCTGCATATAAATTCCCCCCTGAAAAGAAAAAGACTAAAGTAAAAGATATTGTAGTGCAAGTTGGCAGAACCGGTGCAATTACACCAACAGCGGAATTTGAGCCTGTAAGATTAGCCGGCTCAGTTATAAGCAGAGCCACTTTGCATAACGAGGACTTTATACTAGAGAAAGATATTAGAATAGGCGATACTGTTTTTATACAAAAGGCCGGGGATGTTATTCCTGAGGTTGTAGAAGTGGTATTTGATGCCAGAGACGGCAGCGAGGTAGTATTTATTATGCCAAGCATGTGCCCTGCATGCGGTTCCGAGGCTATAAGAGAACCCGGGGAATCAGCAACGAAATGTGTGAATATGTCTTGCCCAGCACAAATAAGAAGATCATTATTCCATTTTGTGTCAAGGGATGCCATGAATATTGATGGTATGGGGCCACAAATAATTACTTTACTTATGGATAAAGAATTTATTGTAAATGCTGCAGATATTTATACCTTGAAGGATAGAGTGCACGAACTTGTTGAACTTGAACGCATGGGAGAGAAATCTGTAGGGAACATGCTGGATGCAATAGAAGCTTCAAAGCAAAATCCATTGGAGAGACTGATTTTTGCCTTGGGAATAAAAATGATTGGACAAAGAGCGGCAAAGCTTTTGGCCGAGAGCTTCGAAAATATCTATGAGTTAGAGACAGCAGATTTAGAAAGACTCGTAGCAATACCTGAAATAGGAGAAAAGATGGCTGTCAGCCTCATAAAGTTTTTTGAACAAGACCAGAATATAAAGCTAATAGATAGATTGGCAGAGCTTGGATTAAATGTTAAGAGTATTAAAAAAAGTATTGAAGAAAAAGAACAATTTAAAGATAAGACCTTTGTCTTGACAGGAAGTCTAAGCAGTTTCTCGAGAGATGAAGCTAAAGCATATATAGAAGGCTTTGGCGGAAAGGTAAGTTCCAGTGTAAGCAAAAAGACGGATTTTGTGCTGGCAGGAGAAGAAGCAGGCTCAAAGCTGGTTAAGGCGCAGGATTTGGGCGTATCGATAATTGATGAAGAAACTTTTAAAGAATGGATTAAATAAAAAAAAGACATTAAAAGACAATTTAATCTATATAAATATAATAGTAAATGAGAATAGACAGCTTATCCCAAAATTATATATTGAATTGATATCAATTATATGGTTTAATTATTACAATATATTAATATACACTAGAAACATAAGTTTTATAAATATTTCAATAATTTCAATAATTTATATTATTGAAATTTCATGTAGACTAGTGGTATAATATATCCAGTAATTATTTTTTAAATTTAAACTTTATTGTATTGTTTTGTTTTGAGTTATTTGTTTTATTAAATTGCTAGGCGTTGAAATTTACATAGATATTACGCCAGGAAAAATAAGGGGGATGAATTAATGAAAAAATCATTGGCATTAGTTTTAGCGTTAGTATTCGTACTAAGCATAGCGCTAACAGCATGCGGACCAAAGCCTGAAGCACCTGCTGCAGCAGCACCAGCAGAACCAAAGGTACTAAGATTAGCGGCTACAGAGCCACCAAACCTTGACCCACAATTAGGTACTGATACAGTATCAATACAGGTTACTAACGCAATACTAGAAGGTCTTGTAAGAGTTCATGACGGTAAGACACTTCCAGGTATGGCTGAAACATGGGATGTTTCAGAAGACGG
>ENA-OFDP01000166-OFDP01000166.1-metagenomes-genome-assembly--contig:-NODE-166-length-30836-cov-6.414866_pt1 | contig 30836 bp, 28 predicted proteins | sample MGYA00153389_OFDP01 | MGnify analysis MGYA00153389
AATCAGAGCAAGAGACTGAGTGGGAGTTTGCGGAAATCTGGGCTGATACTCTGATCTCTCCTCCTTATATCCTGATGTTAATTAAGAAAAAATCAGGATTTTTTTGCATTCATAATCCGGCACAAAACTATAAAGTTATTTTTTCTAGTGAAAATTATGAAGATGCTAAAATGTGGCTGCTAGAGGATGAATATGAGCGTTTGAATAGTCGCATTTTACAAGAAGTATAAAGAGATTTCACTAAAATGTTGCCGATTAACTAAAGTGGGACTTACGCGCGGGTAGTCAGAAACCGGGTTTTTCCGAGAATACTTAGTTACAGTCGCAGAAACTGCCAAAAACCCGTTTCTTTGGTCGGAGTGCGCAATTCCCTATGTAAGTAGATAAACGGTTTAGACATTGGCAGCTTCGATAATTTGCTCGGCGGCAATAGATGCGTCTATTTCCTGAGAGTGCGCTGCATAAAAAGCGAAAACATCGTTCACTTGAGCTTCACTTAAATCATACTCAGCGGCAATTTGGTTGGGCGATAAAGCCCATTTTTTGGCTGGGATGACTGCTGTTTGCACCCGCAACCGAGTGCCGCGCAAAACGGGTATGAGTTGGCCGCTAGCGCCGCGCACGTAGGTGATTTGAGGGAAAGTGCGATCATCTTTTTGTGGCAAATAAAATTACTGCGTTTGGATACAAAGTCTGTATCTGCTTTATAAAGGCTATACCATAGCACTCTTGGCCACAAATTTCGTATTTTTTATGAGAACTTAGTTATTAGTGTGATTGTTGTTATTTGAGTCTTCTGTTGGAGGTTGTGAAGGTAATTGATCGGATAGTTGCAGGTCTATTTCAATTGTTATTCTATTTTTCTTAATACTTATATGAGCTATCTTTCCCATAATGTCAACAGGTACGCAATTATTGAATTGAGATTCAGCCGATAACTGAGTTTTATATCCAGCTTCCTCAAGCCACTCAGTAATATTTCTCCAGTTTTCTACTTCTTCATTGCTTTTGCCAACGAGACTTTTAATGTGTGGGTATAAAGTATCGGCTCAATAAGTAGGGGTAGCAGTTATTCTAGTTGCCAAGACAAGCCCAAGGGATAAAGAGAAGATTTTTCGCGAATAATAGTAGATAGAGAGAGAATAATTCCAAGTTGAGAAATTCGGTCACGCACATAATCGAAAAAACTGATTCCCAACTGACGAGTAGTAGCAACAAGAGACAGAAAAGTATCCCAGGCCTGAGTACCCTCAATCGTCCCAGTTGCATAGCTAATATTACGTCGCTGCACCATAGTTCTGGCAGCTAACTCAGCCGGATTATTGTGTAAAGGTAATTCAGGATGCTCTAAAACCCTGAGCAACTCCGATACTTTTGTAGCAGTTAATTGTTTGCGTTCCTCCAACAATTCATAGCCGCTTGGAGTTTCAAAAAGCAGCCAAAATTTAGACCTTAAAAGCAGTGCAGCTTCTGGACTGGGAGCATCTTTATAAGCTAATAATTCCCGATAATAATCCCAAAAATCTTCGATAAACTGCCCTAAAATTACTTGATGGCAAGCGAATACAGGGCTTAACTTCTTGTAATGCCTTCCCTCATGAACCCAACATAATGCTCTATCAGCAGTGATTAACTTGAATTGTGGAGCATCATCACAACAAAGAGTTTGTACGACTGGACAATCAGTTTGCTGATGATAGAAAGAAATAGCTGCTGCTTCCTTAATCCGGGTAAGTTGTTGAGCGCCCAGTTTGGGTAGATACTTATTGAGTAGGTGATTAAACTGTGCCTCACTCAACACAGTTCCTTGGGGTAATAGCTTGAGAGCATTCTGCCATTTAGTCGGGATTTTAAAGTCCTCAATTAGTGAGAACGTCCGTGGATTCAGAATAAATTTGAGTTCTCGTCCCGGCTGTAATCCTTTCAGTACCGTCAGTCGGTCTTTATTAGCTGTCGTAAAATAGACTGTATATAAAGGGTTGCAGATGATATTGGTGGTATAGTTTACTCCACGTACACGCGCACCAGTTTGGTCGAAGTGTTGCCAAGGGCTACTTGCTAGTCCTGAATCATAAACTTCTTTTTTCTCCGTTTCAAAAAGGAAGTGGTTTTTGATTAACAGGTTGGATAAATAACCCGCTGAAATGGAAATACCTAAATCGGCTAAAAAATCTAGTAGTTTGCCTTGCGTCATATTGCCACCATAGTACAAACTGATGATTAAGGCTTTGATTCCTGGTCCAAATTCTCCTTCGTAGCCCATTGGTAATTTTGCTATATAAGTTTTCCCAACTGAGGGTGAATAATATTTCTGTTTACGGAATAATATGTTATCGGTTGCCAAGCTGATATCTTGGATGATTACTTGTTCGTATCCTTTAAATTCTGCATCTACTGGCAGTTGGTCTGTGGGATATTCTAGTATTTCTTCTCGATCTATTTTAATCGTCTCGTTCTTGCTGCGTTTGCTATGCTTTTTTGGCGTTTTTCGCTCTTTTTCTGATGAGATAAGGCTTTTGAACCCTTTGGAGTTGGCTTTGATATCTGGTTTTCCTTGTTCGCCCTTCAATCGGTTGTTTTCATCTTTTAACCGTTGATTCTCTGACTCCAAGTCTTTGACTTTTAATTGTAATTGCTCTATGACGTTCAGTAATATCTCTACTGTCTGACGCATCGATTCGTCTGCAATCCTTTTTGGGTCGATGGTTTGCAGTAAATCGGAGGATGACTTGTCTTGTGAAATAATCTTTGGCGTCATGTGTCCTATTTTATGACACTTTGTGCACTCTGCTTACTTTTTTTTCTTTGCTACCCCTACTTATTGAGCGGATACGAAATTATATTAACATAGTGAATGTCCGATCGCCCTTAAATCATTTATCACAAATATGAGCATTAACCATAAACTTAAGAACATACTGACAGAATTACGATCGCACTTCGAGCAACTCTACGACAGCCGCCTTGTCACAATGGTACTCTACGGTTCCCAAGCGCGAGGCGATGCACGCCCAGACTCTGATATTGATGTTTTAGTCGTTCTCAAAGGGCAAGTCAATCCCGGCGAAGAAATTAAAAGAACCAGTCACATTCGAGCCGATTTGTCACTCCAAAATGATGAAGTAATTAGCTGTCTATTTATGGATGAACAGCGATTTCTACACTACAACGGGCCTTTGTTGAGAAATATTCGTAAAGAGGGAATAGCTTTATGAAACCAGAACAATTAAACTTACTTTTGAAAGCTCGTCAAAGTCTATCGGCGGCAAAGCTATTACTAAATAATGGTTTTCCAGACTATGCAGCATCCCGCGCTTATTATGCCATGTTTTATATTGCTGAGGCATTTTTGGATGGTGAAGGAATGTCATTTTCGAGTCATGCCGCAGTAATTGGAGCTTTTGGCCGAGAATTTGCCCGGATAGGAAGAGTTCCTGTTGAGTTTCACAGATTTTTAATCGATGCTCAAGACTTGCGAAATAGTGGGGATTACGGGGGAATTGATACTGTGACTGTCGAGCAAGCTGCGGAGCAAATTAACTATGGTGAGCAATTTCTCGACTTAGCCCAAAATGCGATCGGCACTTTACCACCGCCCTAAATACGCGAGATTCCCTACGGGATAGCTACGCTTGACGCAATTTCATCTCCTTTAGCTTCCTCCACCATCAAAGCAAACTCCCGCAGATTTTTCACAGCAAAATATCCGCCCTCTTTGACAAAATCGCCACCACAAGTGACAGGAATTCTTTCCTGATAGGCTTTCACTGCCAAATTGAAATCATTTTCTTTCAATTCGAGATGGATTTTCTGCAACTTACCCACAACAAACCCCATCATTACCACCTTAGCAATTTCCGCCCCATCTTCGCGATCGACTTTCACAACAAATCCCTGAATCTCAGTATTGTCTAACGAAGTAATTAAATCGCTTAAAATCTCTAACTGAGAACGATTTTCTAACACTTCCAACTTCTTTATAGTGTCACCCATAACTACACCATAATCATCAAAATCATAGCTAACAGGTTGCTGGATTTCCAATAATTCGCCCTTGTCACTATTCTTGTGCCAAATCCAGGCTCTTCCGTAAAACAAGCCTTCATTATGCCAGCCGTTTGTCTGCAAGTATTCTCCCAGAACTTGTGGCTCTATAGTCTTGAGAATTTTGTTGTCTCGTACAGTTACTTTCATGGTAAACCTCGTTGGCTAATGCGCTGCATCATGGATTCGAGAGCTTCTACGGTAAACAGATTGCTGCGGGGCAACTCAACGGTTATACTGGTCGTATTTTGAGTTGCAGGCATCCCCAGGAGCGATACCCAGTAAGCACAATACCTCGTACACATTTCTTGTTCTGATTGTTGTATCCAGTTTTCTATATTTTCCGGGACTAAAACCACAACTAAAAGGCGAGGAACAAACGAGTTTATTCTCAAATCGTTGTAGTTTTTGAGACTTAGAGGATATCGGATACAGTCAGCATCGAGTAGAGCCCTTGATGTACATTTTAACTGTAAGTTAAGTTCTGGACAGTTGGCAGGCCCGTCAACACCTACTGCTGTGAGGTGCAAGTCAATGCTATTATCGTCTGACTCTGGCTGATCCACTCTCACGCCAGCCACTGCCGCCACAGCACGCACGTAAGCCTTGCTAAATAATTCTTTGCGTTGGTTTAGTTCCATTTCAACATTATTCCAAGTATACCGAAATCCCCGACTTCTTGAAGAAATCGGGGATTTGAAACAAGAGCACCTACAGATTAATGACTGCCGGTTCCCGCCGCCCGTTTAAATGCCTCATCCAACACTTCCGAAAGCGTCGGGTGAGTGTGCACTCGGAATGCTAAAGTATGCACAGAATCTCGTTGCGCGATCGCATTTGCCGCCTCTTGAATCAAATCAGAAGCGTGCAATCCGAAAATGTGCACGCCCAACAATTCGCCCGTATCTTTCCGGTAAATCACCTTAGCCGTACCGTCGGTTTCACCTTCAGCAATCGCTTTAGAATTTCCCTTAAAATAAGTCTTGACAGAAGCTACCTCAAACCCTTCGGTTTTTCCTAACTCCTTCGCCGCAGGTTCAGTCATCCCCACATAGCTAATTTCTGGGTGAGTAAATGCCGCCGCTGGGATGCTCAAATAGTCAATTTCCCGATCGCGCCCGCAGATATTTTCCACCGCCGCAATCCCCTGAGCAGACGCAGCGTGTGCTAACATCATCTTGCCATTCACATCGCCGATCGCCCACAAATGCTCGATCGGTTCTCCCTCAGCCAAAACCTGCATCTTATCGTTGACTGGAATATAACCGCGCATCGTTTCCACACCCGCAGTTTCTAACCCCAAATTCTTGCTGACAGGAACTCGGCCAGTTGCTACCAAACAAGCGTCAACTTCCAAAACTTCGACAATTTCTTTAGTTTTGGCATCTGCTAATTCAATCACTACAGGCGAACCCGGAGTCACCTTCATTGCTAACAAACCCACTTTTGTTTCAATATCGCGAGGTGTAATTAACACCCGTTCTGCTAACTTAGCAATATCTGGATCGAAAGTCGGCATCAACTGATCTAGAGCCTCAATCATCGTGATTTCACAGCCCAATGCAGTGTAAATATCGGAAAATTCCAAACCGATATAACCACTACCAATAATTGCAATCCACTTCGGTAGCGATTCCAACCTGACAGCATCATCGCTAGTAAATACAGTTTTACCGTCAATTTCTATCCCTGGGGGGACGAAAGGAACCGAACCGGGAGCGAGAATAATATCCTTGGCAGTAATCGTTTTCTCGCCTTTATCGGTTTCGATCGTAATTTTTTGAGAACCGGCAATTTTTCCCCAACCTTGGATCGTATCGACGTTCAAACGCTTGAGGCTGTTGGTCAAGTCGCCGCGCAGTTTGCTAACAATGGTGTTAGCATGATTCGCGATCGCCCCACGATCGAACTCCACACTTCCCAACTGAATCCCCAAAGTTTTCAAATGGTGAGCATTCCGCAACTCCCGCACTCGCCCCGCAGCCGCCAACAGCGCCTTAGAGGGAATACAGCCCCGGTTGACGCAAGTTCCCCCCATGTCCCCCGCTTCGATAATTGCCACCTTCAGCCCGCAGCTAACCGCGTGTATGGCCGCCCCGTGTCCGCCCACGCCAGCGCCGATAATTGCTAAATCGTAATCAAATCCCTGAGTCACCTGATTCTCCTAGTGTTATTTCCATCTGAGACTTAAGCAAAAATACCGTATTTCCGTCATTTCAAGCTGGTGCGTTGCGATCGCAATTCTTGAGGTGCGGTAATAGTTACATAAGTCCTGTCTCCCTATTCTCGACTAGACTAGGGTTAATTAGACAACTTTGACCAGTAACTGAGATTTTTCAGAGTCGATGCTTTGGGTTTGGGTATGTATATAAAGTCTCAAGTAGGCGGGTGTTAAGCTAAATAGGGTTTAAGAGGGCGCATTATCTGGTGGGACTTCTACATTCAGTCATTCCCTTTTTTTAGATCCGCTTGTTGGTTTTAATCGAGTTTTTGGGTGTAATGTCTGTAATCTTTGGGATATCGCAGAGTTTGTTTGCAATTTTTACAGTTTTATGGAGTGGTTTATGATAGAAGACGATGACCAAAAAGATTCACGTCGCGCTTCGGCTCAATCATTTTTTGAGTCCCTAGATGAACTATTCGATTCTATAGAAGCTAAGAGTAGTCCAACAGCAGAATCTCCGTCGGCCGCAGTTGAGCCCAAGTCTTCGATTCCGCCGAAGAAGGCTAAACCTGCAAAAATTAATTTGTCGGATTTTGAAGATGCGATCGCCGATTTGGAACAGTTTATTCAGAAAAAGCACTCCAAACGCCCCGAATCCAACGAATAGCAGCTATAAACCGATTTTTAGGGTACATCAAAACTCCTGCGGTCGATCGAACTTAACAGCACGGGTAAAATCAATTGGATTTACTGTGACCGCCGGTCACTGAGCGCGAAGTGTTGGGTTTAGAATGTTGGGGTAATCGGCTCGATCGCACTTCGATAGCCCCATCGCCGATCGCACCCACAGGCATTTCCCATTCATCAACATCGTTGCGGAACTTCACCGCAATATCAGCACCATTAATAATTGCTCCCAACAGCCGCGGCGATTTACTCGACTCATCGTCGTCAGATTCCAGCAACTGATCCGCAGCTTCAGACAACATACTAGACAGAGTATAGCCAGGCCGCGCCACCAAAATAATACCGTCCGTGTACGGTTCCAGCGTCAGCGCGTCGTTGCATTCACTCAAAGCCGGAGAATCCACAACCACAAAATCAAAGCGGTTGCGCACATCCTCAAACAACCTCCGCATTTCGCTCGATTCGAGTACCGCCGAGGCTTGTCGTAAAAATCCTGGACTCGGTATAACGTATAGGTTCTCTACCTCTGGAACCAAAAGAACGCACTCGCTCATATTGCCGTAATAATGCAAAGGTTCCACCGTCGCCAGAGGATCAGCGGCGATTTTCAAAGATTCCACGTTGGAAGCCGATCGCAAATCTGCTTCAATTAACAAAGTCCGTTTACCCGATCGAGCCGACGCAATTGCCAAATTGTAAGCACTAAAACTCTTCCCCTCCAAAGGCGCCGCCGAAGTCAGCAACACCACCTTCACCGGTTTTTCCCCGATCCGGCGCAAATTAGTCCGCAACCGCTCGTAAAACTCCAAATAGGGAGAATTGGGTTCCAGCGCCAAAGGCATCTCATCCCCATAGGAATCAAACACCAACACTTCCGGCAAAACTCCCAGTATCGGCACCTCTTTTTCCACCAAAGCCGCCCGCACTTCTTCCCAACTGTAAAACTTGCCGTTGAGCATCCCCAACAAAAATATCAATCCGCCGCCCAGCAGCAATCCCACAAATCCCCCCACCGCCAACATCACCGACAAACCTCTCTTGGTTGACTCAACATCATCAGTTTTGGGAGGTTGGGCGATTGTCAAACTCCCCCCCGTTGTCTCAGCCTCCGCCGCCTTCGCATCTACCAAAGCCGACTGCATCTTATCGTAGAGAGATTTTTTCAGCGCCACTTGCTGGGCCAACCGCGCTTGTTCCAATTGCTTGTTGGGGATTCTGGCGTGTTCCTCGCGCAATTGCTGTTCGGTTTTCTCAATTCCTTTGAGTTGCTGCTGCGCCATATCCTGCTGCGTTTGTAAAGCAATCAAATTTTGAGCTAGCTGCTGTCTAGCCGGGTCTAAAGAAGAGTCTACACGAATTCGATCGGCACTTCGGAACGGAGCCGCCACCCCATTACCACCGAGTACCTCCGACTGTCGCTGCTGCAACTGCTGCTCAAAAGCTTGTTTTTGTTTGAGCAATTCGACAATTTTTGGGTGTTCTTCCTGCAAGTCGCTGCGGAGAATTTTGAGCTGAGATTCGATCGAAAACAGTTGCACTCGCAGTTGCGCAATAATCGGATCGGCAGAGAGTGCTTGAGCGACGTAAGCTTGCTCCACATTCAATCCCAACCGCTCTTGCAAACTTTTAATTTGAGCTTCAATTCCTCCCAACTGCACCCGGAGTTGCCGCTGCTGCTGTTCGCTGCTGATAATCGCTTGTGGCAGTACACCGCTCTGAGCTGCTAAAATTGAAGTTCCTTCTCGTTTTTCGTAAGCTTCAAGTTTTTCTTCCGTCTCTCTGAGTTCCTGTGTTACTTTCGGCAAACGCTTGTCAATTTGGGCGATCGTCTCACGCAATTTAGAAGTATTAATTGTGATGCTGCGAACCACCATTTCGTTCATCACCGCCTTTAGTACCTCTACTGCTTTTTTGCCATCGGCATTTTTGTACAATACTTGAATCAAAGCACTGGGGTCGTTAGTCTTGGTCGGCATCTTTATCTGCACGTCTTTTACCAGCTTGTTAGCCAAAGCTTGTATTTTTTTGTCCTTGTCTTTTTGGTTTAATTTTTCTTCGGGTTTGATGAGTTTTTCTGCGCCAGGTTTAACCACCCATGTATCCAGCAGCATATCTTTAGTTATTTCTTGCCCTTCCTGTTGAATTTTAGTAGTAGTCGATGAAAAAATTACCTTCGGGCGGTCGTACCTCAGCGTACCAGCAGCAACGTAAACTGGCGGCGGAGTTGGCTGCAAAGCCACTACTCCCGACACGCCCACAGTCGCCGCCAGAGTAGCCAGTCCCACCCACTTGTACTGGTCGAAAGCAATTAAATAACGTTTAACAACTGATAAAGTCATAATGATTTTTGACTGTTGACTGTTGACTGTTGACTGTTGACTAAGTAGGGTGCGTCGCCATCTATAATTTGCAAGTTATATCCAATATCTCGTAGCGACGCACCCTACGGATTAACTGTTGATTTTGAGTGATTCACAACTAATAACTAATAACTCATAACTCATAACCAATGACTAATAACGATTACTAATAACTAATAATTACCTGCCATTATTAGTCGGCCCGAACAGATTTGTTACTCCATTTCTCAACTGCTCAAAAAACAAAATAAATCCCAAAGTATCGCGGAATGGTCGAGTAACAGTATTGATAGCATAACTTACGCGCTCTACCAGATTCCTACCAATCACAATCACATCATTATCTTCGAGCATCGGGTTCTGAGAAACATTGCCCTCCAAAGCAGCTTTAGCATCTATCTTTCGGTTGATTGCTATACCTTGCTTTTGGTCGAACCGAATTAAGGCCATTTTGCGCAAGTCAGCCAAATTAACAGGTAAGTTGTTGATAGCATCCAAAAACTTGCTGCCATTTTCTACGTAGAACGAGGTCAAACCACCACTAGCGTAACTCAAAACTCGCACGTAGACCCTGGGTTTAATTAAGGTAGACCGCGAAACCAGAGCTTTGTCGTAGTCTAGGTTTTTGATACTCGCGTCCAATTCCGGGATGACAATCACATCTCCCGAGGCTAAAGGAAAATCGAACAAATCGTTAGCCTTGGCTAGGGGACTATAGAGGTCGATGGGTTCCTCCACCGACGAGCCATCCACCAGCGTCCGCCGCACTCGTACCGCCCGCAAATCAGCTTTTCCCGTGACTCCCCCCGCGATCGTCAAAGCAGCCGAAATTCGACCAGAACCCGCCGGAAGCGTGTAAAAACCGGGTTTGCTGACTTCTCCGGTGACAGTGACTTGGACGGGAACAGCCGCCGCAGCTAGGCTGTATCTGGATGCTAAATCTTGATCGGATTTGCGATCGGGCGTAGCTTGTTTGTAAGGTACAACGATCGCATCTCCATCTTCCAAACGCAAATCCGGCGGAGCAACACCAGTTTGCAGAGGTGTCAAAATATCCACAATTTGCTCAGCCACAGCACCCCCCGGCAGAGTCCGCCGCACCCGCACCGCCCGCAGTTCGGCCGTAGGATTAGTCCCAGCAGCAGCCGCCAAAGCCGCCGGAAGCTGCGGAGTCAGCAGCGGATAAAAACCAGGCCTTGCCACTTCCCCCGTCACCGTCACCACCACCGGGCGCTGAACCAGCAAAGCAGCCGAGACTTGAGGATTTTTGATAAATTGGGTGAACCGTTCTCGGAGTCGCTGCTGTGCTTCTTCCACGGTAAGACCGCGCACATTTACTGTTCCGATTAGCGGCAGTACAATTATGCCTTCAGGGCTAATTGCACCTGTAAAACTCAACTCTGGGAAGCGCTGAACTTGGACAGAAATCTGGTCTCCCGGGCCCAGGCGATAGGGCCGATTCCGAAAAGCTGGGTTAATTTCTCGGTTGGGCTGTGCCCGCGGCGGTGGCGGTACGCGCAATAATTGTGGTGGTACGAGTCCGGGACTAGGAACAAAAGGTTGAGCTACAGCAGTTTCCGAAAAAGTTTTACCGTTAAACCCCCAGAATACAGCAACAAAAGATATAGTCCAAGCAGTTGAATACAGACCAGCCAAGGAAAAAGCAACGCGATTTTTAATGGTGAATTCTTCCCGCATTTTGAGGGTATAAAAAAGGGTAATATTTTGAATAATCTGCTGATTTTTAAGTTTCATTTCCGCCAGTCTCAATTAAAAATCTGGAGTTGCTCAATAACCGGATAATATCAATTCCGGTTGCGCCGGAATTGATATAGAGGACACTGCACGTGCCGTTTCCCTACCGATCAATTGTAGGGACACGGCACTGCCGTGTCCTCCGTTTAGATCATTCCAGATAATATCAATTCCGGCTGCGCCGGAATTGATATAGAGGACACGGCAGTGCCGTTTCCCTACCCCGATCGATTGTAGCAGTGCCGTGTCCTCCGTTTCTATCATTCCGGCGCAGCCGTAATTGATATAATTTCCTGAAAATTAGAGTCAACTGTCGCGGATTTAAATTGTACATTTAGGGCGGGCGGGACGCCGACCCCACAAAAGTTTGATTGTTTTTTAACATACAGTTAAAATGCAGAACAGCTTACCTACTTACTCAAACTTAAAAATTTCTGCCATTAATTTAGCCTGAACAGTTTGACCGAGAGATTCCAGTAACGGTTGAACTGTCTTAATGTCTCCCTGCGGTTGAATAGGCACGATGATACTAACAGCAACCCAGGAGGCGCGGCGGTTCGACAGTCTAGCAATGCTGTCTTCCCAAAACCAGCGACTTGTTGCTGGAGAACCCCCGTTAGCCCAAGCGTACCACTGCATGACAGCAAAAGTTTGTTTGGGAGTCCAGCTTCGGAAAAACCTGGCTTCGACAGTAGGCGGCGGCTTGTCGCCGATTGGCGCTAATTTAACTGTAAATCTCAAAGTGCGATGAGAATCTGTTTGCCACCGATGAAATCCATCAATATCCAGCCATTCTACCTGGGGCTGGCTTTTGGGGGAATTTTGAGGCAACAGTAATAAAATTGCAATTGTTGGATCTTTTTTAATTTCTTCAAATAACCATCTGTGACCACCGATTTGAACGTTATTCTGGACACGGATTACCTCCCAGCCCGGAAGTCCCATCCCATTTTGACGCAAATTTCTCAGTTGCTTGAGGTTTGTAACTGGTGGCGGGTTTGTCCAAGGCCACCTTCCTGTCCCGTAGCCCGGAATTGCTACTACCCCAACCAGTACCAGCAAAAGTACGAGTACCACAATTTTAGATAATTGGTACCGTCGTAGTAGTTTCCGTGCTGAAATCATGTGTTTCATTAATTGGCAGACTGGCTTGGGAAAAACTTTTCCATCCCGTTCAGGAGAAGTACCAATAAGCCTAGTATACAAGCAGAATACAAGTCTCCACCCCATCCGGCGTGCAGCCAATGAAACAGCCCCTCTCTCTCGGTTCCGTGAAAGTAAGTTAGCAAAGTGTTACGGAAAATGTTGGAACTTATGCTAATGATAGATGTACATACTAAAAACAAAATGCTGATTTTTTTAGAGTTCCAAACTCCCGTCCAATCCAGCAATATTAAGCTGACGTAAAGACTGGTAAACAGCATTTTCAAGCCTGCACAGTGGGGCGCAACTTCCACAATGCGATCGTTTACGTACAGATAAATTTCTTCCACTCTCACGTTGAGACCAACCTTAATTAATATCAAGCCTGATGCTTCAGCAATGAAGTGCTGCAACGGCAAGGTGTAGGGTTCTATGAGGTAAGGAATATGGTTTGGTGATGCCAGAAATACGAATAAAAGCGGCATCGCCTGCAATTTCAAGCCGGGAATTCCTTTTAAAGATAAGCAAATACTGACCAGCATTACTGGTAGCGATAAATTTACCAAATCGCTCAAGCGACTTAGATAAAAAAGCGCCGCTAATATCAGCAAAAAGGTTCCCAAAGGATGCGGTGAGTTGGGTAAGCGACGCCAGAATTTTCGATTTGTCCAAGCAATATAACCCGCGTAGGGCAAGCCAATGAGTCCGTGGCTGAAATATTCGTGTTCGATGCTGATGTTTTTGTTGAACCAGCCATCGTACCAGTGTAATATCAGGGGGGCGTACAGCAGCACTAGGAGCACCGTGATACCTTCCCCCAGGATGTATCGCTTGAGAACAATCTGAATTCTGCGCTGGATGTGCATGGTTTAAGAAGTTTTGAAATTGCCGCGCTGGATTCGCAACGCGAAAGCGGTTTTGAATTGTCAGTTAAAGATTTGTTAATTTCCAACTCAAATGCTTTTAGAACCGCACGCTACTGATTGAAACACCCTCAGCATAACTTTTCCGAACAATTAGCAATTCAACGATCGCCCGATCGCACCAACTACCTGCTCAATCTGAGTATTACTCAATCCGGGATACATTGGCAATGATAAAATCTGTTGGCACAGGGTTTCTGTATGGGGGAAGTCGCCCGGATTGCCTAAGTTTTGGTAGGCGGGTTGCAGGTGACAAGGTACGGGATAGTGTATACCTGTTTGGATGCCCTCTTGGGCGAGTTTTTCCTGAAGCGTGTTGCGGTCGATCCTCTTCGAGGGCTTCGCTAACGGGCTTTTCTCAGTAACTCGAATCACATATAGGTGATAAATGTGACCGCTGCTGCTGTGGTTGGCGATCGGTACAATGCCTTTGCGCTTCAGGGGTTCTAATAGAGTATTGTAGTGTTGGGCGGCTAAAGTGCGATCGGCATTCCATTTTTCTAAGTGCGGCAATTTAACATTGAGCACGGCGGCTTGTAAATTGTCGAGGCGGCTGTTGGTACCGATTTCTGTGTGCAAATATTTGCTGGGTGCTCCGTAATTGCGTAACGTTCGCATTTTTTCTGCGAGTTCTCCATCGTTAGTAATTAACATCCCACCATCACCAAAAGACCCAAGATTTTTACTGGGATAAAAGCTGAATGCTGCGGCTTTTCCAATGGAACCTGCGCGATATCCTTCTCTTTCGGCTAAGTGCGCTTGGGCGGCATCTTCAAATATTATTAGATCGTGGCGTTTCGCAAAATCTAAAAGTTGTATAGGCGACACCATTTGACCGTATAAATGCACCGGAATAATTGCTTTAGTTTTTGAGGTTATAGCTGTTTCGGCTGCTGTGAGGTCGATCAGGGCGGTATCAGGGTCACAATCTACGAGAATAGGTGTAGCCTTCGCTTGAATCGCGCCAATTATGGTGGCGATAAAGGTGTTGGCTGGGAGAATCACCTCGTCGCCCGGGTGAATGCCACAAGATTGGAGTCCTAGGGCGATCGCATCTGTTCCACAAGCTACTCCGATACCGTATTGTACACCACAAGCTGCTGCAAATGCTGTTTCAAATTCGGTCAACGCTTGACCTAAAATAAAGTCTCCCTGCTGGATGATTTCTGCAATTACTTGTTCTATTTGAGATTGGATTGGTTGATGTTGCAGGGAGAGGTTTACAAAGGGAATTTTTGTGGGAATACTACTCATATAAAATTGGGATAGTAATTATTTATATTAACATTAAAACTTCAAAATGTAGGGTACGAATTGCGCACCTTACCAATTATAAACAAAGTCGCTTTTTTGGGTAAGATAGAATCAGATAATTTTTCCGGCAATCGAACTCATGGAATACAAAAAACTTGGCGACAGCGATTTATCAGTATCTGAAATCTGTTTGGGTACGATGACTTACGGCCAGCAAAACACCGTGGAAGAAGCAGCCCAACAACTTGATTTTGCCATTGATAGAGGCATCAACTTTATCGATACGGCAGAAATGTATCCTGTCCCTACGAAACCAGAAAGTCAGGGAAAAACAGAGAAATATATCGGCGAATGGTTGGTTAAGCAGCAGCGGGACAAAATCATTATCGCGACTAAAGTGGCGGGAAGAAGTTCTCGATTAAAGTGGATTCGGGAAGGGAAAAATCAGATCGATCGCCCGAATGTCGAAAAAGCAGTCAACGACAGCCTGAAACGCCTGAAAACCGACTATATCGACCTTTATCAGATCCACTGGCCCGATCGCTACGTGCCGCTATTTGGCGCGCCGGATTACGACATCGCCCAAGAACACGAAACCGTACCGATTATCGAACAATTAGAGGTGTTTGCTGACTTGATTAAAGCTGGGAAAATCCGCTATTTGGGTTTGAGCAATGAAACGCCTTGGGGAGTTTGCGAGTTCTGTGAATTAGCCGAAAAACACGGTTTGCCGAAAGTTGTTTCGATTCAAAATGCGTTCAGTTTGAGCAATCGGACATTTCACATGAATTTAGCGGAAACTTGCCGCTTTAAAAATGTGGGATTGATGGCTTACAGTCCTTTGGGCTTCGGGATTTTAACGGGTAAATACTTGAATGGAATCCCGGAGAATTCGCGACTATCTTTGTTTGCGGGATTCGGTCAGCGTTACGATAAAAGTAATCTTAACGATGCGGTGAAAGCGTATGTTGAGATTGCTGGAAGATATAATTTGACTCCGGCTAAGATGGCTTTGGCTTATGTGCGATCGCGCTGGTTTGTGACGAGCACAATTATCGGTGCAACCAGCCTCGAACAGTTGGAGGAAAATATCGGTAGTTTGGATGTGAAATTGGATAAGGAGATTGTTTCGGAAATCAATGCGGTGCACGCTAAGTATCCGAATCCGACACCGTAAGTTTGTTCGTTGTTCAATCAGCGGTTGAAACCGCTTCTTGTCAAACAAAGTCCGCCTGCGCGAACTAAGAGTTTTAGGGAATATTTAACCCGGATTTGGTATTAGTAAGTTGGGTTGAGGCAACAAAACGAAACCCAACTTATTAATTGTTTATATTGTTTAGGATAAACAGCCATGAATAGCAGTCAAAAATTTAATTTTAAATTAGGAGAGCGTTTCTTAGAAGACTGGGCCGATCCTCCAGAAGATCCATTAGGAGAGCTTTCTTGTTTTGAAATGGGATGGCGATGTTTCTGTTTTGAATACAACCATAAAGTTTTAATAGAAATAGGTGATGCTCAAAAAGAGGTATTTTTAGATCCAAATATCTGTATGATGATTGACAATTACTTTCCCAAGGAAATTGCGAAGCTATCGCAAGGTCAAAAAATAGAAATAGACTTTGGTGAGAGTTGGTTTACTATTATGTTGCTACCGATCGACAATAAGATTAACTGCACTTGGATCAAGTTTGGGACTTCATGCTGGGAAAAGCAGTTTGAGTTCGATCGCACTCACGTATTAAATACACTCAGAGGTTTTCTTCAGGAAGTGATGCAGCTAGCTGTAGATCAGGGTTACATCACGCTGTTCGAGAAGGAGGAATTTATTCGTCCGGCTTTTGCTAGCAGTACGGATGCTGTGATATTAGGCAAGTAGTTGGTTTGGGTGGTGTTTTGGGCGATCGACCTATTGTTAGGTTATGATTATTTAGCAAACTATGAGAGCATAATTTATCAATGCTTGATAACATAACCAACAATTTAGAACAATTGGGAATGGGAGCGATTGCACTTGCAAAATTGTTACTCAACCTCTTAGCATTATTGACCGGATTAGCGACTATTTTAGGTCTGTTTGGCAGTCAATGGTGGATTTTTGAAGTCCTCGATCATCCTCGCTTTCAATATTGCTTAATATTGGCGATCGCTATGATTATTGGCGGAATCGATCGCCAAAAATGGAGTTTTCTTTTAGGTATACCATTCGCACTGAATTTAGTCGCGATCGTCCCACTGTTTTTTCATCCCAACTTACCAGTTTCCTCTTCTATTCCTTTGACGATTCTCCATGCTAACCTCGATCGCGATAATCGCCAATACGATCGCGCGATCGACTATATTAGCAGCCAAAAAGCCGATCTAATATTTTTGCAAGAAGCGACTCCCGCATGGCTAAACAAGTTAAATACCGGGCTCAAAAATTATAAATTACATACAGTATTGCCATTGGACAATTCACTTGGTATAGCGATGTTAGTACCGACATCTGCTTCGCAAAATATTGAAATAGTCACATCTAAAGTTTTATATATGCCTGACTATTCACCAAGGCCGATGATTGAAGCGATCGTCCGCCGGGAAGGCAAAGAAATAGCGATTCTGAGTACATCAACAGCTCGCGGAACTAATAGTAAAGGTGCTTCGGGGTTTCAAAAGACAGAATTTGATGAAGTGGCTAAATGGAGTATGAATCAGCAGGAAGAACAGAAAAGAGAAGTGATTGCGATCGGCGATTTGAATTCTACTTCTTGGAGTGGTCGATTTCGTCAGTTTCAAGCTGACAGTCATTTAGTCAATTCTCAATTAGGTTTTGGTTTGCAAACAAGCTGGCCTGCTAAGTTACCTTCTTTGTTCAGGCTTCCGATCGATCATTGTTTGCATAGTAAATCGATTAGGACTGTTGAACGTGTAATTGGTTCGGATATTGGTTCGGATCATCTACCGTTGTTGGTAAAATTATTGTGAGCTCGACCTGTCACGATCGCGAATCAGCCCAAAGGCTAGGAATCTGATAGAAAGTACGATCGCCCTTTCCATCCAGAAAAATAGGATAATGGTAAAGGACGATCGCACTTCACCTAAATACTTAATTCGATCGCACTTTTTGCTGTTTTTCCTGCAAAAACTCGGCAAAGTCGCAAACTTCAGCCACTAATTCGTCAGATAAATTATCTAAAACCGACAGTAAATGCGATCGAAGTCCCATCATTTCGCTGGCAGATTTTACTAATTGCAACTGATGCGGATAAACTGTTTCAACACCTATCGTTTCCATAAATGATTCTGGCTGATCCTGAGTTGCGGGAACAAAATCTCCGCCAACTTCTGCTTTCACCCATCCGCCAAATAACTCGACTAAATAGGCTTCACCGTTTTTGAATACCTCAACAATCGCCCCGGCTGTTTCTGGGGGTGCAACTCCGCCATCTGCGAGAGCGATTTCTTCGGTTAAACTCACTGCATCGAATAACTGAAATTTGCTCATTGCTGTCCATTCTTCAACCCGCGAAGGCGGGTTTTGTTCGTGTAGACGCGGTTTCAACCGCCGGGTTTAATGTCCCAATAACTTATCCCGCAAATGCTTGATGCGATCGCGCAATTTACCCGCCTCCTCAAACTCCAGCTTCTTCGCCGCCGCCTTCATCTGCCCTTCCAACTGCCCGATTAACTGAGGAATCTCATCCAAAGATAACTCATTCACCTGTTCGTAAACCTCCTCCAACTGCTGAGAATTCAGCTTGCGCGACACGTCCAAAAATGCCAAAATCGCATTGGTAGATCGCTTTTTGGCGATCGGCTGTGGCGTAATCCCGTGCATCTTATTGTACGCTAGCTGGATGCCGCGACGGCGATCGGTTTCGTCGATCGCCTTAACCATACTATCCGTCAACTTATCCGCATACAAAATCGCTTGTCCCCGGATGTGGCGCGCCGCCCGCCCAATCGTTTGAATCAACGAACGTGCCGATCGCAAAAACCCCTCTTTATCCGCATCCAAAATTACCACCAGAGACACTTCCGGCAAATCCAAACCTTCCCGCAGCAAGTTCACCCCAATCAATACATCAAACTTGCCATCCTGCAAATCTTGGATAATTTCGATGCGTTGAATCGACTGAATTTCCGAGTGCAAATAGCGAACTCGAATCGCCCTTTCCTGCAAATATTCGGTTAAATCCTCCGCCATCCGCTTCGTTAAAGTCGTCACCAAAACCCGCTCATTCAGACTGACTCTCTGATTGATTTCCCCCAACAAATCGTCAATTTGTCCTTCCGTCGGGCGCACGAAAATCGTCGGATCGACTACTGCCGTCGGGCGGATCACCTGTTCGGCAACTCTGCCTTCCGAAATCTCCATTTCCCAATCCCCAGGCGTAGCAGACACAAAAATACACTGATTCTCTTTTGCCCAGAATTCCTCTGCTTTTAAAGGGCGATTATCGGCCGCGCTGGGTAATCGGAAACCGTGTTCGATCAAGACTTTTTTACGCGCTTGATCGCCGTTGTACATCCCGCGAATTTGCGGCACGGTAACGTGGGATTCATCTATGACCAACATCCAATCTTTCGGAAAATAATCAATCAAACATTCGGGCGGTTCTCCGGCATTTCTGCCTGCTAAATGCCGCGAGTAGTTTTCAACTCCGTTGCAGTAGCCGACTTCTCGCAGCATTTCCAAATCATAGCGGGTGCGCTGTTCTATCCGCTGAGCTTCTAATAGTTTCCCGTTTTTTTCAAATTCTACCAGTTGGTCTTCTAATTCGAGTTCGATTCCTTGACAAGCAGCCTCTAATTTATCATCGGCGGTGACAAAGTGGCGCGCTGGATAAATATTTAAAGCAGTTGTACTGGCGATGATTTTACCAGTTACGGGGTCAACATAGCGAATGGCATCGATTTCGTCGCCGAAGAATTCGACACGAATTATTCGATCTTCGTAGGCGGGGCCGATTTCCACAACATCGCCTTTGACTCGAAATTTGCCTCTGCCTAAATCTATGTCATTACGGCTGTATTGAATGTTAACTAAATCTCGCAGAACTTGCCGCTGGTTGACTTCCATTCCTACTTGCAAAGAGATGGCAGCTTTCAGGTATTCGGCGGGCATTCCCAAACCGTAGATGCAGCTAATTGAGGCTACGACAATTACGTCGCGGCGTTCAAATAGCGATCGCGTGGCTGAGTGACGCAGCATATCGATCTCGTCGTTAATTGCTGCCGTTTTTTCAATGAAAGTATCGCTGACTGCGATGTATGCTTCAGGTTGATAATAGTCGTAATAACTGACAAAGTATTCGACTGCATTGTTTGGGAAAAAATTTCGCAGTTCGTTGCACAGTTGAGCTGCCAGGGTTTTGTTATGTGCTAAGACTAAGGTGGGTCGGCCGATTTTTTCAATCACCGAGGCAATGGAAAAGGTTTTGCCGGTGCCTGTGGCGCCGAGTAAGGTTTGAAATCGATCGCCCGCTTCGATACCTTTGACGAGTTGCTCGATCGCTAGCGGTTGGTCGCCCGTGGGCTGGAAGGGCGCTTGCAATTGAAAAGATGCTGCCGCAGTTACCATAGGAAAATGTAGCTATTACCGATAAATCTTAACAAAAATGCAGGGATTCTGCAATTTCGTTCAGAAAATAGTTAGACTTTGTAATATTATTTTAATTATCGGCCGAAATAGAAAGCAAAAAGCCCAGAAAATGCAGTTGTCCGAACCCAGCAATCAACAGCAATAAGCGAGGAAAAGAATTATGAGTCTCACTCCCAAAGGTAAAGGCAATGCGATCGCCCGTCGTGGCAAAGCAACTTCCAAAAGCGAACAGACACCAGCCACGGATGCCAAAGCAACAGGAATTCAACTTTATCAGCCGCAACACCTGCATGACAACCGCCCCGTCGGTCCAGACGATTTTACGATCAGCGAGACCGTCTCAATGTCGGGGAATCGCCCGATCGGCACTAGCACCCTGCACATCAGCGAAACCTACGGCATTGTAGGCAATCGCCCGGTGGAATCTAGCGACTTGGAAGTGGTGGGGACAGTGGGGAGACGCCCGATCGGTGCCAGCACCATACAAGTCAGCGAAATGTTCAGTATGTCTGGTGCCCGCCCTATTGGCGTCAGCCTTCTGCACATTGATGAAGTTTACTCGACAATGGGTGGCAATCGTCCAATTGCCTCAAATGAAATTGATGATAGCTCGAGCTTAATGGGATTCTTAGATTAAGTTGACTGTTCACTGCTGACTGTTCACTGTTATCAGTAGTTATTAGTTAAGCTGTTCTGCATTTAAACTGCACAGTCAAGATTTGATAAAGTTTTTGTGGGGTGAGCCGTATAGCTCGTACAGAAAATGCAATTTAGATGTCGAACAGCTTATGATAGCAGTTCTAAAGTCAGTGAAGTACGCCACTATCAATTACCAATTACTAATTACCAGACGTACCTCATTAAACCAAGAAGTGCTATGGTTATTGCTTATTAGAATCGCGAATTAAATAATTTACACATATTTGTGGGATGGGCGTCCCGCCCGTTCTTTCTGGACGGGCGGGACGCCCATCCCACAAGAACAATAAAAATTGTAAGTTATTTAATTCTCATTCCTTAGTAGCAGATAACAAATAAGCCATAACAACAGTCAACAGTCAACTAACTAACTTCTCGGTTTCTGATATTTACTCAACAAAGCAGTAAATCGCTTGTAATCCAAAGGCTTCCTCAAATACTCCGCCGCTCCCAATTCTAAACCCTGATTTTTGTCATCCAAAAAAGTCAACATAATCACTGGAATATCAGCCAAATCCGGATCGGCTTTCAATGCCGACAGCACCGCCCAGCCGTCCATACTTGGCATCATCACGTCCAGAGTAATCGCATCAGGTAGCAACTCCTTCGCCAACTGAAGCCCTGCTTGACCGCTAGCCGACGATCGCACCCGAAATCCCTGTTTCGACAAGCAGCGTGCGATTAAATCTCGCGCGTCTGGATCGTCGTCAATTACCAGCACAGTAGCAGCATCGGGCAACTCTAGCGGTTGCGATCGCGCTTCTAATTTCGATGCTATTGGCGCTGGAATAACCTCTAACTCCGACGGAAACTCAGGCTGTATTTCTTCTTCGATTCCTCGATCGCCCTTCCCTTCTTTCTGGCTTTCAACCGCAATCGGCAACCGGATCGTAAAAGTAGAACCGCGATCAAACTCGCTCTCCACCGCAATGTCCCCGCCCATCATCTGGCAAAACTTCCGGCTGATTGTTAGCCCCAAACCCGTACCCCCGTACCTGCGGGTAGTAGACTCGTCCGCTTGAGCGAAAGCTCCGAACAACCTTGAAACCTGATCGTCAGTCATACCGATGCCGGTATCGGTGACTTGAAACACGATCGCAGGCTGTTGACACTGAGAATGAATTGGCGATATCTCCTCGGAATTGTCGGGCAAAACTTCCCCTTCTTCCTTCCAAACATTAATCGTAATGTTTCCTCGATCGGTAAACTTAGCAGCATTGCTCGCCAAATTTAACAACGCTTGTCGCAGCTTCGACGAATCAGAATATATCGTGCCAATATTTCGATCGCAATTAACGCTCAAACTGTTGCCATTTTTCCCTACCTGCGGTTGAACAGTAGTCACAACCTGCTCGACCAAACTCAACACCTCAAAAGTCTCCAAGAAAAGAGTCATCTTTCCTGCTTCAATTTTAGAAATATCCAGGATGTCACTAATAATATTCAGCAACTGCTTGCCTGCCATATTAATGCTTGCCAAATCCATCACAAACTCTTCTTCGCCCAGTTCGACTGCCTCTTCTTGTAGCAGCTCACTGTAGCCGATAATCGCATTCAGGGGCGTCCGCAACTCGTGAGTCATATTTGCCAAAAAAGTGCTTTTCGCCCGGTTAGCAGCTTCCGCAGCGTTCTTCGCGACTTCCAATTCGCGCGATCGTTCCTCCAACTGTCGCTGCCGCACTTCCAAACCCTTGAGCAAACTGCTAATTTGCTGGGCCATTGTATTGAGAGTAGAAGATAGCACGCCGATCGCGTCATTAGACACCACAGGCGATCGAGCCATCAAATCACCACTCGCCATCAGTTCCGCAGTTTCGCGCAGCAACCCGAGATTCCGAATAATCCCCGACACCGACACCAAACCGACAATTCCGGCGATCGAACTCAAAACCCAAGCAGCCATCAACCAATGCTGAGTACGGCGAGCCACCGCCAGAGTCTGATCCATCAGCACCCCCATTGCTGCCTCGGGAACCCCCGCTGCCGGAGCTGAGGCAGCCTCTATTGCCAGCAAATAGTTCTTCATCTCCACAGAACCCATCCACCCCACTCCCACCGCCATCCAAGTTATCAGTACCAAGATCGCAAACAGCCCGATCAAAGAAGCCCGAGTTCCCAAAGATATCCGCCTCGGAGCAAGTGCTGCCGCCCAAGGATAGTTTTTGAGGAAAGGATCTGGCTGCACCGGTGCGCCCGAATTCCAAATCTCCTCAATCTGACCGTCTAACCTCACCTTACCAATTCGCACGGTTTTCCAGGTATGCTGCGTTTTCGCATCTATCCTAACCTTTCCCGAAGGCGCTGCAAACTCGATATTTTTAGCAGCAGCCCTGACTTTAACCACATCTATCGAACCAGCTTTTTCTACTGCTTGCTTCCACAGATAAACGCCCAAATAAGCCGCTTCGATCGGGTCATCCGTAACTCGATTTTCCCCATATCTGGCTTTATAAGCCTTGACAAATTTCCGATTTTCCGCTGTATCCACCGTTTGAAAATAGTTCCAAACCAGCAAATGACCCGCAATATTTTCCGGCCCGATCGCCCGCACTTCCTCTTCTGCTACACTCACCGACATCACCGGCAAATCCTGCGGTTTCAAGCCAGTTGCCCGCAACTTTTGGAAAAAAGCCACATTGCTATCACCATTGAGAGTATTGAGAATAGCATCCGGTTTCACTGCTAAGATATGCGCGATCGACTCATCAACCTCCTTAGAACCCAGCGGCAGATACACTTCCCCCGCCAACTCTCCCCCCAGTGCCGCCAATTGAGCTTTCACAATCAGATTTGCCGTCCGGGGAAAGATATAATCCGAACCCAACAGGAAAATTTTCAGCTTCCCCTGTGACAGCAAATAATTCACCCCAGGCACAATCTGTTGGTTTGGAGCAGCACCAGTGTAGAAAATATTCGGAGACTGTTCTAGCCCTTCATACTGCACCGGATAAAACAGCAACCCACTGCTAAGCTCCAAAGCCGGCAGTACAGCTTTGCGGCTCGCCGAAGTCCAACAGCCAAATAGCACCGCCACCTGCGCTTCTAGGAGCAATTGCTTAGCTTTTTGAGAAAAAGTTTGCAAATCGCTGGATCCATCTTCTACAACCGCTTCCAAGGGGCGTCCGAGCACCCCTCCCGTCGCATTAATTTCCTCAACAGCCAACAGCGTCGCATCTTTCACAGAAATTTCGCTGATCGACATCGTGCCCGTCAGCGAATGCAACACGCCTATTTTGATTGGCTCATGAGTTGAGCCTAATGCTTGGCGGGGGTTACTGGTGCTTGCTCCCATAGAGTTTTAGATACTTTTTAGTAATAACAGGAATTTTAATTCGATCCTGCGGGAAGTTAGCCTTGATGCTAACTCTTGTTTAGCAGATTGATTCAGCCGATCGCCAGAAAACTTGCCAATTGCCGCAGCCTGTTGATTTCAAGGGTCAAACTCCCAGCCTTGAATTAAGTCTGCACGAACAGGAGAGCCCATCTCTCTCTTGATCTTTTACGGATGTCGAAACAGCCTCATCAAACAAACGACAAAAGGCACTCATGGCGATCGCGCCCCCGAACAATTCTCCCCCACTTTCCCCCTCTAGCAAACTCATTCACGGCAACTGCGGGATGCGAGTCACCAAGCAATCTCACGTACTCACTATTCCCCAACCCCTCTCTCCCTTCCGGCAGAGGGAACTCTCCGTGATTTCTCTTAATATAAAACTCAAGAATCAAAACTTAAGCACTATTCCCCAACCCCTCTCTCCCTTCCGGCAGATATAAGTCTCCGTGATTTCCCTTATAATTTGTATAATGTTAATTTTCAAGTAACCTTGTTAAAAATAACTTTTGCAAACAACAATAGGGAGAATACTAATGAATATTGAAGAAAACGACACCCCCACTGTCAGCAGCACTGAAGTTACACTACCAAAATCTCGGGAAAAATTGCTCGGTGAGGAAACAGAAAAAGCCCTCAATCAGCAGAAACAAGAAAATGCTCAAACTATGCGCGCTGTCGAACAGTTGAAAGAAGAACTTCAACACAAAATAGACGAAGAATGTCATCAAAAATCCTGACTGAAACTAATCCTAAATTTTCTCGGTGTGAGTAAGATGCGGTCTTACTCACTACTGCCCTTAGAAGGAAGAAGGAAATAAAAATTTATTATTTTAAATTATTTTTGGTTTAAGAAAAACAGTTATAGACGCACGGGTTACGATTCACCAGTTTTTTCACAGAAATACTTCTTTGCACCGCTGAAACTGTAAAAACTCCGTAAGTCAGGACTTACGGACGAGTGACCAGAAACCAGTTTTTTTAGCTGAGAAGACGCGTCACAGCCCGCAGAAACGGCGTAAAACCCGCTTTCTTGGGTTTTATGCGTCCAGGAATATAAGTATCAAAGCCGCAGTTATCCCGGACTGAAAAAAAACTATTCCCGATTCCCGATTCCCGATTCCCGATTCCCGATTCCCGATTCCCGATTCCCCACCTCCGTTAAATCTGTTCCTGAACTTCCTTATTTCTTCCTACAGGTAGAGTGCAACCGGGTTCCTTGTTATCTATGATTAGGTTTAGTAGCAAATGTCATACTCGATACAAAACAGGAGAAACCAATGAGCATTGAAGATAAAGCAAAGGCAACTGGCAAAAATATCGAAGGCGCTGCTCAAGAAGCCCTAGGCAACGTTACTGGCGACCCGAAGGATAAAGCTGAAGGGAAAATGAAGCAAAAACAAGCTGAAGCTAGTCACGCGATCGAAGATGTCAAAGATGAGATTAAAAAGAAAATAGACTGAGCCTAATACTAATTGAGACGGTCTATAAACCTTACTCCCCGTAGGGACACAGCACTGCCGTGTCCCTACACTTTACAAACCTGACCCTCTCAATTATTTAAAATCTTTTCAGAATGGAGGAAAAAAAGGTGAGTTTATTGCAGCAGAGTCGCAAAATAATTGCGAGTTTACTTTTGGTTTTAATGCTGGCTGTTACCACTGCCTGCGCGCCCAGCGTCTCAGCCCAAAAACCGACTAATGTACCTGTAGCAATTGGTGGCTCTCAGGGCTATTACGCGGAGCTAGAACGGGGCAATACCGCCGCAGGTCAAGATTTTGGTCAGTGGGTAACAAAGACGGCTCAGGGGCTGGTTCAGGATGCTTATGTGCGCGACAATAATAAATTGGGAGTTGTAATTACCCCGCAAGTCCGCCCAACTGAAGTGAAAGATTTGGCGAAATCTTTAGCTCAAGGTTTTCACCGCAACTTCCCAAATCAGGATGTAAGTGTTTTGGTTTATGCTCCTGATAAAAAACTGATTCTGACGGCTAAGTACGACCAGCAATCAAATCAGATCGAATACAAGTCTTGACCTGGTTAGAAAGCTTAAATTCTAGCGGGTAGCGGTTTAATATTCCGCAGTTTTTTGAAGGCGAAACCATCTCAATTTGAGACTGAAATGTTGTGTAGATTGGAAAACAATTACCATGAGTAGCAGCGATAATTACAAAAGTCAAATCATGAGCGATTTGGCAAAGGGCGATAAAGAAATGATGCCGGAGACAACCGGTGAAGAGTACGAAAATTTTGATGATTTTGCTCAGAGAACTTCGCCGGATCAGCGCAAACAATTATTCGGGCATTCTCTGAATCACGACTCCTTGCCGCCTGCACAGTTGGAACCAGAATTGCAAAAGGCGATCGCCCAAATTAAGCCAAACGAACGCGACGACGTGGCGCGGGAATTCTTCAAGCAATTGGACAAGAGAGGATTGAACGATCGCCAATTGGAAAAGCAGCTAGGACTTTCTACTCACCACGCCAGCCGCATGAATGCTGATGATGTTAGCAAGCTAGCTTCGTTTACCTATCACAATCACCCGGATATTTTCCGAGACGTGCTGGCCGAACAGCCGAGTTTGATGAAGTTTTTGGGCAATCCAGTGGTTGCGGGTATTGTGGGAATAGTTGCTGCTAAATGGCTCAACAACCGTAAATAGTCGAGCAAAAACTTGGACTTTTGACTGCCAATCTTTTTGATTACCAATTCTATCAATTCCGGCACAGCCGGAATTATATAGAGGACACGGCAGTGCTGTTTCCCTACAATTAATCTGGTGTAGGGAAACGGCACTGCCGTGTCCTGATTTCAGGTAATATTAATTCCGATGCCACCGGAATTGATATTACTAATTATTGCTCAGATACAAAAATAGCTACACAGCCATCAACAGCGCTACACCTGACACTCTGCAAAATTGAATGTAGGATTAAGTGTTGCTGTGAATGATCAAAAAAGATGAACATATCTACTATTTGGCGAAAACTCCGCAGCCAGCAAGCCTTTTGCTTGGCTGCACTCCTGGCAGGTTGCCTCGTATTTATCGGTTGTTCCCCCGCCCAGTCAGCGGGTGGCAATTCAGTCGATCCCAAGTTGAAAGAGCAAGTTTTGCAGATTATCCGCGAAAACCCGCAAGCAATTTTAGATTCGGTACAAGCGTACCAGCAAGAAAAGCAGCAGTCTCTCAAAGCTGCGCGGCAAACATTTTTTCAGGAGATGACAAGTAATCCAAAATCGGCGATCGGCGATTCTCCTAGCACGGGTTCAGCTTCGCAACAGATTGTACTTTTAGAATTCTCTGACTTTCAATGTCCGTTTTGTGCCCGCGCTTACGAGACTGTCAAACAGTTTATGGCAAAACACCAGGACAAAGTTACTTTAGCCTACAAGCATTTTCCCTTGACTTCAATTCACCCTCAAGCCATGCCAGCAGCTAAAGCAGCTTGGGCCGCACAACAGCAGGGCAAATTCTGGGAATATTACAGCGCTTTGTTTGAAGGGCAAAAACAGTTAGGCGAGCCACTTTACGGATCGATCGCCCAAAAGCTCAATCTAAAATTAGATAAATTCAACACCGATCGCAACAGCCCCGCCGCCGAAGCCGCAATTCAGAAAGACGTGCAACTCGCTCAACAACTGGGCATTGAAGGCACTCCCTTCTTTATTATGAACGGCAAAACTTTCTCCGGCGCGATCGAGCTTTCTGAAATGGAAAAAATTCTCACGTCTGTGTCGAAATAGTTTCAAATTCTCAGGAGGAAGAGCCTCCATAAATGTGTTCCCATGCTTCAGCCTGGGAACAAGAAACAGCAAAAGCAAAAACGAATTCCCAGCTTGGAGGCTGGGAATCAGAAAAATTAGAAATCTTGAGTTTTCAATTAAACAGCCGCCAACTGTGGAGTCGGACGCTTGCTATTGCGGATACCCTCGATCGCACCTGCATAATCCTTCGCCTTAAATACAGCAGAACCAGCGACGACAGCATTTGCGCCCGCTTCCAGAACCTCCCAAGTATTGTTCACCTTCAAACCACCATCCACCTCAATCCAAGGATCGAGGCCCTTGTCGTCACACATTTTGCGCAACTGGCGAATTTTTGGCAACACAGCCGGAATAAAACTTTGACCGCCAAAGCCCGGATTGACGCTCATAATCAGCACCAAATCGCAAAGTTCCAGCACATACTCGATCAACTCCAGGGGCGTCGAAGGATTCAGAACCACACCAGCCTGCTTGCCTAATTCCCGAATTTGACCCAGAGTGCGGTGCAAGTGAGGCGAAGCATTGTGCTCGGCGTGAACCGAAATAATGTCAGCACCAGCCTTAGCAAAGTCTTCGACATACTTCTCAGGTTCGACAATCATCAGGTGGACATCGATTATCTTGGTAGTAACAGGACGAATTGCTTCAACAATCAGCGGCCCGATCGTAATATTAGGAACAAAGCGACCGTCCATCACATCTACGTGAATCCAGTCAGCCCCAGCTTTGTCGATCGCCCGAATCTCATCTCCGAGACGGCTAAAATCCGCTGATAATATGGATGGAGCAATCACAATCGGTTTTTGGGATTTAGTCATGGTTTTCGTCGGTTCTCCTGTCTCCTGTGGTGTATCCAGCTTATCAAAATACGGCTCTCCGGGTCGAAAAATTGCCAACGCTCGATCGCCCTCCTTGCAAACACCGAAAATTTTGACACTCGACAGACAGTTTTTCTGCAAAACCTACCCTACTGGGAATTTTGGTTTAAGATATCAATTTTCCGTCTAACAAATAACTTTTGTGCAAAACTAGACCTTCTGCAAATTTTGAGTAGCCAATTATGAAGAATACAGATCCCTTAGAAAATCCTGAACTCGATCGTGCAAGTCTGTTTGTATTAATGATCCCAGTCATCGGGTTTTTCCCCGCCCTGTGGAATCTGTACCGCCGCGAAGGCAGCCCCGAACGCAAAGCCGTCAGCCGCTTGGCAATTGCCCTTGCTTTTAGTTGGCTCTTAGGACATATTCTTTTAGAAGCTGGAGCAATTTCTGCGGAATCTCCGACACTTACCATGTTATTAATGAGTAGCCTGCTGACAACCAGCTATTTCATCGTCGCTCTAGGGCTGATGGTTCGCCTCGGTCAACGTCAACCGCTATGGTTACCCGGAATTAGCCGCGTAGCCGAGCAAGTGGTGAGAAAACATCTATCCTAATTTAGGGCTCTTTAAAGCCCCTACCGTATTGATTGAGTGCATCTTTAGTTTGATACTACATATTGCCATTATCTTTTTTATTTTTGTTGTGTGTGAGGAAGCCAGTGCCAGCTCAAAAAACTCCTAATCAAGACCCTATCAAACAATCAACTGCTCAATCTTCAACCAAAAAATCGAACCAGCCCCATCGAGGCCGTTGGCTGGGTTTTGGTTTTGGCTTAGCCGGAGTTGCCATGCTCTCAGCCACAGCCGGAGCACTGCTGGCCGTCTCCCTTTCCACAACCCCGCTTCAGCAACAAAAGTTGACTCCTGAAGAAGCGGCGGTATTTTCTCAAGGTGACATGGCAAAGCTCAACATGAAAATGCCGGAGCTAACTCGCCCAGTTAATATTTTAGTTTTAGGACTTAAGGTGCTGAGTTCCGACCTTAACGGCGCTCCTGATAAGGAAAAAGGATATGATGTTTGGCAAAACTCTTTTAAGGGATTAACCGATACCATGCTGTTGGTGAGGTTCGATCCTCAAAATAAAAAGTTAAGCGTGCTTTCTATTCCGCGAGACACCCGCACATACGTTGAAGGTAGGGGTGTGGTGAAAATCAATGAAGCTAACTACTACGGCGGCCCGGCTTCATCAGCGAAGTCAGTGAGCGGACTACTGGGTGGCGTGGGAATTGATCGCTATGTCACAGTCAATGTTCAAGGCATCAAAAGCTTGGTAGATGCACTTGGTGGCATTACGATAAATGTCCCTAAAGACATGAAGTATACCGATGAAAGCCAGCATTTATATATAGATTTAAAGGCAGGTAAGCAGAATCTCAACGGCGAACAAATCGTGCAATATTTGCTTTACAGGCACGACGAATTGGGCGATATTGGGCGAGTACAGCGGCAACAATTATTGATGCGTGCTTTTGTGGAACAGGAAGTTAATGTAGGTTTACTGTCCCGAATGCCGAAGATTTTGTCGGTGATTCAGTCTCACCTTGATACGAATTTGAGTATAGAAGAATTGGTGGCTTTGGCTGGTTTTTCTACTCAAATAGATCGCGCTGGCGTGCAGATGTTGATGGTTCCCGGCAAGTTCAGCGATACTAAGGATTACAAGGCTAGTTTTTGGTTGCCAGACCAGAATGCCATCGAAACTATGGTGGCACAACATTTTGACTTCGGCCAAAATACTTGGCAAATTGAGAATGCTGATGCGACTTTTCTAAAGGTGGCAGTTCAAGATAGTACCGGAGATCGATCGGCTGTTGAAGATTTTGTCAGGACTTTAACTCGGGCCGGCTATCGAAATGTTCAGGTTTATAAAGCTTGGCCCGAACCGCTGGACGTAACGACGATTGTAGCTCAAGATGGCGATGTTAAAGGTGCCCAAGCGATTCGCCAGTCTTTGGGTTTTGGAGAAGTGCTAGTGGAGAGTACCGGTTCTTTGCAATCCGATGTGACAATCAGATTGGGCAAGGATTGGTTGAGCCAAAAAACTCAGTCAGGCCGGACTTTTTAAATTTGGTATTTGATATTTGGTATTCCTAGGGACACAGCAATGCTGTGTCCTCTTTTTTTTTTGAGTCGCAAGAGGAAGAGCGGATTTATCAAGAGATTAGGACACGGCAGTGCCGTTTCCCTACAATTAATCACGGTAGGGAAACGGCACTGCCGTGTCCTCTATATCATTCCGGCGCAG
>ENA-OFDP01000169-OFDP01000169.1-metagenomes-genome-assembly--contig:-NODE-169-length-30787-cov-5.250651_pt1 | contig 30787 bp, 34 predicted proteins | sample MGYA00153389_OFDP01 | MGnify analysis MGYA00153389
CTCGGGAACGACCGCCAATCCGAAGGGCTGTCTGATCCGCCACCGTGGGATCGTCGGCAATAGCCGCAATCTGGCAGATCGTTATGCAATGCATCAGGGTGACAAATTCTGGTCGCCGCTGCCGATCTACCATATTGCCGGAATCCTCCCGATGGTGGCGGTGATCGATCGCCGCGGAAGCTATTTGACAATCCCCGCCTTCGACGCCGGAGTTGCGCTCGACATGCTTGCAAGCGAGCAAGCGACCCACGCCTTCCCCTGCTTCGTGACGATCATGCAGGATCTGATCGAACATCCGCGCTTCCTCACCACCGACCTTTCCAGCGTCCGCCTGATGAACAGCAATTTCGCGGTCCAGCCGGCGTGGATCAAGCATCGCATGAGCGCGGCGATGCCCGAAGCTGTCCAGGTCGGGACCTATGGCTTGACCGAGGGATCGGGGACGATCTGCACCAGCCGCCCTGATGATCCCTACGAAGCGCGCACCACCCGTCTCGGTGTCCCGCTCGCCGAGTGGGAGGTGAAGATCGTCGATCCGGAGACCGGGGTCGAATGCGCCACCGGCACGCAGGGCGAGATCGTGGCACGCGGGCCGAACATGCTTGCTGGCTATTATAACGCGCCCGAGAAAACCGCCGAAAGTATCCGCGACGGCTGGCTGCATACCGGCGACATCGGATCGTTCGATGCCGATGGCCAGATCATGTTCCATGGCCGAACCAAGGATATGCTCAAGGTCGGTGGCGAGAATGTCGCGGCGGCCGAAATCGAAGCGGCTCTCCAGTCACATCCCGCTGTAAAACTGGCGCAAGTCGTCGGCATTCCGCACCCCCGCTACGTCGAGATTCCGGCGGCCTTCGTCGAGCTGGCGCCGGGCGCGACTGCGAGCGCAGATGATCTACTCGCGCATTGCGACGGCAAGATCGCGCGTTTCAAGATTCCGCACCATATTCGCTTCGTCAGCGAGTGGCCGATGTCGACCAGCAAGATCCAGAAATTCCGCCTTCGCGACCACTTGGTCGCCGAGCTGGACCAACAGAAAGCCACCGCATGACCGCTGCCAGATCGTTTATCGCCAAGCTTGTCACGAAACCCGACCGACGCGACGAATTCATCGCTCTCCAGACCGAATTAAAAGCCCTTGTCGTGGCCCGTGAACCTGAGGCTCTGGTCTATGAATTGCTGCAGTCGGACGTCGACCCGGATGTGTTTCACTGCGTCGCGACATTTACCGACCAGGCCGCGTTCGACCATCACATGGGGATCGATTTCCACGACCGGCTGGTGCCGCCGATCCTCGACTGCCTGGCGTCCGACATGGAACTCGGTTTTTACAAGTCGCTCGGCTGAGCGCTTACATCTCGCGCCACGCGGTTCGCCCGTCCCACTCCTCCGCGGCGCGGCGCACCGCGCCGAAGAAGCGGTTGATAGTGTCGCTGTCGGGCAGCACCTCGACCATGAAACCCCCCGCCGTCCGCGTGTCGACATAGGTGAAATCGACGTCGCCGAAGCGGCCGCTCGATCCGGTTTCGAACCCCAGCGCATTGTAGCGTGCGGTCTCCTCGGCGACGTCGGCGACGATGACCGCGACATGGTGGAATGCCATCCCGCCCGGGGGGCCAGTGGGGAAGGCGTCGCGATAAACCGATGGCGTATCGTCATGTTGCTCGACCAGTTCGATCTGCACGTCGCCAGCCTGCGCCAGCGCAAGCGAAAAGTCGGTTCGTTGCGGCCGACCACGATGGTGGGGGTCGGTCAGCTGGATGTGGCGGTTCATCAGGAATGGCCCGCATTGAAGCGCGCGCGACGTGCGGTTTACCGCGGCTTCGAGGTCGTCGACCACCCACGCCATTTGCACGATTGAGGCGCCTGGCAGGATCACAGGCGATCCGGATGCTCAATCAGACCAGCCAAAGCGGCGAGGAACCGCGCGCCGTCGGCCCCGTCGATCGCGCGATGATCGCAGCTCAGTGACAGGTGCAGCACCGGCACGATGCGAATGGCGCCGTCATCGTCGATTGGTTCGCTCCGCGCCGCGCCGACCGCCAGGATTGCACCCTGCGGCGGGTTGATGATCGCATCGAATTGCTCGACTCCATAGGGCCCGAGGTTCGACAGGGAGAAACTGCCGCCCTCGATCTCGTCCTGTTTCAATTTGCCCGCCCGCGCCCGTGCGGCAAGGTCGGCGATGGCCTCGCCAATCTCAGCCAACGACATCTGCTCGGCACCGCGCAACACCGGCGTCAGCAACCCCTTCTCGGTCGCCACGGCAATGGCAATATCCGCGCTTGCAAAATGGTGCACCTCGGTGCCGTGCACCTGGATGTTGACCCCGGGCACCTCGACCAACGCCAGTGCCACCGCCCGCACCAGATAATCGTTGACGCTTGCCCGAACAGTCGAGCCGCCTCGCACCGCTAACAAGCGATCGGCGCGGACCCGGCGACGGAGATAGAAATGCGGGATCTGCTGCTTGGCTTCGGTCAGCCGCCGCGCGATCGCCTTGCGCAGCGGGGTCATCGTGATCACCTCGACCGCGCCCGCCTTCGGCTTGGCTCTGGCGAGCACGTCGTCCTTGCAGATCCGGCCTCGCGGCCCGGTCCCGGTCAGCCCGCCCAAATCAACCCCGTGACGCGCCGCCAGTCGCCGCGCCATTGGCGCGGCGAAGGCCGTTCCCGGCGCGGTCGCCGGATACGTCCCGACGAGTGTCAGTGTCGTGGCCGAGCGAAGCGCCTGGTCGATGTCCTGGAGCATGATCCGTCCGCCCCGCCCGGTGCCGCTGACCACGCTGACATCGACGCCTTCCTGCTCGGCGCGGGCGCGCGCGGCGGGGCTGATCGCGACACTATCGGGGATCGTCGCGACGGCGGGCACGGGCTCGACGACGATTCGTGCCACCGGCTCGTCACTGTCGGCCGCCATGCGCGCATCGGCGGGGCGGAAGGCGGCGACGAACGCATCGATCGCCCCCGTATCGTCGGTCGCATCGCCGAACACTGCCAGCAACGCACCCACAGGCCGCGTCTCGCCAGTCTGCGCCAAGATCCGGACAAGCCGCCCGTCAGCCTCGGCCTCGACCTCGTTAGTGATCTTGTCGGTTTCGATAAGGGTGAGCACGTCGCCACGCACAAAATCCTGGCCCTCGGCAACCATCCACTCACCGATCATGCCTTCCGACATTTCGATGCCCCATTTGGGCATGGTGAAGGCTTTGAGCGCCACGTCTATCGCCGATAGGCGAGCGTCTTGCGCACCGCCTCCTCGATCTTGCCCGGCGACGGCAGCCACGCCCGTTCGAGCTCGCGCGCGAACGGGATCGGCGTGTGCGGGCCGGTGACCATTTCAGGTGGCGCCTTCAATGCGCCGAATGCCTTGTTCGCGACGAGCGCGGCAATGTCGGTGGCGAGGCTGCAGCGCGGCGGACTTTCGTCGACCACCACCAGCCGCCCGGTCTCCTCGACACTGTCGAGGATCGCTTCCTCGTCCATCGGGCTGGTCGTGCGAAGGTCGATCACGTCGCAGCCGATGCCGTCGCCGGCCAGCTTGTCGGCGGCTTTCTCGGCGAAACCGACCATTCGCCCGCAGGCAACGATGGTGACATCGCCACCTTCGCGGGTGACGCGCGCCTGCCCGAACGGCACGCGATAGTCGCCGTCGGGCACCTCGCCCTTCACTCCGAACATCGCCTTATGCTCGAAAAACAGCACTGGATCGTCGCCGTGGAGCGCCTCGGTCAGCAGTCCCTTGGCGTCGGCCGGAGTGGCGGGAAGCGCGATCTTCAACCCGGGGATCGCGGTCATCATCGCATAGACCGACTGGCTGTGCTGCGCTGCGGCGTTCATCCCTGCGCCATAGATCAGGCGGATCACCGCCGGGCAGCGCGTCTTGCCGCCGAACATGTAACGGAATTTGGCCATCTGGTTCCACAATTGGTCAAGGCTGACCCCGACGAAATCGGCGAACATAAGTTCGGCCACCGGCCGCTTGCCGGTCAGCGCCGCGCCGGCCGCAGCGCCGACTATCGCGCTTTCGCTGATCGGCGTGTCGATCACCCGGTTTGGAAATTTGGCCCAAAGTCCGCCGGTCGCTCCCCAGATCCCGCCAATCGCCTCGGGCCCGCCGGCGGTACCCATGCCGCCGACGATATCCTCGCCGAGCAGGATGATGCTCTCGTCGCGCTCCATCTCGGCCATCAGGGTCGCGTTGATCGCATCGCGAATCGACATCACCGCCATCTCAATAACTCACATAGACGTCTTCGAGGACGTCTTCTGGTTCGGGGGGCGGCGCGGCACGGGCTTCCTCGACGCATCGGTCGATCAAGGTTTTGACTTCAGCATCGATGCGATCGAGTTCGGTCAGATCGAGCAGGTCGCGCTCGGTAACCGTCGCCCTGAACGCCTTGAGGCAATCACGCTCCTCGCGGATCCGGTCGAGCTCGCCAACTCCGCGGTAGCGCTGCGGATCTCCCTCGAAGTGACCGTAGAAGCGCTCGGTATCCAGTTCGATCGCCGCCGGCCCGCCACCGCCACGGACATGATCGAGCAGGTCGCGCATCGCGTCGAACGTCGCGAAGAAGTCGCAACCATCGGCGCGCCAAGCTTTCATCCCGAAGGCTTCGGCCCGACTGGCGATGTCACGCGCGGTGCCGACCGCATAATCGGGCCCGGTATGCTCCGAATAATGATTATTCTCGAACACAAAAATGGCTGGTGCCTTGGTCACCACCGCCATGTTCATTGCCTCAAAGGTGGTGCCTTGGTTGCACGCGCCGTCGCCCGAAAAAGCGACCGCAACCTTGCCGCGTCCGTCGAGCTTGGCACTGATCGCCGCCCCCACCGCCAGCGGCGCACCCGCGCCGACAATGCCATTGGCGCCAAGCATCCCGATCGACACGTCGGCGATGTGCATCGATCCGCCCTTGCCCTTGCACAATCCGTCGCGACGTCCGTAAATTTCCTTCATCATCGCCGGCACGTCGCAGCCCTTGGCGATACAATGGCCGTGGCCGCGGTGGGTCGACACGATATAATCATCGTCGGCGAGGTGCGCGCAAACTCCGACCGCTGCCGCTTCCTGCCCGCAATACAGATGCGTGAACCCAGCAATCTCTCCTGTTTTGATCTCGTCGTGCAGCCGCTCTTCGAACATGCGAATGGTCGCCATTCTGGTGTACGCCTTAAGCAATTGCTCTTGTCCAAGCTGGCTCACACAGCCTCCCCCTTTGCGAGATAATCGTCGATCACTTTGTGAAAGTGGCGAATGCGCAATTCCTGCTCGCCGAGCCACAACCCTTCGAACGCGCTTGAGTGCATGCCCTTCTGCACATTGGGCAGGTTGAACGCATCCTGGTCGAGCACCAGCCCGATCGACTTGTCGCCATATTTGATTATCTGGTGCTTCGGGCGACGCGGCGGCTCCCCGCCCCCGTCGAGTAGTTCGAACATCCAGATGTCGTAAAACATCTTGTCGGGGTCGGTGGGGTGTGGCCGCTGGCGGAACAGCATCAGATCGTCGGCATGAGTATTGAGTGTCACGTTGGGGAAAATCATGTAGTGATAATCGTCGGTCAATTGGTCGTCGTTGAGCTCCGCATAGTCCCGACCCCGCTTCGACCCGTTTGCGCGCATATAAGCCTGCACGTCCTTGCGAATATCGGTCATCCGGCCTTCGTAACCGGCCGGGTCCATGCCCGCTTTGCGCATGATATGCTCGATCGGTGGCGGGATGATCGACGGCAGCTGCACGCGCGGACTGATCGACGCGAATGGGATCAGATAGCGGTTATGCCGCTCGTAGCAATCGATCTGCAGATTGACGTCGTCGAGGTACCACAACAATTGCGGATGAATCCCCTGGACATGGTAGCTTTCGTTGAACGCGTCGACGCTGGCCTTCCAGTTGCAATCCCATTCGACGGTGATGTCGCGCGTCCATTTCATTCGCTCGAAATGATAAGGGGTGAGATGCTGCGGGATCGGATCAAGATAGTCGAGCAACGGCTCGATCTCGGGGTTGAGCGAAAACCACACGAAACTGCCCCATTCCCCGCACGGCAGCGGCGCGATCCGTCCCGCTGGCGGGCAGCCTTGGGGAAAGCTCGACAGGTCCGGGATATGCTCGATCTTGCCGTCGAGGCCGTAGGTCCAGTGATGATACATGCACTGGAATTGCTCGACGCTGCCGATGCCCTCGGGCCGCAGCCGGTTACCGCGGTGCAGGCAGACATTGTGGAAGGTGCGGATTGACCGGTCTTTCTGCCGCACGATCAACACCGATTCCGTGCCGATGTCGGTGCAAATATAATCGCCCGGCTCGGGGATATCGTCGGAGCGCCCGCCGAGCAGCCACACCTTGCTCCAGATATCGTCCCACTCGCGCTTCATGAATTCGGTCGAGGTGTAGCGCTCCTTGGGGATCAGCGCTGTGCCGAGCTCGGGATCGGGCGCCTTGTCGGCGGGCGTGCCATTGCCGGTCGTCGCCGGGTCGACGCGCTGGATCGTGACATGGCGGCGGACGTCCATCGATGCGCGCCTAGAAGTGCGTCCGGTTGGTGAAGCCACCATCGACTACCAGATGCGACCCATTGCACCAGCTGGCCGCAGGCGAGACGAGGAAGGCGATTGCGCGGGCGATTTCCTCGGGTTTACCGAACCGACCTTGCGGCTGCTGGCGAAGCGTCGCGGTGTAAAATTTTTCCATCGTCGCCTTGATCATCTCCCAGTTGCCGCCATCGAACTCGATCGGCCCGGGGGAGACGGTGTTGACCCGAATGCCGTCCTTGCCATGCGCCAAGGCGAGCTGTTTGCCCCAAGTAACTAGCGACGCTTTCATCGCATTATACGCCTGCGGTCCGCCCATCGCTTCGCCGGCCGAGGTGGTGGCGATCAGCACGATCGATCCCGACTGGCGCTCGACCATGCCGGGAAGCACTGCCTCGACCGCGCGGACTGGGCCAAGCACATCGACTTCAAATGCATTGTGCCAATATTTCTCGCTCCCCACACCGCCGCCAGCCGACGTGATCGGGACCAGGATATCGCAGCCATCAAGCTCGTCGATCGCCTTGGCCAGCCAGGCTTTATACTCATCTTCCTTGCGGACATTGACCGCCCCGCCTACGACCTTGGTGTCGTAGCGCTTGAGCGCTGCTACCGCATCCTTGACGCTGTCTTCGCCGCGCGCGGTGATCGCGACATCGCAGCCTTCGCGTGCAAGCACTTCGGCGGTAGCGAAACCGATCCCGCGCGCCCCGCCGACAATGATTGCCTTCTTGCCCGCCAGTCCAAGGTCCACGTCGCTCTCCTAACCTCTGAGTTCATCGCCGCGCGGCAATCGCATCAGTTGCGCGCCACCCGAAATTTGCAGGGTTTCCCCTGTCGCAAAACAATCGCCCGACGCCAGCCACGAGACCGCCGAAGCGACCTGTTCGGGATTGACGAGAGCATTCAAGGCGCTTTCTCGGGCGTAAATACCGGCGATGCGTTCGTCGGCTAGGAACGCCTCGGTCATTGGCGTGCGCGAGAAGCCCGGCGCGACCGCGTTGACGCGAATTCCGCGCGGACCAAATTCAAGCGCAGCGATCCGCACGATCTGGTCGAGTGCCGCCTTGGCCCCGGCATAAGCCGCGAGACCCGCGCCGGCTACCTTCGCCGTCAGCGACGAAAACAGGATGATGCTGCCGCCGGCACCCATTGCTGCGACGACATGTTTCATGAATAGCAAATTGCCCGTGACGTGGACCGCCAATTGCGCTTCGATCGCCTCGCGCCTGATCTTGGCGATGCCGCCGACATCGGTAGTGCCAGCAGCGTTGACGGCGACCGCGATCGGCCCGACCGCCGCGACCAATGCAGCGATGCTTTCCTCGTCGGTTACGTCGCACACGTGGGCAGTGCCGCCAATCTCCACTGCGAGCTTATCCAGCGGCTCGCGGCGACGGCCCGCGGTGGCAACGCGGTAGCCGTCGGCTGCGAGCCGCCGCGCAACGCTCTCGCCCAATCCACCAAGACTGGAAGCACCGAGCACCAGGGCATTACGCGGTTCGATCATCGGTCACCCTTGCGGCAGCGACCGGAAAGCTTCAAGAAAAAAAGCAATCTTGCTTGTTTTTTTCATTAGCCTGCCGGGGTGACGGTGAGACCGTTGTCGATGACCATTTCGGCGCCGGTGACGAACCGCGATTCGTCCGACGCCAGGTACAGGATGAGATTGGCAACATCCCGCGGCGCGCCGATCGCGCCGGCCGGAAGAACGCCGTCGGGCACTTCCTGCTCCTCGCCCGGACGCCCCATCGCGCCTTGCACCATCGGCGTTTCGATCGAACCCGGATGGACCGAATTGCAGCGGATGCCATAGCCCTTTTGCTGGCAGTGCATCGCCACCGATTTGGTCAACGAGCGGACCGCACCCTTTGCCGCCGAATAAGCGAAGAACGGCGGATAGCCGAGATGGCTGGCGGTCGAACTCATGTTGATGATCGAGCCGCCGCCCGACCGAGCAATCAAGGGTATGCTGTATTTGCAGCCGAGGAACACGCCCTCGCTCATCACCGACTGAACCTTGCGAAATTGCTCGAGGGTTGTTTCCTCAGGGTCGGCAACGACCACGATCCCGGCATTGTTGACCAGGATATTGAGCCCGCCAAACCGCTCCTTGACCGTCGCCAACGCGGCCTTCCAGTCGGTTTCGCTCGACACATCCAGCTTGATCGCGATCGCCGCTTCCCCGATCTGCTCGGCAAGCGCGGTCGCGCCGGCGATGTCGATATCGGCAATGGCGACCTTTGCGCCCTCTTCTGCAAGCAGCAGGCAGTCCGCCTTGCCTAATCCGGACGCTCCGCCGGTTACTAAAGCTACCTTGTCTTGAACCCGGCCCATTGAGCACTCCTTCTTGCATCGCGGAATGAATTGCTTATGCGCCAAAGCTTGCTTGACTTGTCAAAGCAAAAACAATCATGCTTGTTTTTTATTGGGAACGGGGGAAACTGAGAAATGGCGTTGTCGGTTGCCCGCAAGCCCGTCCCGCGCAAGGCGCCTCCCCGCTCGCAGCAGGCGCTCAAAAGCGCCCAGACCCGCGCCCGCTTGGTCGAGGCCACGATCCGTTGCCTGATCAAGTTCGGCTACTCGAGCACGACCACGCTAAAGGTCGCCAGCGAGGCCGACCTGTCGCGCGGCGCGATGCTCCACCATTTCGACAATGGCGGCGCGCTGATGCAGGCGACCATCGCCGAACTGATGGAACGGCGCCTGCGCGGTTTCCGGCGGGCGGTGGAAAACCCGGCGCCCGACGTCCGCACGCTGGTGCGGACCTATTGGAAGCAATTGCTCAGCCCGACCTTCACCGCGTTCGTCGAGCTGGCGATCGCGTCGCGCACCGACCAGCCGCTGGCCAGCATCCTCGAGCCGGCGCAGGCCCAGTTCCGCGACCGCTGGTACGAGCTTGCAATCCAACTGTTCCCCGAATGGCAGCAGGATCGCCAGAGCTTCAACCTCGCGCTGGCACTGACCCAGAACACGATCGAGGGCATGGCAATCAACCGCATGATCCACGGCTGCGATGAAGCGATGATCGACCCGGTGCTCCAGAATCTCGAGAAGCAGATCCTCGCGCTACGCCCCAAGCCGAAGCGCTAGGCGGGTCGATGCATCGCCCAAGCAATGGCGCGTCGCAGGATTTCGGTGAAAATCGGATAATTCCACGCGCAGCGTTGCGGGTGCGGCCAAAAACCGGCGAGCGGCTGGAGGTCGTAATGGCCGCGGCAATGCCCCAGCGTGCAGTACAGGATCGCACCCGGCCCGACCTGCCGTTGGTAGAGGATCGGCACTTCTTCCTGGCGCCGTTTCGAATCGGCGAAGTCGGGGCATTCGCCGTCAAATTCGCTCGCCATCAACACTTCGATCTCCGCGGTGCGTTGGGACAGATACAGTTCGTCCTCGATCGAGAAATCGCGCAAACCCTCGGTGAGCGCATGATCGTGGCGAACGATCCGCACCGGAAACGGGGCGATCGGCGGATGGCCAAGGAAGCGGGTTCCGAGCATCGCCATGAAGTCGGGGGCATCGTCGGGTGTGGTCGCCTTGCCATCGGCAGCGAAGCGAATGATCGAATTAGTGCCGTGGAGCGCGATCCAGCGCCCGCCCCGATCGAGGAAACGCTGCAGCGCCGCAAGCTCGTCGCCGACCGGAACCAAGTCGCAGGTGTAGGTGATCAGCACCTCGCACTGGTCGAGCCGGGCGGTCTCGGCATAGCCGCTGGCGACACTGGTTCGGATCACCGGCTGGTCGGCCAGAAGCTTGAGCAATTCGAGCCGGGCGAAGTCGATGTCGTGATATTTCCCGGCGGCGACCAGATGTGCTTGCATGACAGTCTCCCTGCGCCGTGCGCTCGCGCGAGACTAGGCAAACGCGCGGCGCTGGCAAGGGGATCGCGATGAGTGGCGGGCGCGGCCTGGGTCCGCTCGCCGGGGTCAAGGTGCTCGACCTGACGAGTGTCCTGATGGGACCCTATGCAACGCAGATCTTCGCCGACCTTGGGGCCGACGTGATCAAGATCGAGGGTCCCGCCGGGGACACCACGCGCCATCTGCCACCGGGCCCAGAGCCGGGCCGCGGCGCAATGTTCGTCAATCTCAATCGCGGCAAGAAATGCCTCGCGCTCGACCTCAAGCAGCCCGCCGCGCGCGATGTCGTGCTGCGCATGTCAGAGCAGGCTGACGTCTTCGTCCATTCGATGCGGGCGGCGGCGATCAAACGTCTCGGGCTGCATTACGAGGCGCTCAAGGCGCGCAATCTGCGGCTGGTCTATGCCAATCTCTATGGCTTCGGCGCGAAGGGCCGCTACGCCGATTATCCGGCCTATGATGACATTGTCCAGGCGGCGTCCGGGCTGACCGACCTCCAGGCCAGCCTCAATGGCGGCACCCCGGCCTATCTTGCGACGGTCGTCGCCGACAAGGTTGCCGGACTGACCGGCGCCTACGCGATTATCGCGGCATTGTTCGCCCGCGAGAAGAACGGCGCCGGCCAGGAAATCGAAGTGCCGATGTTCGAGACCCTAGTGTCGTTCATGTATGCCGAGCATCTTGGCGGCTCGCTGTACGATCCGCCGCTCGGCCCGCCGGCTTATCCACGCGTCGTCGCCAAGGAACGTCACCCATATCGCACCCGCGACGGTTACCTAGCGTTGATGATCTACACCGACCGCCACTGGCGCGCTTTTTTCGACGCGATCGGCAATCCCGCCTGGTCGACCGACCCGATGTTCGCGTCGATCGGCGAGCGGACCCGCCACATTGGTGCCGTGCTTGGCCGCCTGTCCGACATCCTCAAGGATCACACCTCGGCCGAATGGATGGAGTTATTTCGGCGAATCGAAGTGCCCGCTATGCCGGTCATGAGCCCGACCGATTTGCTGAGCGACCCACATCTTCAGGAAGCGGGTTTCTGGGACGAGCGCGACACCGCCGACGGCCATTTGCGTTTTCCCGGAATCCCGACCGCTTTCTCTGCAACCCCTGGGGCTATCGGCGAGCCTGCGCCGACGCTTGGCGCGGACAATGCGGCGGTGCTCGCCGAATATGGTTTCGCCGACAGTGAAATCGCGGCGCTGCGTGCCAGCGCGGCGTTGGTCTAATGGCCGTCCGGCACAAACAGCAGCAGCGGCTCCGCCCCGTCGCGATCGATCCGCGCGACTACCTTCATCCCGATTGTGACATCCTCGGGACGTACACCGTCGATCCGGCTCATCAGTCGCGGCCCTTCCTCGAGCTCGACCAGCGCCACATTGAAAGCGACTTCGGGTGGCTTCGGATGGACCACGCTGGTCGAATAGACCGTGCCGCGTCCGCTCGCCTCGACCCACTCCCACGCCCCGCCATTTGCCGGCGAGGCGACTCGTGGTGGGAAGAAGCAGCGTCCGCTCATTATCTCGCGCGGCAGCATCAACCGGCCATCGGCCAGCGCCTCACGCCATACTCGTTCGGGTCCCGACATTGCACGACGCTAGGAACCTCCGGCGATAGCGTCAACGATCGCCTCCGATGAGCTGGCGGCCCGGCGCAACCGCGATCGTCGGCGCGGCAACCTTCGGCATCGGGACGATGCACGGATGGAGCTCGATCGAGCTTGCCGCCCGCGCCGGTCTCGATGCGCTTAAGGATGCCGGCATTGCGCTGGCCGAGGTTGACGGCCTGTTCGGCTGCCTACCGGACGACATGTTTGCCGGGCTCAGCCTTGCCGAGTATTACGGACTGCAGCCGCGCTTTACCGACTGCAACCGCACCGGTGGGTCGGCGCCGATGAGCCACCTCATCACCGCCGCCGCTTTGATCGAACTGGGCGTGATCGACGTCGCCTTGCTGGTGTTCGGGTCGAACCAGCGCAGCGCCGGCGGAGCACTTTCGACCCCGGCCCGGCCCTCTGCCTATGAGGTGCCCTATCGCCCGATCTTCCCGCTGACCGGCTATGCACTCGCCGCCGCGCGCCACATTCACGACTATGGCACGACCCGCGAACAGCTCGCCGTGGTTGCGGTGTCGGCCCGCCAATGGGCTAGCACCAACCCCGAGGCGGTCGAGCGCGGTCCGCTGTCGATTGCCGACTGCCTAGCTTCGCGCATGATCAGCGACCCTCTGTCGAAGGCCGATTGCTGCCTGGTAACGGACGGTGCGGCGGCAATTGTCCTGACCAGCGCCGCCCGGGCGCGGGATTGCCGTGCCGTTCCAATTGGACTGCTCGGCGCCGCGGCGGCAACCGATCATCATGCCATTAGCAACATGCCCGACCTTACAACCACCGCCGCCGCCGACAGTGGCCCGCGCGCGATGGCCATGGCCGGGGTCAGCCCGGACGTCATCGACGTCGTCCAATTGTATGACGCTTTCACCATCAACACGATCCTGTTCCTCGAGGATCTCGGCTTTTGCCGCAAAGGCGAAGGCGGGCCCTTCGTCGCCTCAGGGTCGATTGCGCCGGGCGGCAGCCTGCCGGTCAATACCAACGGCGGCGGCCTGTCCTGCTGTCACCCGGGAATGTACGGATTGTTCGCGATCGTCGAAGCCGTACGGCAGTTGCGCGGCGATGCCGCCAACCCGATTTTGGGCGCAGAATTGGCACTGGCGCATGGCAATGGCGGGACGTTGTCGAGCCAGGCCACCGTGATTCTTGGCGGTGCCGACAGCTTGGCGCGAGGATAGGAAATGCACTTTGACGTCCTAATCGTCGGATCGGGCCATTCGGGCGCGCAAATCGCGATCATGCTTCGCCAACTCGGTTATGCCGGGTCAATCGCGCTTCTGGGTGAGGAAACCGATCTCCCCTACGAACGCCCGCCACTGTCGAAAGACTATCTGGCCGGCGAAAAAGGCCGCGAATCGCTGGCGCTTCGACCGGCCGCTTTCTGGCCTGAACGCTCGATCGACCTGATCCCGGGCGAAACCATCGTGGCGATCGATCCCGCAGAGCATATTGTTCACGCCGCCTCCGGTAAGCGCTTCGCTTATGGCCAATTGGTGTGGGCGGCCGGCGGCCATGCGCGACAGCTGGGCTGTCCGGGATCGCACCTCGCCGGGGTCCACGCGATCCGCGCCCGGGCCGATGTCGATGCACTCCATGCCGACCTTGCCGAAGCGAGCAGGGTGGTGATCGTCGGCGGCGGTTATATCGGACTCGAGGCCGCCGCCGTCCTTCGCAAGCTGGAAAAACAGGTGACCCTGCTTGAAGCACAGCCGCGCGTCCTCGCCCGCGTCTCCGGGGAACCACTGTCGCAATTCTTCGAAGCCGAACATCGCGCGCATGGTGTCGATCTGCGGACTAATGTGGCGCTCGAATCGATCGAAGGGAATGGCCGGGTCGAAGGGGTGCGGCTGGCCGACGGCACCGTCATCGCGGCCGATGTCGTGATTGTAGGGATTGGCATCGTTCCGTCGATCCTGCCGTTGCTCGACGCCGGAGCCGACGGTGGCAACGGAGTCAGCGTTGACCAAAATTGCCGGACGACCCTGCCCGACATTTACGCGATCGGCGACTGCGCGCTCCACCACAGTCGTTTCGCGCCCGGCGCGCCGGTACGAATTGAATCGATCCAGAACGCCAGCGACATGGCAACGACTGTTGCCCGTTCGATCGTCGGCGACCCAGTGCCGTATGCAGCGCCACCATGGTTCTGGTCGAACCAATACGATCTCAAATTGCAGACCGTAGGCCTGTCGACCGGCTACGACCGTACCATAATCCGCGGCGATCCCGACACGCGCAGTTTCTCGCTCGTCTATCTGTCGGATGGCGCGGTGATCGCGCTCGATTGCGTCAACCGCGTCAAGGACTATGTGCAGGGTCGCGCCTTGGTCGAGGCACGCGCTGCGATCAACCCGATGCTGCTTGCCGATCCAGAAATTCCCTTGAAATCCCTGCTTCAAAAGGCCTGACCATGCCCACCATTAATGTCACCAGGCGCGACGGATCAACGCACGTGCTAACGGGGCAGATCGATCTATCGCTAATGCAGAATTTGCGCGACGGCGGGATCGACGAGATATTGGCCTTGTGCGGCGGCTGCGCCAGTTGCGCGACCTGCCACGTGTTTGTTGATGAAGCGTGGCTCGGCCAGCTGCCGCCGATGAGCTCCGACGAAGACGATTTGCTCGACTGCTCGGACGCGCGCCAGCCCAACAGCCGCCTGTCGTGCCAGATCCCGCTGACCGATGCCCTTGACGGGATCGCCGTCACCGTTGCGCCCGAAGATTAGCACGGAAGAATTTTTCGACCTATGAGACATGCTCCGCATGTGATGAGTTGGAAAGCCGGTAGTCGCCGTTTTGCTCCGCTAGCGTCTCTTGTTGGGGGTAAAAAATTGGTGACGAAACTTAAATTAGGATCAGGACCTATTAAAGGGATTCCCTTGAGGGCAGCGATGTGATTCAATGGCGGCGTGAGGAGACGCTGTCATGAGTGATTTGATTTGGCTATCGGAGGCGCAGATGCGCCGGATTGAGCCGTATTTTCCGTTGTCGCACGGGGTGCCAAGGGTCGATGACCGGCGGGTGATTAGCGGCATCATCTTCGTGATCCGCAACGGTCTGCGCTGGCGCGATGCGCCGAAGGCGTACGGACCCCACAAGACGATCTACAATCGCTTCATCCGCTGGAGCCGGCTGGGGGTGTTCAACCGCATCTTTGCAGGCCTGGTGGCCAAGGGCGGCACGCCCGACCGGCTGATGATCGACGCGACGCATTTGAAGGCGCACCGCACGGCCGCCAGCCTTTTAAAAAAGGGAATGTTCCCCGACGTATCGGGCGGACCAAGGGCGGAGCCTGCCAAGGTTCCGGCGATGCACAGCATCGTTGGAAAGCAGGCGGAGGTGGTCTGAACTCCAAGTTGCACGCCGTCTGCGATGGCCACGGGCGGCCGCTGGTCATGCTGCTCTCAGAAGGCCAGATGAGCGACTACAAGGGCGCGGCGTTGATGTTCGACGCCCTGCCGAAGGCCACGGCGATGCTCGGCGATCGCGGCTATGACGCCGACTGGTTTTGAGGCGCCCTGACCGCAAAGGGCATCACGCCCTGCATACCGTCGAAGATCAACCGCAAGGTGCCGATCCCCCACGACCGGACGCTCTACCGACAGCGCCACAAGATCGAGAACATGTTCGGCCGGCTCAAGGACTGGCGCCGTATCCACCCCTCCGCAGCCTTCCAACGATGCTTCGCATCATCGGAGCCTTTCGGCTGCTACGCCCGTTACGACCGATGCGCGCACACCTTCATGTCCGCCATCGCCCTCGCCGCAACCGTCATCTTCTGGCTGTGATCAATGAGTCCTGAGCCTAGGTCGTCGAACGCAGGAATGGGTGGATAGCGGACATTTCAATCGAAGATGATATCGGGCCGAATGGGCTGGTTTCAAACGTTCGCAAGTGACGGTTTGTATTTTCCGGCATTGATAATTGCGTTTGGCTCGCTCGTCGTTTTGCGAGCACCTTCAACCAAAACTCTATCTGAGAATGAGATCCAGACGATACCGGTGTGGATGTAGGGGCTAGCTCGACTGAACAGCGAGCGGTTACAGCGGCGCAGCGGATGGACGATAATTGGTTTCTCCGCGTTGATCGCGATGATGCGAATTGCATGGGGTAGATAACGTCCGCAATGGGTCAAAAGCTGCCACTCGGCCGCTAGCGGCGGAAATGGGTGGAAAACGGACATTGCTCGGCCTCGGCTAAGTGACCGCTTGTGGCCGAATGTGGAATGTCTGCTTTTCGGCAATCGGGGCGCATTGTCAGCCGTTCGTTCAGGATGGCACATGAAGCCTGTTTTCCGCCCGATGCGGTCGTCCGGCGGTCTCTCGCTAGAGCTCCAATCAGACGTTGGGCGGGCAGGTGGAGGCCACAACGCCAATGCTCTACAGATGTCAGGTCTTACGCCTTGCAATGGTCTTGAACGACTCCCGGACTGCACGCGATTGGGCATTCGAGGCGAGTAGCGTTCGGTAACTGGACGTTCTCAACCGCCCAATATGTTGGCGAGGATGCGGTCACCATCAGGGGTAAGGATCGATTCCGGGTGGAATTGCAACCCGGTCTGCATCGCTGCGGGGTCGCTGATCGCCATCGCCATGCCGTCGAAGGCGGCATGGACTTGGAAGCGGGCGGGAACGTTGCGGGTGCAAAGGCTGTGATAGCGGCCGACTGGGGCGGCCCCCTTCAGACCAGCGAATGGCCCGGCGCCGTCGTGATCTATCGCACTCGACCGACCGTGTACCGGCTCGGTTGCGCGCTCGACCGCCCCCCCGGCCTGATGGACGATCGCTTGATGGCCGAGGCATATGCCAAGCACTGGCACATGGCCGATCGCGCGGCCGATCAGATCGAGGGTGCAGCCGGCGTCTTCAGGCCGACCCGGGCCGGGCGAGAGGACAATGAGGGTGTCCTTGTCCCGAGCGAAGGCGATAGCCTTTGCCGCATTGACCGTGTTGCGCAGCACCCGCACCGTCGCGCCCTGCCTCTCGAATGCCTCGACCAAATTGAAGCTGAAGCTGTCGAAATTATCGATCAGGAGCACGTCGCGCCTCACGACGCACCTCCGGTTGCTGCGAGCACGGAAAGCAACGCCGAGGCCTTGCGGCGGGTCTCGTCGGCTTCGCGCTGGGGATCGCTGTCGTAGACCACGCCGGCACCGGCGCGGACGTATGCCACACCGTCCTTCACGATGGCCGAGCGGATCACGACGCCGGTATCCATCATCCCTTCGCCGTTGAGCCAGCCGATCGCGCCGCCATAAGGGCCGCGCTTGGTTATCTCGGTCGCGCGAAGAAGTTCGGTGGCGCGGATCTTTGGCGCACCAGTCAGCGTGCCGACATTGAGACAGGCCTGCAAAGCGTGAAGCGCGTCGAGGTCGGCGCGGAGCGTGCCGGTGACGGACGACACCAGATGCATCACCCGGGCGTAGCGCTCGACACTCATCAGCCTGGCGACGCGGCGGGTGCCCGAAATGCTGACCCGAGCGACGTCGTTGCGCGCGAGATCGACCAGCATCATATGCTCGGCGGTCTCCTTGCGATCGAGCCGCATCTCGGCCTCGAGCCGGTCGTCGTCGTCAATCGTGGTGCCCCGCGGGCGGGTGCCGGCAATCGGCTTGACCTCGACCGTCCGAACATCTGCGTCGAAAACCCGCACCGACGTTTCGGGCGAGGCACCGAACAGGATATGATCGGGGCCAGAAACGAAGAATTGGTAGGGACTCGGGTCGAGCGCGCGCTGGACGGCATAGGATTTCAGCGGATCGGGACAGGGCGCACGGAAGGTCCGCGACGGCACGATCTGGTAGATATCGCCCGCCGTGATCCGTTCGCGCAGCCGGGCCACGACTTCGCCATAGGCGGCGTCGTCGAGATCGACCTCGGGCTCGGCGAAATTCGGCGACGGCGTCACCGGGGTCGGAAGAGGCGCGACTCGGGCACAGCGTTCGACCAGCGCGGCCAGCCGCTCGGCGGCACTGTAATAGACGCGCTCGGCGGCGGCGGGGTCGTCGGAACCGAACGCAGTGCAGAGGAGGCGGGGCCCAGCGCCGGGCTCGAATATGATCAGCGACTCGGCGAGCCAGAACAGGTAGTCGGGGAAGCCCAACGGATCCTTTTCATTGGCTGGCAAGGATTCGAAAAGGTCGGCTTGGTCGAAGGCGACGACGCCGACGGCGGCAAGCGTGAAAGGCTCCTCCTTCGACCGCGAGGCGAGACCGGTGAGTAACCGCAGCACATCGAGCGGCGATGGAGCGAGCAGTCGCGCTTCGGCATCGTCACCACCCAGTGCCGGGAAGCACAAAGCCAGTCGGTCATCCTCGAATGAGTCCACCCGGTGCTCGAGGCGACTGGCGACCGTCGCTAAAATCTGGCCGCCGCCCTTGGACAAAGCGATGAGGACCACATTGCGGCCGCGGCATTCGATCCGCACGGCTGCTTGATCCATCAGCAGGCTGGGGCCGACGCTGCGCTCGAGCAGAAAGGTGTCCGGGCGCTGGCCATGGTCGGTCAGCGCCGCGTACAGGCCCAGCCTGTCCGGGTTGGAGGAGAGGCGGCGCTGGAGCGCTATCGCCTCCCCGTCGTGCAGGGAGGGAATCAAAGTTGCCGTCCGACCGCGCGTACGACCGGGCCGAGCGCAGCCATCAGCGCTTCGAACTGGTCCGGATACAGCGATTGGGCACCGTCCGACAGCGCCACCGCCGGATCCTCGTGGACTTCGACCAGCAGGCCATCCGCGCCGCACGCCGCTGCCGCCAGCGCCATTGGGATGACGAAGTCGCGCACGCCGGTGCCGTGCGACGGATCGACCAGCACGGGCAAGTGCGTTCGCTGCTTGATATACGGTATGGCGTTGAGATCGAGCGTGTTTCGCGTGGCAGTTTCGAAGGTACGGATGCCGCGCTCGACCAGCACAACCTGGTCGTTGCCGGCGGCCAGCAGATATTCGGCTGCGAGGAGCAATTCCTCGATCTTCGCGGACATTCCGCGTTTCAGCACCACCGGCTTGCCGGCCTTGCCGACCGCGCGGAGCAGCGAGAAATTCTGCATGTTGCGGGCACCGATCTGGAGCGCATCGGCATGGGAGGCGACGAGGTCGAGATCGGCGGTGTCCATCACTTCGGTGACGATCGGGAGACCAAGTTCATCTCCGATCTCGCGCAGGATCTTCAGGCCAGACGGGCCGTGGCCGGCAAAGCCGTAGGGACTGGTGCGCGGCTTGTAGGCGCCGGCGCGCAGCGCGGAGGCGCCGGCGGCCTTGACCGCCAACGCGGTGTTGCGGGTCTGGTCGCGAGTCTCGACCGCGCAGGGGCCGGCGATCACTTGAAAGACCGGGCCGCCGATCGCCATTCCGCCGATCCGGACAATGGTGTCGTGTGGATGGAGCTCGCGGCTGACCAACTTGTAGGGCGCGAGGATCGGCTTGACCGATTCCACCATCGGGTCGCCTTCGAGGCGAAGCTCGGCGAGAATGCGTTCATCGCCAAGTGCGCCGAGCACGACCCGCTCGGAGCCAGGCATATGAAGCGGCTTGAGGCCGGCGGCGGCGATGCGAGCGAGAATGGTCTCGGCATGGTCGGGCGAAGCTTCGGGTTTAAGAACGATGATCATGGAAGTTTCCTGGATAAAAAAGGCAAAAAAAGACCCGCCTGAGGCGGGCCTTTCCGGGTCAGTGGTGGAGAGTCTGGTCAGAGACTGCTCGGCCATCGCCAGGCGGGCACGCCATTGAATGCACTGCGCCACCAGCTGCCGCCGGCGGTGTTCGTGGGGAAATGTTTGCCCTTAGTCATTGCAGGCCACCTAGACTGGCGCCGAGCATTGCGTCAATCGCCAACCGACAATGCAATCGGGACGGGACCGGATTGTCGATCATTGTGGCTCGCAAATTCGTCCGAGCTCACGATCCAGGAATGCGGCAACATCGGCGAGATCGACCGACGTATCGACAAAGGCGGCGCCGATGCCCCGCGCAAGGATGAAGGGCACCCGACCGCCGCTCGCTTTCTTATCGCGGGCCATATGATCGGCGAGGGCGCGCCCGGAAACATGTGTTTTGTTGAGCTGCGTCGGAAGGCCGACCGCGGCGAGATGCGCGGAAACCCGCTGCGCCTCGGCGGCACTGCACAGGCTCCGCTCGGCGCAGAAGCGAAACGCGAGGGAGATGCCGAGCGCCACCGCCTCGCCGTGAAGCAGACGGTCGGAAAAGCCGGCTTCGGCTTCGAGCGCGTGGCCAAAAGTGTGGCCGAGATTGAGGAGGGCGCGCGTGCCGACGGTTTCGCGCTCGTCGGCGGCGACGATTCCTACCTTGCCGGCGACGCTGGTGGCGATGGCCTGACTCCTTGCGGCCCCTTTCGTCGCAAGCAGGCCAGCGCCGTTCTTCTCCAGCCAGGCGAAGAAGTCGGCGTCCTCGATCAGGGCATATTTGACGATCTCGGCATAGCCGGCCCGCATCTGGCGGGGATCGAGCGTATCGAGGCAGACAGGATCGATCAGCACCAGCGAGGGCTGGTGGAAGGCGCCGACCAGATTCTTTCCCGCGACCACGTTGATCGCGGTCTTGCCGCCGACTGAACTGTCGACCTGGGCGAGCAAGCTGGTCGGGATCTGCACGAACCGGCAGCCGCGATTGACGATGGCGGCAGCGAAGCCCGCGAGGTCGCCAACCACGCCGCCGCCGAATGCCACAATATGGTCGCCACGTTCGACGCCGAGGCCAAGCAGGCGATCGATCAGCCCGGACAGACCGGCCCAGCTTTTGGTCCCCTCGCCGGGTGGGAGGAGGATCGGCGCCGCTTCGATCGCGCCCATTCCCCGCATCAGTCGCATGCCTTGCGCGGCCCAGACAGTCTCGTCGCTGACCACGATCAGCCGGTTATCGCGCGCGAGCGGTGCGAGATGGGCGCCGGCATTGTCGAGGAGTCCGTCCTCGATCAATATATCGTAGCTCCGCTCGCCGAGCGCGACTTCGATGCGCGTCATCCGCATTGCGCCCGATGAAGCAGCTTCTGATCGGCCAGGACCAGCGCCATCATCGCTTCAGCCACCGGTGCACCGCGAATGCCGACGCACGGGTCGTGGCGGCCCTTCGTGCTGATCTCGGTTTCCAGGCCGGCGCGATCGACGGTCCTGACGGGCGTGAGGATTGACGAGGTCGGCTTGAACGCCATTCTTGCCACTACCGTCTGGCCGGTCGAAATACCGCCCGCCACGCCGCCGGCGTGGTTGGAAAGAAAGACCGGGGTGCCGTCATGCCCTGAGCGCATGGCGTCGGCATTGTCCTCGCCGCGAAGGCGGGCGGCGGCGAAGCCGTCGCCGATCTCGACGCCCTTGACCGCATTGATCGACATCATGCCGGACGCCAGTTCGGAATCGAGCTTGGCGTAGACTGGAGCCCCCCAGCCGGCAGGAACGCCGGTCGCGACACACTCGACCACGGCCCCGAGCGAGGAGCCATCCTTGCGGGCCTCGTCGACGAGGGCTTCCCAGCGTTCGGCGGCCGCCGCATCGGGGCAGAAAAAGGGGTTGGCGTCGATCTGTCCATCGTCGAACATTGCACGGTCGATTGCATCGCCGCCGAGCTCGACGACATAAGCGCGAATCTCGACTTCGGGGATGACGAGACGGGCGACCGCGCCTGCCGCGACGCGCGCGGCAGTTTCGCGGGCCGAGCTGCGACCGCCGCCGCGCCAGTCGCGAAGTCCGTACTTGGCGTCATAGGAATGATCGGCATGGCCGGGGCGGTAGGCGCCAGGCTCGTAATCCTTGGAGCGCTGGTCGACGTTGTCGATCATCAAGCTGATCGGTGTCCCGGTCGTCCTGCCTTCGAAAGTGCCGGACAGGATTCGGACCTGATCGGGCTCGCGGCGCTGGCTGGTGAAGCGCGAGGTGCCCGGACGGCGGCGATCAAGCCAGGGCTGGATATCGGTTTCGCCTAATGTGAGCCCGGGCGGGCAGCCGTCGACCAGCGCGCCGATCGCCACGCCGTGGCTTTCGCCCCAGGTTGAGAAGCGGAGCATCCGCCCGAAGCTATTCCAACTCATGCGATGTTCGCTCCAATCCTGCGCATCAGTTGCGCGAAGCCAGGAAAGCTCGTGGCGATCGATGTCGCCGAATCCACCGCTACCGGGGAGCAGCTGGCGAGACCGAGTACAAGGAAGCTCATCGCGATGCGATGGTCACCATGTGCGGCGACAACGGCACCGCCCGGCGGTGGCCCGCCCCTGCCCTCGATGAACAAGGTGTCGCCTTCGATCCAGGCCTCAACCCCGCAAACGCGCAGGCCTTCGACAATCGCGGCGAGCCGGTCACATTCCTTGACGCGCAGTTCGGCGAGGCCGTGGAGGATCGTCCGCCCTGACGCGTAGGCAGCGGCGACTGCGAGAATCGGATATTCGTCGATCATCGATGGCGCGCGCTCGGCGGGAACCTCGATGCCCTGCAAAGGGCCATAAGCGGCGGTAATGTCGGCCACTGCTTCGCCACTCATATTACCGCGCGGCGTGACGTCGAGTCGGGCTCCCATTGCGCGCAGCGTATCGAACAGTCCGGCGCGGAGCGGGTTGATCATCACCGATCGGGCACGAACGTTGGATCCGGGCGATATCAATGCCGCGACGAACGGGAAGGCCGCGGAGGATGGGTCGCCGGGAATGCGGATCGACGTGGCAGTCGGACGGCAGCTTCCGTCGAGGTTGATCCTTCCGCGGTCGACTTCCAGATTGCATCCGAATTCGCGCAGCATGGTCTCGCTATGGTCGCGGCTAGCGGCGGGCTCGATGATTTCAACCCCGCCCTCGGCATGCAGGCCGGCGAACAGCAAGGCGGACTTGACCTGCGCGGATGCGCGCGAATTCACGTGGCTGATGCGCACTAGCTGACCGCCACGCAGCGTGACAGGAAGAACGTCGCCAACCGCGACCGCCCCCATCCGGCGCAGTGGCTCTAGGATGCGGTCCATCGGACGCCGACTCAACGACTCGTCGCCAACGAACCTGGCTTCCAGCGCAAAGCCAGCGGCGGCGCCCATCAGCAGCCGGGCGGCGGTGCCGCTGTTGCCGCACTCAACGGGCGCGTCGGGGCTTTGCCAGCGGGTGCCGGTGACGGTCCAATAGCCCTCTCCGAACCGCTCGACAGTCGCGCCGAACGAACGAACCGCTTCGGCGGTGTGGAGGACATCTTCGCTTTCCAGTAGCCCGTGAATGATGGTCGTGCCCTCGGCGAGTCCGCCGATGATAAGCGCGCGATGCGACATCGATTTATCGCCGGGGATTGGAATGTCGCCGCTCAGGCCCGAAGATGCGACAGCTTCAAGCCGCTCTTCGCCCGTCTGGGTCGCCACGGCGCTCACGCGTCGCCGAATGACACGATTGACCAGCTGCCGCCAAGGGCCGCCGGGAGCGACGTCGGCAATGCACGGCAATTGGTCGTGGGGCTCACCCGATTCATGCGGGAGTGCAGTATGCTGATTGAGTATTGCCGCCTCCATCCGAGCGCCGAAGCCGCGCGCGGCTCCCAGCACGTCGGCTTCGCGTTCGGAAGTGAGGTCTCGGGCCCTCGGACATGACAAGATTCTGGTTCAGGAGCATCGTATTCATCCTTCGCGAAGGCATAAAAAACCCGCCAGGACCGGCGGGCTTCGTAAGCACTGGAACACACGATCCGTTAGCGGATCGGGTTTACCAGCAACGCCATCGGGCCGCCGCGGAGGGAGTTTCCGTCCACCAAAGCCAAGCCTGCGAGGAGACGTGCGCACGTCTTTCGGTCGCTGCACAGGTCGCAGCGACGAAATTCGGAAGTGTCGCAATCGTCAGCATCGCGCGTGGCTTCTAGATTAGCCCAGCGTGCGTCAAGGTATATTTGGGCAAAGGCGGACGTAAACCTCGCCGGCACCGATAATCCGATCTCCACTTACCGCCCATAAAGGACGTCGCCGGCGCCAGTTGAGCGCGACGCCGGCGAAGGTTCAAATCTCAGTGCCTTCGGCGAGCGCGAGGGCATCCTCGATGTCGACGCCGAGATAGCGCACCGTGCTTTCGATCTTCGTATGGCCCAGCAGGATTTGAACGGCCCTGAGATTTCCGGTCTGCTTATAGATCAGCGCTGCCTTTGTCCGTCGCAGCGAGTGCGTGCTGTATTCCTTGCGCCGCAGTCCCATGCCGGTCACCCACTCATCGACCAGTCTTGCATACTGTCGGATGCTGAGGTGATCGGCGCGGTCAATGCGGCTAGGAAAAGCAAACTCGTCCAACCCTCCGCCGCGGCGCTCGAGCCAAGCCAGAATTGTCGATCGGGCTGGCTCTAACAATTCAAACTGGACCGGCCGCCTTGTCTTTTGCTGGATGACCATCGCTCGATTGCGAACGCGACCGCCCGCCACCAGATCTCCGATCTCGACCTTCACCAAATCACACCCTCGCAATTTGCTATCGATCGCGAGATCGAACAGGGCGCGATCCCGGACCTTGCGGGCTTGGTCGAGCATGAACCGAATGGCCCAAATCTCCTTCGGCTTCAGCGCTCGCTTAGCACCAAGCTTGCGCCCAGCGTTCCATGCAGGGCCCGTGTCGACTGGATCAAATGTGGAGTGTCCCATTGCCTTTCTCCGTTGGCCGGAAGTGGCCAAAGGAGAAACGCGTGATCTGGAACTACTGGCCGGAAGCCGACCGGACGGTTTTAGCACATTAGGCCTTATAGCTGCCGTCCCATGCTAATATTGTCCAGAACGCTCGAAGCGAATCTGCTTCGATCGTCTAAGAGGCGGAAGGGCCGCCGCTGACTGCGCTCGTGACAGCCAAGTCCGCGGTTACGTTTGTCACCGTATAGAAAATGTCTGGGATGGCATCGATCGCTAAGAAAATCGGGAGCAATTCGACAGGGACGCCCACTGCGAGTGCTGGCGGTGCGTAGGCCGCGAAAAAGGTGATCTGATTTGGCAGGCCCGCGATGACCAATGTATTGAGGGTTGCCATGACCATGACGATAGCCAACTGCGGCAGTCCCAACTCCACACCCATGATCCTGCTGAGTGCCAGCGTGACGATCACGATTGAAGCGGGCGCTGCGATCCGAAACACCGCGACGGCCAATGGCAGAACGACAGCGGCAGACCTATCGGGCAAGCCCAAGCGCCTCGCAGCCTCGACCATTACCGGGAGTGAGGCGAGAGACGATTGGGTGCTTGCCGCAATGGCCTGAGAAGGTGCCGCACCGCGGCTGAAAGCACTGAAAGACAGGCCGGACTTAATCGCGAGTGGATACATTAATGCAGCTAGCGACAGCGTGGCAATGATCTGCACAATCACATACCAGGCAACGAACGCGCCCACCTCGAGGCCCGTAGTCGCACCAAGCGAGAAAGCCAGGGCGAATACTCCGAGTGGAGCGGCGATTAATACCCATTGCACGATCGTGACCATGATCTCGCTGACCGCCTCGAAGAAGCTAAGCACCTGCGATGCTCGGTCGCCCAAGCGTACCGCGGCAAAGGCGAAAACCAAGGCGAAAAGGATGAGCGGAACGATGGCGCCGTTGGCAGCGGCCGACACGATGTTTGGAGGCACGAGGCCGAGGATCCACTCAGACGCTCCTGGCACTTCGATGGGCTTGGCATTTGCTGTGAGCATCGACGCAGCGGGCCCAATGTCCAGCAGCAGCGAGCCAAGGATTGCTCCTACGATCGCCGACAAAAGCAGCAAAATTACGAACAGGAAAGCTGTCCTTCGTCCGATCCGTCCGCCCACGCGGTTGGAGGCCGCCGCCGCGACGCCGGTGACGACCAAGGTGAAGATGAGCGGCACGAGCGTAATCCTCAGCGCATTCAGCCATAGGCCTCCAACCAGCTGGGCGATCGAAATTCCGGTATCGACTTCGGCGTGAAGCGCATGGAGTGCAGCTCCAACGACGACGCCGCTGACCAGTCCCGCTACAATCGGCCATGCGCGAAGCCGGGTCGCTTTCGACGCAGTAATTGTTTCGGACATTCAATTACTCCATTGCTGCCCCGTGGACATGATGGGGAGCGGTCACCTTTTCCTTCGTGTACCGCTGATCTTGCGCTTTCCCAGCAATATCAATCGTTGAGATAGTTGGCTAATCCAGCCCTCCGCCTTGTTCCAAGGACGGCATACTCCATATCTGTTGTCGCCACCCGAGGACCTCAATGACCGCTCCCATTGCCGTGCTGTATGAACATCCGCGCTGGTTCGAGCCCCTGTTTGCCGCGCTCGAGCGGCGCGGCCTAGAGACAGTCAGGGTCGACGCCCGAGGCCTGGTGTTCGACCCGGCGTCCCCGACTGTTCCCGCCGATCTGGTTTTCAACCGCGTCGCCATGTCGGCGCCCCAGCGCGATGAGGAGCACGGGATTTTTCACGCCATCGCGGCGCTCGACCATTGGCGCCGGCGCGGTGCCCGGGTCATCAATGGCCCTGAGGTAATGGCGATCGATGCATCAAAGGCTCGTCAACTGTCGTTGATCGAAGCACTTGGACTGTCCACGCCACGGACACTCGTCATCCATCGGTTGGTGGAGCTTGGCGACGCGGCGCGTGCCATTGGCTTTCCGCTTCTTGTCAAAGCGAACATCGGCGGTGCCGGGGCTGGCATCGTGCGTTACGATTCCATGGCGGAGATCCAAGCAGCAATTAAGGCTGGGTTGGTGCCGCAGAGCGTAGATCGAGTGCTGCTGGTTCAAGCTTATGTCGAGCCGCACGGCGAGCGTATTTGCCGCATGGAAACGCTTGGTGGGCGCTTTTTGTATGCGATCGACATCGCCGTCGACGGCAATTTCGATTTGTGCCCGGCCGACGCTTGCCAGACCCCGGGTCGCGCCGTGACGATGACGCAGGCGCACCCGCCGGCCGACCTGATCGCCGCGGTCGAAGCCATCGCAGGCGCAGCGGGCCTGAACGTCGGCGGGGTGGAATACGTCATCGACAAACAGGATGGAACGCCGCGTTTCTACGACATCAATGCGTTGTCCAACTTCGTTGCCAATCCGATAGACGTGCTCGGCTGGGACCCGCATGATCGGCTGGTCGATTATCTCTTGGCGGAGATCGATGAAAGGAAGGCCTTGTGAGGTTTGGTTATTGGATGCCGGTGTTTGGCGGCTGGCTGCGTAATGTCGAAGACGAGAACATGACCGCGAGCTGGGACTATGTCCGGCAGCTGACCCAGCGTAGCGAACAGACCGGCTGGGACCTGACGTTGATCGCCGAACTCAACCTCAACGACATTAAGGGCATCGGCCAGCCCGCGCTCGACGCCTGGTCGACCGCGGCGGCATTGGCAGCGGTGACCGACAGCATCGAGTTGATGGTGGCGGTACGGCCCAATTTCCACCAGCCGGCCTTGTTCGCCAAGCAGGCTGCGAACATCGACAATATCGCTAATGGCCGGCTGGCGCTTAACGTAGTGTCAAGTTGGTGGGCGGACGAGGCGACTCAATATGGGCTGCCGTTCGACGCTCACGACGACCGTTACGCACGCACCAGCGAATGGCTGGAGGTGGTCGACGGATTGTGGACCGAGCCGCGCTTTACGCACCATGGCGAGCGCTACCAGCTCAAGGACGCGATTTGCGAGCCCAAGCCGGTCGCCTCGCCCCGTCCAACGATCTACGCCGGCGGCGAAAGCGAAGCGGCCAAGACGATGATCGTCGAGCAGTGCGATGCTTATGTCATGCACGGCGACAACGTCGAAGCGATCGGTAGTAAGATCGCCGACATGAAACAGCGGCGGGCGGCGACTAAACAGGGGCCGATGCAGTTTGGGATGGCGGCTTACAGCATAGTCCGAGACAGCGAAGACGAAGCGCGTGCTGAACAGGCGCGAATCACGGCGATGCCGGACACCCCGCCGAAGGGCTTCGACAATTTCGAGCAATGGCTATCTGGCACTCAGCTGGAGCGGGAAATTAAGTTGCGAGACTATTCGGTGAGCAATCGCGGCCTGATGCCCGGCCTGGTCGGGACGCCGGCGCAGGTCCGCGCCAGAATCGAGGCCTATGAAGCCGTGGGGCTCGACTTGCTATTGCTGCAGATGAGCCCCCAAGCTGAGGAAATGGACCGCTTCGCCGACCAGGTAATCGCGCCAATGAAGGCATCCTCGAGCGAAATCGCCTCGCCCGCTAGATAGCTCCGGCACGCCGGGGCCGTTGGTCTATTACGTGAATGAGTGGCGGCTCTTGGGCGCCTCCGAAGTTGGCGGGAACGTCCCCATTGGGCGCAAAGCGGTCCTTCGGACCGAACACACTTCGACTGGACTTCAAACCTGAATTGAGCATTGGTGACGCGGCGAAGCCCGCTTGGCTCGCTTCCAATCCGGATGGCTCAGCCCATTGCCGGACTTCCGTCAATGGGAACGGACATTGGGTCGGTTCCCGCTGAGGAACCACCAATGAACGAAGCCCAAGCCACAGAAATTGCAGTGCCGGATCTGTCCCTCGAAACCGCGGCAAAATCGGGCAAGAAGCCGTCCAAGTCAGAAGCGGTCGTGAAGATGCTGACCCGAGGCCGCGGCGCAACGCTGACCGAAGTCACCGTGGCCACGAGCTGGCAGCCCCACAGCGCCCGCGCCTTCTTTTCGGGCCTGCGCAAACGCGGGCTGGTCCTCGTCCGGGAAGAACGGAAGAACGGCGACAACGCCTACCGTATCGCCAAGCCTAGCTCGAATAGCTGAGATGTCGAACCTTGACGCCCAGATTGCAGCGCTGATCAGGATGTCACCAGCCGCCCTTCGCTCAAAATGGCGCGAGGTGCATCGTGGCCCGGCTCCCGACCTCAGCCCCTCGCTCTTGGCGAGGGGCATCGCCTACCGACTGCAGGAACGGGTGCATGGCGGGCTGTCGCGCTCGACCGAGAAGCAACTCGCCAACATTGCCCGTCGGCTGGCCCGGACCGGGAGCATCGATGATCCCAACGCAGTAAGCCTCAAGCCCGGTACCCGGCTCGTGCGTTCTTGGAACGGCACGATTTATAGAGTGCTAGTCGGCGACGACGGGTTCGAGTTCGATGGTCGCCTATATGCGAGCCTGAGCCAGATCGCGCGGGATATTACCGGTGCGCACTGGTCTGGTCCGCGCTTCTTCGGCGTGAAGGCACGATCGGCGACGAGGTCTGGCGGCAGGGCCAATGGCTGACGAACGCCGCAAACGGTTCCGATGTGCCATCTACACCCGCAAATCGACTGAGGATGGACTCGAGCAGGAGTTGAACAGTCTTGACGCTCAGCGCGAGGCTTGCGTCGCCTACATCACCAGTCAGCGACACGAGGGGTGGGAGCAGCTGCCCGATTTCTACGACGATGGCGGTTTCTCGGGTGGCACGATGGAGCGGCCAGGATTGAAACAGCTGCTCGCCGAGGTCGAAGCCGGGCGCGTCGACATCATTGTTGTTTACAAGGTCGATCGCCTGACCCGCAGCTTGTCCGATTTTGCCAGGATCGTGGACGTGCTCGATCGCAAAGGCGCCTCGTTCGTCAGCGTGACCCAGTCGTTCAATACGACCACCAGCATGGGCAGGCTGACTCTCAATGTCCTCCTCTCGTTTACCCAGTTCGAGCGGGAGGTCACCGGCGAGCGCATCCGCGATAAGATCGCGGCCTCGAAGGCCAAGGGGATGTGGATGGGCGGGCCGACACCTCTTGGTAATGAGGGGAAGGATCGGACCTTGGTCATCAATGACGCCGAAGCCATCATCGTCCGGCACATCTTCGAGCGCTACACTCAGCTCGCCTCCATCGGCGCGTTGATCGATGAACTCGCGGTCGACGGCTACCGGACAAAGGTTCGCGTGTATCGCGACGGGCGAACCGTTGGTGGCATCCCGTTCGGCAAGGGCATGCCAGCTGCCTTGATTAAGAACAGGATCTACGTCGGCGAGATTGTACACCGGGGGAAGTGCCATCCCGGCCTTCATCCGGCAATTATCGATCCCGAGTTGTTCGACCGGGTGCAGGCGCTAATCGCCTCTAACCGGCGCGACTATATCGTGGGATCCCGCTCGCTTGAGCCGAGCCTGCTTACCGGGATGCTCACCGATCCATCGGATCGACCAATGACGCCGGTCCACACCGCCAAGGGAAGCCGTCGCTATCGCTATTATGTCACCCGGCGATCGCTAGGCGAGCCCGAGAGCGACGTAATCCGTATCCCAACAGGGCCAATCGAAAAACACGTCATCGCCATGCTGGATCGACGCGAACGATTTAACGCATTGGCCGACGGTCGGTCGGTGGAGACGCCACTTGGTGGCAAGATTGGCTATCGAAGGACACTTGGCTCTCGAGGCAACGATTCAACTCTCAGCTGATCGTGTCACCCTGTCGGTCAAGGATGTTAACGCGGACAATCAGTTCGTTGTGCTTGAGGAGAAGACGAGCCTGATAGAGAGCGGGCCCTCGTTCAAACGATCCATCCCGCCGGCGGGCAACGGCATCATTGGCGATGCGGATCAAGCTTTGGTTCGGCTGCTTGTTCACTCGTTCGCGGCTCGTCGATCGATGGTCGAAGATTCAACCGACCCGCTCCTCGCCAATTACAGCGAAAATCACGTAGCCAAGCTCGTCCGTCTCTCGTGGCTGGCGCCTGACATCGTTGATGCGATCCTGAGTGGCCTCCAGCCAGGTGGTCTTACCGGCCGACGCCTTCTGCGAGTTGGCAATCTTCCGATCGACTGGTCAGGGCAACGCAGCGCGCTTGGTTTCGCCTGAGCATCGCAACTCCATCAGCATCGCATCCGTGTGCAGGCAATTGCCGGGTTGGAGAATGTCGTCGTCA
>ENA-OFDP01000173-OFDP01000173.1-metagenomes-genome-assembly--contig:-NODE-173-length-30370-cov-2.884051_pt1 | contig 30370 bp, 30 predicted proteins | sample MGYA00153389_OFDP01 | MGnify analysis MGYA00153389
TGGACTGCTCGTTATTGCCCGGACACCCTAAACCCTTACACGTTGAAACAATCGATGGCTCGCCTATTTTTCTTTCTTCTTCTGATCGCCAATGTCGCCTTTGGCGCGCATATTTATTTCAGTGAAACGCGGCCCAAACCGGCTGCACCACGCGAAGTCAATGCCGGAACGCTCAGGATTGTTGCTGTCACCGACGCCGCCAAGGCGCAGCAGGACGCGCTTGCCGCCAACTTGAGCGGTTCCGCGTGTGTCGACTTTGGTGTGAAACCAGTTGATGGCGCGCGCGCGGAGGCCTCATTTGCCGCCATGAACTTGGGCAGTCGCGTGACGTCGCGAAGCACCGAAGAGTTTTCCCGCTTCGCCGTTACCCTGCCGCCACAAAAGGACAGACGTGCTGCGGAAACATTGGTCGCCAGTTTGAAAAGAGCCGGCGTGAAGGATGTATCAGTGCTCACCGACAACACCGTCTCACTCGGTCTGTTTTCGTCCGAAGACGCCGCCCAAAAAGTCGTTGCCGATCTGAAGTCAAAGGCGCAGGCGCTGGTGAAAGACGTTTTGGTTACACCAAGAAGTCCACAGATCAAAGAAACGCTGTTTACCGTCCGCGAACCTGACACCAATTTGGTCGCGCGCCTCACGCTGATGCAGCGCGAGTTTGAAGGCAGTAACTTGCGTGCGGTAGCGTGCCCGGCAAGTGTTGCCGTCGCCGCGCCCGTAACGCTGCCGGCGACAACAATAAAATAGCGACTTCAAGGATTGGCGCGCTCGTTCGGGCATTTGTTCGCTGGGAACCCCGCCAACTGGCGATCTGCGTAAAAACTGTAAACGCGATCGGTTCCGAAAACCGTTACAACGTCGATTTTTATCGTTTCTAATGGTTTCCCCTAGGCTCGATGTAGGGGTGTCACCTACAGTGGCGCGCGGCTTTCACTTTATTTTCCCGCGCGGCTAAAAAATGTGATCCAGTTCACATTTTTAGCCTCGCAATGGATGTACATTCGGAAATTATCAACCACACAAGAGCCGCGTATTTGCACACGGCCAATAAGTGGCAAGTATTAGCGCACTTTCAAGGACCATCAAACCGTGGAAAAAATTCCGGATTTTCGCCGGCGTTTGCTCGCCAAGCAGGTAAACGAACTATTCGTGTTCGCGCCTGCGGCGGTGGCGTTTTCATTTTTCGGTTCGATTGCGACCGTCGTCGTTTTCTACGATACGGGGGATTTACAAAAAGGGCTGTTCTGGTTTCTATTTGCCACACTCGTGATGTTTTTTCGCGCCGTCGTGGCTTTCGGTTACCGACAACAGACCAAGCCGGTCGCGCGTCCAGAGGACTGGGCAAGACTAATGATCGTCGGCAATTTTTTTGCCGGGATTCAATGGGGCTTGCTTGGAACGGTGTTGTTTCCGACCGAACACAATTATCGTGAATTGTTCACCGTGCTTGTACTGACATCCTACGTGGCCGGGTCGATCACTGCGTTTTCAGCAGTCAAATGGGCGCACCTTGCATTGGCGATCCCCGCATCTTTGCCTTCAGCCATTTATATTTTCTACATGCGCGATGGCATGAATTGGTTAGGCGGCGGCATGGCATTGTTCTTTATTTTCTGCGTGCTGTATTTTTCGTATAAACAGCATGAGATCGTTGCACGCCGTTTGACCATCGAATTGGAAAACGAGGAGCTTCTGACGCGTTCGCTTGAGAAAAACTCATCGCTCAGCATGTCCAACAGCGAGCTAAAGACTCGCACTGAGGTGGAACAACGCGCCAAACTCGCGGCAATGTCGCGCGCGGATCAGCTCGACGCGCACATGTCGCGCACACTGCTACCGATCGCAGAATGTGACCGCAACCTGAACGTTATCGAGTGGAATGCTGCTGCAGAAGCCACGCTGGGCTACCGACACAAGGATGTACGTGGGCAACATCTCACGTCGTTGCTGTTGCCTGCCGAAAATCAGCTGGCTGGCAAACCTGCTATTGCAAAACTGCTTAGTGAAGATCGCGCGTCCAGTATCGACATACCACTTCAAACCAGCCGTGGCCAGCGCATTCCCATGCATCTTTTCTTTACGCCGATACAGGCAGCTGACGGCATCCCAACGCGGATTGCCGTCATCATGACAAAGGCGTAACACAAGGTCAGGCGGGAGCCGCAAGACATTTATGCCTGAAAAGCCCCGCCAATACTTGTCTCTACAGGACTTTCCCCGGATTCATAATTCCCGTTGGGTCCAGCGCCGCCTTGATGGCGCGCATCATGTCGAGTTCCACACGCGATTTATGTTTCGTTATTGTTTCGCGTTTCATCTGCCCTAATCCGTGTTCAGCGCTGATGGATCCGCCAATTTCATCGATCAAAGCGTAGACGATACTGTTGGCGTCGCTCGTTTGTTCGAGTGACGGCTGTACGCCGGGAAAACTCAAGTTGTAATGCAGGTTGCCATCGCCGATATGTCCAAAGCAGATTATTTGTGCGTCAGGAAATTTCGCGCCAAGTGCTGCATCGCCGCGCCGGATAAATTCTGCAATCGTCGAAATCGGCATCGAAATATCGTGTTTCACGCTTTTGCCCTGCAGCTTCTCCGCAGGAGGAATGTGTTCGCGAATATTCCAAAGCGCCTGCGACTGGGCCTCGCTACTGGCGATAACCGCGTCGAGCACGTTGCCGCTTTCAAACGCTGGTTGAAGCGTTTCTAACAGCGCGTCTTCGAGCAGTGAGTCTTTCATCGTATCGGAGAGTTCGACCAACACCTGCCACGCGTGACGGGCCGAGAATGGCTCGACAGTCGCCGGAAAGTGTTTTACAACATGATCCAGACAAACGCGCGACATTAACTCGAAACCAGTCAGCCGCTCGCCGAGCGCGCCCTGAATGGTGGCAAGCAATTCAACGGCAGCCGCGGGATCTGATATCGCAACCAGTGCCGTGAATGTACGCCGCGGCCGCGGATACAGTTTAAGCACGGCGGCAGTGATGATGCCCAACGTACCTTCGGCCCCCATCAGCAAATGTTTCAAATCGTAGCCGCTGTTATCTTTGCGCAGTGCCTTCAGACCATGCCAAATTTCCCCCGCCGGTGTCACCGCTTCAATGCCCAGCACCAGATCGCGTGCGTTGCCATATCGCAACACCGCTGTACCGCCAGCGTTGGTGGACAAATTGCCGCCGATGGTGCAGCTACCCTCGGCTGCCAGTGACAGCGGAAAGTAGCGCCCGTTAGCTAGCGCGGCGTCTTGAACAACGGCAAGAATGCAACCAGCCTCAGCGGTCATTGCGCTGTTGGCTAAATCGATGCCGCGAATCTTATTCATGCGCGTCAACGAAATGATGACAGCGGTACCTGAGCTATCGGGGACGCTGCCGCCGACCATACCAGTGTTGCCGCCCTGCGGCACGATGGGTGTGCGTGTTTCCGCACAAAGCCTGACTACATCCGCAACTTCCTGCGTATTTGCGGGCCGCACCACGAGTGAGGTTTTGCCGCAGTAGTTGCCACGCCAGTCACGAACAAAAGGTGCGATATCGTCAGCGTTGGTAATCATGCCATTATCGCCAACGATGGCCTTGACCCGCTGAACGAAAACGTCGTCTATCATATCGACGAGCGGATTTTTGCAAGCATCGTCGTCGTGGATCGATCGAACTGAAATGCAATTGCGTGCACGCTGCCGCCCCAGCTCACGACTTCCGTACCGCCGACGATTTTATCGATTGGCCAGTCACCACCCTTGACCAATACATCAGGGCGCGCCTCGATAATGCGTTGCAAAGGCGTGTCTTCGTCGAACCAGGTGACGAGTGACACACATTCGAGCGAGGCAATCACGGCCATGCGATCTTCGAGGACGTTGATGGGGCGGTCGTCACCTTTGCCGAGTCGCTTTACGGATGCATCGGCATTCAACGCCACAATTAGCGAGCCACCCAGAGCCCGCGCCTCGGCCAAGTAGGTAACGTGCCCACGGTGCAAAACATCGAACACGCCGTTGGTAAAAACGCGTTTGCGGTCAAGCAGTTTTGTGCGGACGGTCAGTTCGCCCGGCGCACAGAACTTGTTTTCAAATGAAGGACGCATGGCGTATTGTAGTCGCCGTGCGCTGTCGCATCAGGCGGCGTGAGCCTTCGGCGCAGCCGCTGAAATACTCGCGATCAATTCTTTGCGGAAGCGATTGAGATCCGTAGAAGTTTCGAAAGTGCGATCAAACAAGCTCGACATTTGTCTGAGAATGCCGTTGACGACGCGGTTTTCCCAAACCTTATCGAACTGGATTTGGGAATCCAGCCAGCGCTCCAGCCATTCCGGATCGGGCAATCGCGATTGCACGGTGTCGTTAGGAAACAAAGCCTTGTTGACGTGAAGATTGGTGGGATGTAACGGCTTACCGCTTTTTCCGGAACTTGCCATCAACACACCGATCTTGGCGAATGCCAGTTTCGCTTCCCCGCCCATTTTTTCAATGGCGCGCTTCATGTAGCGGAAATAGGCACCGGCGTGACGTGCCTCATCCTTGGAAATCGTGTCGTATATTTTTTTGATTACCGGCTCGGTATGCCATTCGGATGCACGCCGATACCACTGGGTAAGGCGAATCTCGCCACAGAAGTGCAGCATCAACGTCTCCAGCGCCGGCGCGGGATCGAACGGGAAACGCACTGCGTGCAACTCTTTCTCGGTCGGCACCATGTCGGGGCGGAAACGTTTCAAGTAATCCATCAGTACCAACGAGTGCTTTTGTTCCTCGTAGAACCAGATCGACATAAACGCCGAAAAATCACTGTCGTCCTGATTGTCGCGCAAGAACATTTCGGTCGCCGGCAATGCCGACCACTCGGTGATCGCGTTCATCTTGATCGTGGTGGCCTGCTCATCGGATAAGCGCGCCGGATCGAAGGATTCCCAGGGAATGTCAGTCGCCATATTCCAGCGAGACTTCTCGAGGTCGCGAAATAAATCGGGGTAAAGCATTGGTTGGATCGATGGATTGGGATTCATTGAAGTAACCGCGTTTCTGAAAATAACGTAAAAAAATTAACCAACTACCTACATGTTACGGCGTTTGGCGTTCATCGGATGCTGCGTTAATCAAAGCATTGTGCATTGAAACCTTCGTACAAGACAGTACGGTGAAGCACATTGCGCTTATTGTTTTTCCCGCCCAGCCAGGCCGTGAAATGTCGCCGCAACCATCGCCTCTACGATTTGTGTGTCGGACAGTTTGCCGTCGCGGCGAAGATATTCGACTGTCGGGTCGCAGGAGCGCGCGTAAAGCGTATAGACAATGACGTCATCAGGCACTTCGGTGTGGATGTCGCCATCGAGTTTGGCGTCTTTGACCAGTGCATAAAATTTCTTATTCACCTTTAGTGCAAGGGCCAAATACTCAAGATTAAACATCAGCGCACGCTGCAAGGCGCCGCGCGTAGACGGAAGATGCGGCACCCCGCCGCGCATCCTGTGCTGGAGCGACCAGCGAAGTATTTCCTCCAGGCGCCGCGAGGCACGCCATTCCACCGGCATGCCGTCGAGAACTTCAACGGTCTGACGTAAGAGGCGCGTCATCACAGCGGCGGCGAGTTTTTCCTTTGATGAAAAATGTTTATACAAGCTGCCTTTGGCCACGCCGACCGCGTCTGCGACGTCGTCCATCGTCATCAAGTCAAAACCTTTTTCCGATAACAATTGATTCACCGCATCAAGGATCGCCTCTTCACGCGCTTCAAATTGTTGTTTTTTAAAGGGAAGTTTTAATGAAAGCATATCGTATTGACTTTTTCGGACCCATTGGTTCATTATATGACTTATTGGTCATTATTTGACCGGCGAGGTTATTTTGAATTGTGCCATCAAAGCGGGTGAAATCCAAGCGGCAATTTGCTTAACAATTGTGGGTGCGAAAAAAAACGGAGGCATTTATGTGGAAGAGTTTTCAGTTGAGGGTGCGCAGCGCAACCTGGATCGCCCTCATTGGCCTGGCGTCGACGTCTGTGATGGCCATTGAAGAGCCCTCGTTCAAGGTGGTAGGCAAAAGTGGTCGAATGGAACTGCGAGAGTATTCGCCATACCTGGTCGCGGAAACGCGCGTGAAGGCGGAGTTCGCAGACGCGGGTAATCTCGCGTTTGGTCCACTCTTTAATTACATATCGGGAAAGAATCAACGTCAGGAAAAAATTGACATGACTGCACCGGTGAGCCAATCTGCGGAGCGTGCCGCAGGCGAAAAAATCGCCATGACAGCACCAGTAACACAAGTACCCTCGGCAGACGGGGCAGGCAACTTCGTTGTCGGCTTCACAATGCCAGCTCGTTACAACCGTGACAACATCCCGCAACCGACTGATGCGCGTGTAAGCATTCGGGAGGTACCGTCGCGCACGATGGCGGTGCTCGCTTATTCAGGTACCTGGAGTATGGCCCGTTACGCCGAGCATGAGGCGGCGCTAAGGGAGGAGGTCGTCAAGGCAGGGTGGGTGGAACGCGGCGGGATCGAGTTTGCCCGCTATGACCCACCAATGATGCCGTGGTTTCTCCGGCGAAACGAGGTGATGGTCGAGGTTGAACCGCGTCAGATTTCTCCAAAATAGTCGCCGGTGAACGAAATTGGCGCACAGGTAAAAATATGAAAATTGCCGTCATCGGCGCGGGCATCGCGGGGCTGTCCTGCGCATGGCTGCTCGAACGGCATGCTGACCGCGCACACCAGGTAACGCTGTATGAGCAAAACGCCACACTTGGCGGACACACCAATACTGTCGACATCACAGTCGACGGTATTGATTATCCGGTCGACACCGGATTCCTGGTGTTCAACGACTGGACGTACCCGAATCTCATCAGCATGTTTGAGCATCTGGGTGTGGAGGTGGCGCCATCGGAAATGTCGTTTGGCATCAAACTTTTGGACGCGCACGGCCACGGCAAGCTCGAGTGGTGCGGCTCGGACAATATTTCTACTGTATTTGCGCAACCCTCCAACATGCTCAAGCCTGCGTTCTGGGGAATGCTGAAAGATATACTGCGATTTAATCGTGACGCCACTGCGTTGGCTGACAGCAGGCAATCCTTGGGCGGGACACTGGGCGAGTATCTCGACGAGAACCGATACGGCGTCGCGTTTCGGGATTGGTATTTAAAACCGATGGCGGCGTGCATCTGGTCTACGCCCTCGCAAAAGATAGATGAATTTCCGCTCGTTACTTTCATTAATTTTTGCCGAAACCACGGCTTGATCTCGGTAAATGATCGACCGCAGTGGCGCACGGTCAAAGGGGGTGCACGTAACTACGTGGTCAAGCTTGCCGCAGAGATCGCGGATATCCGCCTCAATTCGACGCTCACTCGCGTTACGCGCGCTGAAGGTAACGATTCTAGTGTAACTATTACATCGGCGGCAGGTGACGAGCGATTCGACCAAGTGGTGTTTGCATGTCACTCCGACCAGACGCTTGCCCTTCTTGGCGAAGGTGCCGGATCGTCGAAGGCAGTATTGTCAAGGATCCCCTATCAATCCAATACGGCGATTCTGCACACCGATCGGCGCTTACTTCCCGACCGGACCCGTGCCTGGGCTGCATGGAACTACATGGCTTGGCATCCAGACGCGCCGCAGGCGCGTAACAATGTAAATGCAGACGCACCGGTATCATTGTCGTACCTCCTCAATCGCCTTCAACCGCTTCCCTTCACCACACCTGTGATCGTGACCATGAATCCCCTTATCGCCCCAAATCCAGCAAAGGTGATCAAAACCATCCATTACGACCACCCGGTCTTTCTGGCTGATAGCGCAATGGCCAAACGCGAATTGCGTGGGTTGCAGGGACAGCGCAATACCTGGTTCGCGGGCGCCTGGACGCGCTATGGGTTTCATGAAGATGGATTGATGTCTGGCATCGCCGTCGCGCAGGCGTTGGGTGCGAAAGTACCGTGGGCGACAAACGTTCCCGCCGCCAACGATCTCACCCGCGCGTATCCCGGAATTGACGCGTGAAAACCTGGCTCGACAATGCTGCACCCGAGATATGTGTTGGGCGCGTCTTCCATAAACGCTTCCGGCCCGCGGAGCATCAATTTTCCTACGGGGTTTTTTTTCTCCGCCTGCCACTTTCAAGTCTTAATGACCTGGGCAACCGTTGGCTCTCAAGGGACCGCTTTAATCTGTTGTCGTTTTTTACGGCTGACTATGGTCCTCGTGACGGCACCAGTCTTGAAATCTGGATGCGCGCCCTGTTGCGCAAAGAAGGTGTAGACCGCGCGGACGGTGAAATCGTGTTGCAGACATTCCCGCGACTGTTGGGCTACGTATTTAATCCGATCAGCGTCTGGTACTGCTTCGATAAGAATGGCCTGTTGCGTGCGGCGCTTGCTGAAGTGCGAAATACTTTTGGGGAGCACCATAATTATCTGGTTGCACACGCCGACCAGCGGCCAATCGAAGCGGGAGACTGGCTGACGTCGAGAAAGGTGTTTCATGTCTCGCCGTTTTGCGAGGTGAAAGGACACTACCGCTTTCGGTTCGAACAGGTCGCCGAACGCGCATATGCGCAAATCGACTATTACGATGCCAGCGACGAATCAATTGACGACGCGCACAAACTGATCGTGACGACGATGCATGGCGTACCCGCGCCGCTTACATCGCGCGCTACGTTAAGCGCATTTCTGAGTCATCCGCTGATGACCTTCGGCGTGGTCGCGCGGATTCATTGGCATGCATTAAAACTATGGCTAAAAAACGTCCCATTTTTTACGAAACCCGAGCCACCCTCAATAGAAACCACCCGTTAGCCCGCCAACCATGAATACAACCACCAACGATCTCTCATCAATACCGCACGCTGACCACTTGCCGGCAATTGCCATACTCTTTTACAGCCTTATCAAACGGCTGGACAGGGGTTCGCTCACATTTACGTCGCCCGAGGGGCACACCACTTTGTTTCGCGGTGCACATCCCGGCCCTCATGCCGACTTGCGCATCACTGATTGGCGTGTCGCGAGCGAAGCGATCAAAGCGGCCGAGATTGGTGTTGCGGAGAGCTATCGAGACGGGCGTATGTTTACGTCTGATCTCACCGCCTTCCTGATGCTCTGTGTAGAAAACGAGAAGGCGCTCGAAAAAGTGTTTTACGGCAAGCCATTGGTTGCGCTGCTATTTCGCATCAAGCATTTGCTGCGTGCTAACACCCGCGCGCAGGCGAAAAAGAATATTTCCGCCCACTACGATTTATCAAATTCGTTCTACCAGCTGTGGCTTGATGAAACGATGTCCTATTCGAGCGCGGTGTTCAATGGCGACGAAACGCAATCGATGGCGAGCGCGCAAAATGCAAAATATGCGCGCATCCTCGACGTACTCAAACCAATGCCGGGACAAACGATTCTGGAGATCGGCTGTGGCTGGGGTGGCTTCGCCGAATATGCCGCACAAACGCGCGGTGTGAAAGTAACCGGAATTACCTTGTCCAATGCTCAGCTTGAGTTTGCGCGAAAGCGTATTGAGAATGCGCAGCTGGATCATCTTGTGGATTTGCAATTGATCGATTACCGCGATGTGCAGGGGCAATTTGATTTTGTCGTTTCCATCGAGATGTTTGAAGCGGTGGGAGAGCGCTACTGGAACACCTACTTTAAGACGGTTCGCAATCGGCTCAAGCCCAAAGGGCGGGCGGTCATTCAATCCATCACCATCGCCGAAGAAGTGTTTGCACGCTATCGGCAAACCAGCGATTTCATTCGAGAATATATTTTCCCTGGTGGCATGCTCGCGCCGATTCCACGCTTTATCGCCGACGCCAAGAAACAAGGGCTGTCTGCGGGTGAACCATACCGCTTCGGTCTCGACTATGCAGATACCCTGAAATGGTGGTTACAACGCGTAAACGCCAAGGCAAATGAGATAAAGCCGCTGGGATTTGACGAAAAGTTTTTGCAAATCTGGCGCTTCTATCTTTGCTACTGCGAGGCGGGTTTCCGCACCGGGCGAACCGATGTGATGCAAATTGAATTGACGCGTGAAAGCTAAGGTGAAGCCAATGAGTGCAATGCGAAAGTCAGTGTATCGATTCTGCTGCGTTCTGTTTTTGATGTGTTCTCTGAACGCGTCCGCCAACAGCCTGCCTGAGCTCGTCACGAAAGACGTGATGGGTCTCACCGTCCGTGGCAGCGCGGTGATGCGTTTTTTTGGCCTGAAAGTCTATGACGTGCGCTTGTGGACCCAGATGAAGCCTTTTACTTATGCTGACCCATTCGTGGTGGAGCTGGTTTATGACATTTCGCTCAAGGGTAAGGATATTGCCGACCGCAGCGTCAAGGAGATGCGCGCACAAGGTATTGGCGACGAAATGAAGCTGAAACGCTGGGGGGAGGAGATGGCGAGAATATTCCCTGACATTAAACAAGGCGACACGTTGATCGGCGTGTCGTTGCCAGGTAAGGAGGCGCGTTTCTACAATCGTGACAAGCTGATCGCGACCGTTCCGGATCCGGAGTTTGCGAAGGCTTTTTTCGATATATGGCTCTCTGAGAAAACGAGTGAACCCAAGCTGCGCGTCAAATTGTTGGGCGAGCAGTAAGCCAGCTTTTCACAAGCCACATTTGCGATTTTTTCCACGGGAAAAGCCCTGTCACCTTCCACCGAATTGGTCACTTCCCGCGCGTCCACCTGGCGTTTGCTGGCCTACAGCCTGACCAGTATCCCGCTGGCAATGGCGGCGTTGCCCATTTACGTGCACGTGCCAAAATTTTATTCCGACGTGGTCGGCCTCAACCTCATCGCTATCGGCGGTTTGCTGCTGGCCGCCCGTGTGTTCGATGCGATTCAGGATCCTTTGCTCGGCTACTGGAGTGATCGCTATCGCGATTCGCGATTCGGTCGCATGCTGTGGGTAATTCTCGGCACGCCATTCCTGGCGCTTGGCATGTACGGCTTGTTTCATCCGCCACAATGGGATCAGAGCTTGATGGCATGGTGGCTGGTGGCAATGCTGTTTCTGGTTTACACCGCTTTCAGTATGTTGCAGATCAGCTATCAGGCATACGGCGCCGAGATTTCCGATCATCCGGTTGAGCGCACCCGTGTTACCTCATGGCGCGAGGGGCTGGGCTTGGTCGGCGTATTCCTTGCCGCCGCACTGCCCGAAATACTCTCGAAACAACAAGGGCCACGCGAGGGTTTTGCGTCATTCTCGACGCTTTTCGTACCGTTATTGTTTTTACTGGTGACCGTTACGGTTATTTTTTCGCCCCGTGCAATTGCGCGCACCCAAGCTGCCACCAAAGACGCTTTGCGCGCAATGTGGAAGCCGCTCAAGAACCCGCTGTTTAAGCAATTGCTGATTATTTTTGTGTTTAACGGTATTGCCGCATCGATTCCCGCGACACTCGTACTGTTCTTCATCGACGACGTGATCAATGCCCCGGAACTCTCTGCACATTTTTTGATCGCCTACTTTGCCGCTGGGGCGTTTGGCATGCCGCTGTGGGTGATTCTCTCCGCACGCATCGGCAAAGGCCGCGCCTGGTGCGTGGGTATGCTGGTGTCCATCGTCGCGTTTGTGTGGACGTTTACGTTAACGTCTGGCGATACAACGCCGTTTATGATCATCTGCATCTTGTCGGGATTGGGTCTTGGTGCCGATCTGGCGTTACCGCCCTCGATCCTTGCAGATGTCATTGATGACGATGACAAGCGCGGACTGGGGCGCAATGAAGGCGCATATTTCGGTCTGTGGAATCTGGTGACGAAAATGAACCTGGCCTTGGCGGCGGGAATCGCGCTGCCATCGCTGGCGTTATTGGGCTATCAACCTGGCATTGCGCAATCGTCCAGTGCCTTACTGTATCTGGCAGGTGTTTATGCCTTGCTGCCCTGTGTATTGAAAGCTTTCGCCGCGATTGCGCTTATTAGATCGCCATTTTTTAGCAGCGGCGCGCTACCGCTGCCCACTACCAAAGGAGTCTGAACATGATGCGCTGGTTGATAGCACTAGGCATGGCGGTATTGCTGAGCGGCTGTGCCGCAGTGACACCGCAGGATTACGCAAGAGAAACGCCAAAGCTCGATCTGTCTACCTATTTCAATGGCAAGGTCGACGGCTGGGGAATGGTGCAGGATCGATCCGGCAAAGTGTTACGCCGCATGTACGTAGAACTCGATTGCAAATGGAACGGCAACGAGGGCGTTCTGGACGAAAGTTTCCAGTGGTCCGACGGCAAAACTGAAAAGCGCGTGTGGAGAATCCGCAAAGACGGCGATCGTTACATTGGTACCGCCGGCGACGTGATCGGCGAGGCAAAAGGAGAGGCCGCAGGCAATAGTCTTCGCTGGAACTACGTGTTGGCGTTACCCGTTGATGGCTCCACTTACCATATGGACATGGACGACTGGATGTGGATGATCGACGACAAGACGATGGCCAATCGCACGACAATGTCGAAGCTTGGCGTGCGCGTGGCGGAGATCAGCATTTTTTTCAGGAAGCGATAACGCCGCAGGAAATTTTCAAACTCTAGCATTGACGGGTGTTTCGAGGCATTTATAGCCTGGAAGGCCCGCCGATGCTTGTTTTACATTCTTAAATATTGAGGTCGCAGTCCATGGCGCTGAATACCAAAATTACTGATTGGGCAAACAAACGTGTGTGGATTGTCGGTGCGTCCACCGGTATGGGCGCCGCACTCGCAACGCAGCTACATGCGCTCAACGCCAAAGTCGCCTTGTCCGCGCGCAGTGCCGGCAAACTCGACGAAATCGTCGTGCGCCTGGGTACCGCAAATGCGCTTGCCTTGCCGCTGGATATCACCAAAGTTGAAACAATCAAGGCGTCGGAAGAAAAATTGGTTGCGGCTTGGGGTGGTTACGATCTGGTCGTGTTCATGGCTGGCGATTACACAGCGATGCGCGCGTGGGAGCTTGATCTGAAAGTCGCCAAACAAATGGTGACCACCAACTGGGAAGGCTTCCTGAACGGCTTGTCGATCGTCATTCCGCGTTTTATGCAGGCGGGTGCCGGTGGTATCGCGCTGGTATCGAGCGTTGCCGGCTACCGGGGACTTCCCAAGAGCCTGGTGTACGGACCGACCAAGGCGGCATTGATCAATCTGGCCGAAGTGCTGTATCTGGATCTGAAGGAAAAGGGCCTCGACATTTACGTTATCTGCCCCGGCTTTGTGAAAACGCCAATGACCGACAAGAACGATTTCGAAATGCCGTCGCTCATTACGCCGGAAGAGGCCGCGACAGAAATCATCAAGGGATTTGAGAAAGGTGAGTTTGAAATTCACTTTCCCAAGGGCTTTACACGTATGCTCAAGGCACTGCAGTTGCTGCCTTACGCCCTGTATTTTCCTGCGATTAAGAGGTCGACAAAATTGTGAGTCGCTCGACTGCTTTACTGCGTTTTGTTGATTACTGGCACGCGCTCACGCCGGCAACGGTCAACACCATTAACACCATCTACACAGAAGCTGCGTATTTTCGCGATCCGTTCAATGAGGTTACCGGCATTGAAAAGATTCACCACATCTTTGCCGATATGTTTGTACGTCTGGATGGCCCAAAATTTACGATCACCGAAACGATCGAAGAGCCCCACGGCGTTTTGCTGATTTGGGACTTTTCGTTCCGCCTGAAGACGCTGAAACCACAATTGACGCGGCGCATTCACGGCACGTCGCACATTCGTTTTGCTGCGGACGGACGCGTTCAATATCATCGTGATTACTGGGATGCGGCCGGGGAGCTATACGAACAACTGCCCTTGGTCGGTTCGCTAATGCGATTTCTAAAAAAACGCATGGGCTAGTGTTCCGCCAGCCTCAAGCGGCATTTGGTGCCGTTTTTTCAAGGATAAACAAGTACCCCTTGACCGCCAATGTGTTCTCGGTACGAATAACCGTTGCCTCACGTGCAATTATTCGAAACCCATTGCTGGCCGCCAGTTGTTCGATGTAACGCCGCGAGTGCGCATAGCGGCCACTTGGTTGCAAACACATGCCATCGACGAGATCGTCCGGCGTTTCGGTCGAAAACGCGAAGACACCGCCGTCGGCGATCCGTGCAGCGACTTGGTGGAAAAGCGGCACGAGATTGCCAACGTAAATCAGTACATCGGTCGAGGCAATCAGATCTACTTTCGTCTCTAGTGTGCGCAGAAAATCTACGAGGTCGCGGGCGGTGAGCTCATCATAAATGCCGCGCGCCCGTGCCGCGTCCAACATCGACGGCGAGAGATCGACACCGACAAGTTTCGCTGCCGCATCGCGAATCTCAACCCCGAACAAACCCGTACCGCAGCCCAGATCGACGACGGATGGTTTGTTCGCGTGCGCGAAAGCAAACTGTGTCAGCCAGGGCTTGAGTGCGGCGTTTAATTGCGTCGGAATCTCATAGCCCAGTCGCCCCACCAGATGCGCATCGAACGTAGATGCCATGCCTGCGTAAAGGCGTTCAACCAATTCAGGCGGTGTCGAATCGGGTTGCTCGCCGGCGTACATCGCGCGTCGAAAGCGCGCGATGGCGTGTTGCGGATCGCGCTCGAGTACGGCGGCGATAGAAGTCTTGGCGTCATCAATCTCGCCACATTGCGCCTGACATTCGGCTAGATCAAGCCAGCCATCGAGAAATGCAGGATCATGGGTGACGGCGGCTCGCAAGCTTGGCAGCGCGTCTGTGTGCCGCAACTGACGCATCATCAACAGGCCCAAGCCGTGATGGGCATATGAGAATCCCGCATGCAGCGTTATTGCCTGCCGGTAACACTGCTCGGCACCAACTTCATCCTCGCATTCGATCATCACGTTGCCAAGGTTGTTCAGTGCCTCGGGAAAGCGTGGTTGATGCACGAGCGCGGCCTCGAACGCGCGGCGCGCAGCAGGAAATTCACGTTTCTGTTGCAACAGGACACCCAGGTTGTAATGTGCCAACGGCAGGCGCGGCTCCTGGCGGATCGCCTCACGGTAAAGCGAATCAGCGCGCTCCCAGTTACCCAGTTCAAAATAGGTGAGGCCAAGCTGCAGCGTGAGACGCGGGTTGCGCCGGTCATACTGCCGGGCAAGTTCAAACTGCGCCCGCGCCGAATGCAGGTTACCGCTGCGGTGCTCCACCATGCCGAGCCAGGTGCGTACTGGCGCCTGACGGGCAGGATCTGCAATGATGCCGAGAAATGTTTCGCACCTGCCGCGGGCCCCGTCAAGGTCGCCTTGTTGAACGCGCGCGGTGATTTCGGCTAATGCATTTTGATCACGGGCATCTGCAAGCATTTAGCGTGGTCCCGCTGCGCCGATGTACTCAAATACCCTCACGACACGGGACACGCCGCTGGTGGTACGAGCCAATTCGGTAGCGGCATCGGCCTCGTCGCTGGTGACGATACCCATCAAAAACGCGGTGCCGGATTCGGTCACCACTTTGACGTGGTTGATCGAAAATTTTCCATTGTTGATGAAACGTGTTTTGACGTTAGTGGTAATAAGGCCATCGTTGGCCCGCGCCGTGAGTGCTGTGTTGCCGCCGACAACGAGCTCGTTGACGACATTTTTCACGCTGGAAATGCTCCGCATAGCTTCACCAACCTCAGCTTTTAACTTCTCAGTGGGAACTTCACCAGTGACGAGCACGGTGAGGTTGAAACTAGTGACGTTGACGTGTGTTCCCGCGAACTGATCTATGAGCCGACCTCGTACCTTCCACTCGATATTCTCGTCTTCGACATACACTCCGGTGGAGCGTCGGTCATCGACCATCATCACTGCGGCACCCAAACCGGTAGCTGCAAGCGGAAAACACCCTTGCAGCAGAACCATCGACGCTGATACTAAAAACAGGGCAAAAATATTCGATTGCGGGCGCATTATATTTCTCCAAACATGAGGTTATCGATGGCATCGCACAGGCAGTGCAGCATCAGCAGGTGCACCTCCTGAATGCGCGTGGTCACCTGCGAATCAACATTGAGCAGCACATCTCCAGCTTGCATGAGAGTGGCAATCTTGCCACCATTGCGACCGGTCATTGCGACCACATTCATGCGCTTCAAATGCGCCGCATTAATCGCAGTGAGGACATTTTTTGAGTTGCCACTGGTGGAAATTGCAAACAGGATGTCACCGGGTTTGCCGAGTGCTCGAACCTGCTTGGAAAAAATTTCATCGAACGAATAGTCGTTGCCGACCGCCGTGAGAATCGAGCTGTCGGTCGTGAGCGCAATCGCGGCAAGCTCTTCGCGTTCGCGCTCGAATCGCCCCACCAATTCAGCTGCAAAATGCTGCGCGTCTCCCGCCGAGCCGCCATTGCCACAGCTCAAAATCTTGCCACCATTCTTCAGGCAATTGACCATCGCGTTTGATGCCGCGACAATGTGCGGCGTCAGCGTGGCGACGACCCGCTGCTTGGTGGCGATGCTGTCGTTGAAATGTTGGCTGACGCGCTTTTCGATGTTTACCATGCGCAAATTTTACGCTTCAAACGCATTGCGGAGCCATTCGACATCTTTCATAGTCAAACCATTTAACAACACCGCGTCAAACCGGCATGGCGGCAGTTGCTTTAAGCCAGCCAGATAATGCTGCGCCGTCGCAATCAACTTTGCCTGCTTGGACGGCGTGATGCTCGCCAGCGCGCCACCAAAATTGACTCTTCCGGATGGCGTTTTACGGAGCTTTACTTCAACGAACACCAGCGCATCTGCATGCCGCATGATGAGATCGATCTCGCCATAGCGGCAACGATAATTTCGCGCCACCAGCACCAAGCCGTTCTTGGTAAGAAATCGTTCGGCGATTCGCTCGGCATCGTCGCCGGTTTGCTTCGCGCCAAACAACTGCGCCAGCGTCATTGCATCGGGCGAAACAACTGCGGGCGGCCGTCGCGTACTTCGACGGATGACAGCGCGCGGACGAATTGGCGACCGTCCTGTGTAATACGACCGGTGACCCCATCGAGCGGTGGCGGGCTTCGCCCTGTTTCTGTTTTCACGATCAGCTGACCCAGGCGCCATGCATCAATACCCAACGCATAAAGGCGTTCGAGTTCGATGGGTAATGATTGCGCAGGTTTGGCATAAGCCATCACGGCTGGATGATCCTGCTCAGCGAACCACGGCATTTCGAGAAAGCGCAGGTTATCCAAATCAAGATTGGCGACTGCCTCGGCACGGGGATCGACGGTAAAGGAAGTCGCAAATACCGGCATTCCGGTCGGCAAATAAGGCCGGATCGAACGTGCAGCGGCGGGGTCGGCCGCAAGAAATACAGCGCTGACTTTTCCGCCAAGCTTTTCCAAGGTCTTGGCAACGCGCTTTGCATCGTTGGAGTCAGCCCCGAACGAAATATTAGCGACAATCTCGCCATTGAGGTGCAGCCATTCTTTCTCAAAACTTTCCTGCACCCGCTTGGCCAGCGGATTATTCGCCACCACGACAGCAACACTACGAAAATCCTCGCCCGAAATCATGCGCGCAACCAGCCTGGCCTCGACATCAAGGCTAAGTGAGATGTAATAAAACTGATCGGGAAGTTCGCTATCCGTCGACGCTGGCGCATTTAACGCCAGTGCTGGCAATAAGCGCGATTCGCGCGCCATCGTGTTCGCGCCGTCTCGCGTTACCCCGCCAATCACGGCGGACGCGCCCTCAGCAACCGCTTTGCGGTACTGCGTCGCGAGCGAAGCGCCTTCATCATCAGCTGCGTAAATGCGATAAGGTGATGCGTTTTTACCATCGGCCGCTGCACCCGCAACGAATCCCAGCCGCAGTGCGTCGGCAACCTTTCCAAGCGATTTCGAGGCGAGAGGCAATAACAGGGCGATATGGGAAACTGGTTGCTCTGCTTCTTTCGCGGGCAGCGCAGACGGCAAGAGGACGGAACCTTCTATCTGTGGCGCATTGGATGCGGCTGCGCCCGGGACATTCGCCTGCACCGGTACCGGCTTTGCCAACGGCGTGGCAATCGCTTCTGAAGGCGCGGGACTGCTTGCACGTTCTTGCGCAAGCACCGAGAATGCCGGTGCCATGATCGCTACCACAAACGACCGCGCGAGCAACTGCAGAAGCAACCTGCCTGTTTCGTTGCCTGCGATTGTCTGTGCCATGCTGTTTGCTTGCGTATTGCGATTGAAGAGAAAAATTTGTGACTGCTGAATCTGAACGATTGCTCGAAAACGCATTATATGTGGTGGCTACGCCAATCGGGAATCTTGGCGACATTACGCTACGTGCGATAGAAACGCTGAAATCAGCAAGTGTCATCGCCGCCGAAGACACGCGAGTGACCAGAGTATTGCTCAATCATTTCGGTATCAAAACACGCTTGATTGCGGTACACGAGCATAACGAGCGTAACGCTGCCGACGGCCTCGTTAATTTGCTGCAGCAGGGACAATCCGTGGCGTTGGTGACAGATGCTGGCACGCCAGCAGTCTCCGACCCTGGCGCGCTGGTCGTCAACGCAGTGCGCATGGCGGGATTCAAGGTGATTCCGATACCTGGCGCATCTGCGGTGGTCGCCGCTGTTTCTGCCAGTGGGGAAGGCGAGCATGGCTTTACGTTTGCAGGTTTCCTGCCTTCGGGCGCTGGGGATCGCAAGCGCGCGTTGGAAAGTTGGAAATCCAGCCAGCAGGCGCTGGTTTTTTATGAGACGCCGCACCGCATTGTGGAAATGGTTGCAGCGTTGCTGGAAATATTCGGTGGGGAGCGCGAGATTGTTCTCGCACGCGAGATTACGAAAAAATTTGAGAATATTCACCGCGTAGCGTTACGCGATGCGCTAGCCTGGCTGGAAGCAGATTCGAACAATACGCGCGGCGAATTCGTCGTCATTTTGGCCAGGCCGCCGGCTGGCGCGCCTCTTGATGGCAAACTAGCCCAGGAGCAAGAACTGGAGCGGACCTTGAATATTTTGCTAGCAGAACTGCCGTTGAAGCAAGCGGTCGCGGTGGCTGTTAAGTTGACGGGTGAGAAAAAGAATAAAGTTTACGACTTGGCGCTTGTTCTCAAAGCCGGTGACGGGAAAGGCGCGACAGATGCGGCGTGACGGGTAACATTTTGCAGTCATCCGTCATCCGTCATCCGTCACCCGTCACCCTTCACCTAGACTTTATAATTGCCCCATGAAAGAGCTAACGATCACGCGCCCCGACGACTGGCACTTACACGTGCGCGATGGCGATGCTCTGAAGGCCGTGTTGCCTGCCACGGCACGGCAGTTTGCCCGCGCCATCATCATGCCGAACCTGAAACCGCCGATACGCACGGTGGCAGATGCGCGCAGTTACCGCGAGCGAATTTTGGCGGCACTTCCCCCCTTTGCTGATTTTGAACCGCTGATGACGCTATACCTCACTGACAACACATCGCCGGAGGACATCGGGCAGGCGATGGCGAGCGGATTTGTCAAAGCGATCAAATATTATCCGTTCGGTGCCACCACTAATTCCGACGCTGGCGTGACCAACATCCGCAAATGTGACACTGTATTCGAAGCGATGCAGGCCGCAGGGTTGCCGTTGCTGTTGCACGGTGAAGTGGTGGATGCCGACGTTGATATCTTCGACCGCGAAAAAGTATTTATCGAAAAGCATCTCATTCCGCTGGCTTTGCGCTTCCCGAAATTGAAAATTGTCCTCGAGCACATTACGACCGTCAATGCAGCCGAGTTTGTATTGGCTGCAAGCGATAACGTGGCCGCTACGATCACACCACAACATTTGCTGTATAGCCGCAATGCGATTTTCAAGGGCGGGCTGCGACCGCATTTTTACTGCCTGCCGGTATTAAAACGTGAAGAACATCGCGTTGCTTTATTGAATGTGGCTACCAGTGGCAACCCTAAATTTTTTCTGGGCACCGATAGTGCGCCGCATTCAAAGAACTTAAAGGAGGCGGGCTGCTGTGCAGCGGGCTGCTACACGGCGCCGCATGCGTTGGAGCTTTATGCCGAAGCGTTCGACAGCGTCAATGCACTCGATAAGCTCGAAGGCTTTGCCAGCTTTCACGGCGCAGATTTCTACGGCCTGCCGCGAAACACCGCACGCGTCACATTGAAGAAAGAGGATTGGACCGTGCCGGACGAATCCACGTTTCCCGACGCCGCAATTGTCCCGCTGCGTGCGGGTGAAGCGATGCATTGGCGTTTCGTTCCGTCGTAATTGCGATGGATTGGCCGGGCGCCAGACAGCAATTTTCGACCGCACCATTTGATTCGCTGCGCGAGCCACTTGACCGGTTGATAGACGATGCGGCGTGGCCCGGAATTACCAGGCTTAACGCGTGCGCTGGGGGAATAAAAAATTTTCGTGGTCGGCCAATCCAGTTCGTCGCAAAGGAAGCAGCCACCACGGCTATGCATTACGAAACGCGCATTGCCGAATCCGGTGAAATAGCGACGCGTGAAAACTGGCACGATTTTTTTAACGCCATGTCATGGCTGGCGTTTCCTGAATCGAAGGCTGCGATCAGCGAAATGCATGCGCGGCTGCTATCGGTTCACGGTGAATGTGAAATTCGCGAACGATCCATCGCGCGTGATGTGCTTACACTCTTCGATGAAGGCGGCATCATTGTTGCCAGCCCCGATGAATCGCTGCTCGAACTCATCCGCCACTTTGATTGGCGTGCTTTGTTCGTTGAACGTCGCGCAGATGTAGAGGCGCGAATGCGGTTTAGTTTGTTTGGTCATTCGATGCTGGAAAAAGCACTTGATCCATATGTAGGTGTAACCGCGAAGGCTATTCTATTTTTGGTTGATGACACATTCCTCGGCAGCACTCACGCAGAGCAGATGCGCCACATCGATCAACGCGTTGCGGCATGGCTGATGGACGAGGCGAATCTGTCGTCAACGAAGAAATTTTCGCCACTGCCGTGGCTGGGCATACCCGGTTGGTGGGCCGAAAATCAATCGCCCGCTTTCTACGACAACCAACATTATTTTCGCAGCGGGCGCCTGCGCGAGAGAGGTGGCTGAGCGGCCTCGAAGCTGCGTGATACCATGAATGCGGAAGCGCGCCAGACGGTCGCTGCGAACTTGTTTTCGTAGAGGAAAGTCCGGACTCCACAGGGCAGGGTAGTGGGTAACCCCCATCCACCGCGAGGTGAGGATTAGAGCAACAGAGACGAGCCAGTTCAGTCTGGGTGAAACGGGCAATCTCTACCTGGAGCAATACCAAATAGGCAGGCGTTGACGTGTGTCCCGCGGAGCCTGCGGGTAGGTAGCTTGAGGCGTGCGGTAACGTGCGTCCCAGAGGAATGACCGTCATAGCACGCAAGTGCCGTAACAGAATCCGGCTTATCGGCGCGCTTCCATTTTAAAGTCTCGAGTGCTTCTGAGCGTTCGCCGAGGCGCTACCTCTCGCTGACATGGCCGCGTTGTATGGCGGCTTTCTGGTCTTCGAAAATGGCCATCGCAGTGAGCATGCGAAGGAAGCCAAGCTTCGTGTAAAAACCTTCTTTGCCCGGCACCGCGTAGAGGATGATTTTCTTGTGGTCGGACGAGAGTCTCATCAATTCCTGAACGACACCTTTGCCCAAGCCGGTTCCCTGATGACTCGGCATAACGGCCACATCGCATATGTACGAGCAATCAGCGCCGTCTGCGAGTGCACGTCCCACTGCAACGAGGCGGCCATGTTCACGAACGAAGCAACGGATTCGACTATTTACGAAAACGGTTTCCAGATCCTTTGCGTTCTTCTTGCCAAGTGGGGCGGCATGGTAGAGCGCTTCAAGTTCGTGCCAGTCGACGCCTTCGATATCGTGAGACCAAGTTAGAGTCAGAGCGTGTCCTTTTGGAGTAGCGGCCAAGCCTGGCAGGAGGCAGGCCACTGTTGATCGGTCGATCCGACCGCCTAACTATGCCATGTGCTCGATGCTGACAGGCAAGCCGACACAGGCGTGCATGCGTTCTTCATAAACAGAAATCGGTGGCTCAGGAAAACCGGGCTCAACGAATCTGCCGACCGGAATGGCAATGTTTTCTGTAAGGCCGTCGATTTTAAAATGCACGTTCGCACCGCCATCTGGGCAGAAACTGAACGTGATCTTGTTTCCCTCGTCGCCGATGCGCACGTACTGTTTGGATTGGCCGTGAATCACTACATTGTCTTTGCGGAATCTGGCTTGAGTACCAAAAGCGCTGCCAGTACGGCGCTGACAAGCAAGACAGTGACAGATCGAGACGCGGATTGGGTCTTGAGCTGTTGTCGCAGTGAGTTGGCCGCAGCTACAAGAGGCGGTGCGTGTGTTCATGATTGCATTAGTACTCATTGCTTCTGAAGTAAACGTTTGAGATGGAAGGAGTAACCCAGCTTGCCGGTGTTTTCTCACCCAGGTAGTAGGAAAAAGGTCTGGAGCACCTGCATGAGCGTGTGTGGGTCTCGATTGTCCGATCAACACTTCGGCGACTTGCGCTTTTTGCCGATCTCGCTGCGGGCGTCGAATTTTCTAATTTACTCTTGCGCAAACGCAATCTTGCAAGCACCGACCAGGGTTACGGCGACCTTGCCGATGCCGTTTGCCGTATCGACGGCGAACTTATGAAGCGGTTTGACGTAGCAGGCGACGGCAATGACGAAACTGTTCGTCACGTACTTGACGCGATTGGGCTGCTGGTCGATCGTCTTCGCCACGCGTTATGCGATCGCTAACCACGGGTTGATATTGCCACCGGCGTTCGTGACATTCGCGCGATTGCCGCCCAAGAGGAAGATGCCGTATCGCCACACTGAACCTCACCAGTACTTCGTACCACTGGTTTCGCATTTCATCGCAATTAGCGCATTGCACCTTTACCTTCCGATCCAAGCCGCGCAGAATCCAGCCACGAATTTCTGCGCACGGCATCGAAGATTGATTCGCCGCTGACGCCATAACGGTGAAAAGGGAAATAAAAATGAGGAAATGCTTTGCGTTAGTTCTACTCGCAGCATGGATTGGTACGGCCTGTGCGCAGGCACCGGTGCCGCAGGCGGCAAATAATTCGCCGGCAACCACTGCAACTGCGGTGGATGCACCCGTTGTCGTCGCCGCGAAAGTCGACAAGTTCGACGCCGTGGCCGCCACCAAGGTTTTCATGAATCGCCTGCAAGGCGAGGCGCGTGCGAAATCGGATGCTTATGCAGAGGGCGGCTACTGGCTACTGCTCTGGAATCTTCTATATGGATTAGTCGTCGCCTGGCTGTTACTTTCGACGCGACTGTCTGCGCGCATCCGCGATTTTGCAGAGCGCTGCACGCATCGCCAGATACCGCAATCGCTCATATACGCTTTCGCGTATGTGCCGCTCACGGCGTTGCTCACTTTACCAATCACGTTTTACGAGGGCTTCTACCGTGAGCATCAATACGGGCTTTCCAATCTCACGTTTTTGAGTTGGCTGGGTGAGGCGGGCATCGGCATCGGTGTGGACATGGTAATTACAGGTATCGCCATTGCAGGACTGTACGCAATCCTGCGGCGCGTACCGCAAACCTGGTGGGCGTGGGGCGCTGTTGCGGGTGCCGGTTTCATCATGTTGCTCATGATGGCAGGGCCGGTGTTTATTTCGCCGCTATTTAATACATTCAAACCCTTGCCGCCGGGGCCGATTCGCGATGACATTCTTTCAATGGCACGTGCCAATGGCATTCCGGTGGACAATGTCTATTACTCCGACGCCTCAAAGCAGACCAAACGCGTCAGCGCCAATGTCAGCGGGCTATTCGGTACGACACGCATCACGCTCAACGACAATCTGCTCATTCGCACCACGCCTGCCGAGATCCGCGCTGTCATGGCGCACGAGATGGGGCACTACGTGTTGAACCACAGCCTCAAGCACACGGTGTCGTTTTCCCTCCTATTGCTGGGCGGGTTGTTGTTCGTCAAGTTTACGTGGGACTGGGCCGCCGAACGTTTTGGCGGACGGTTCGGTGTGCGAAGCATTGCGGACCCCGCCGGATTTCCGCTGCTGGCCGCCTTGTTTTTGGTCTACATTTTTCTGGCGACGCCGGTGTATAAAACTATCATCCGTACTGCGGAAGTCGAGGCAGATCTATTCGGTTTGAATGCTGCACGCGAGCCGGATGGATTTGCCGAAGCTATTTTCAAACTGGCCGAATATCGCAAGCTTGAACCCGGCGCCGCCGAGGAATTTATTTTCTTCGATCATCCGAGCGGATATAACCGCATATTCGCGGCGATGCGGTGGAAGGCAGAGAACACCAAATAGTCAACAATTGACTACTGCCGGAACGGTCTTGGATATGTCGCCACACTAACGTTTCCATCCTTGTCGATCGTCTGTAATCCAAACACCACGTTGTCTTTGGAAACGCCGTAGATGGTGGTGCGCGTCACATTGCCGACATCCTCAAATTTCTGCCAGTACGGCGCGGTGGTTTCGCGCCAGACCACACGATAGCCGGTGACATTCGGCTCGGCATTTGCGGTCCACCGAAAGGTAGTGTTGTTCTCCACTCTCAGGTTCTCCATTAATAAGCCCTGTGGTGCGGCAGGTCCGATGGCGAGTGAGGCCAGCGCTGCCGCGTTCACGCGCGTGACATCGGCGGTATAGGCAAAATCGACGAATTCCGGCAAATCTCCAAATTGCACGCCGTTCTCCACGCGCACGTCTTGGTGCTGGTGGCGGAAGTCTTCATTCGGCTCGGTCATGCGGACGGCTGCATAGCCCGCATCGAGAAATGGAAAATGATCGCCACCACGCAAATAGCGGTCTCGGCGATAAATCAAGTCCACCTTCATTTTTGGCACATAGCGTTCGCCGGCCGTTTTGATGTAACGCGCAAGTTGACGTGCCGGCGAATCGTTTTCACCGCCGGTGCGAATGAGCGCGAGCCAATCATCAGGCATTTCCTTCAACGGCGGAATACCTTCTGCGAACAGTCTGACGCGGTCGCGCACCACTTTGCCGTCTGACCCTCGCGTGTTGCCGATGATATCGCTGGTGATCATCCCGGCAATATTGAGTCCTCTCGCCTTCGCCGCTTTGGCATAAAAAGTTGCGCCGAGCAGCCCCTGTTCTTCGCCAGCCACGGCCATGAACACCAGAGTGGCGTTGAATTTATATTTGGACATCACGCACGCCATCTCGATCACAGCAGCGGTGCCGGAAGCGTCGTCGTTGGCGCCGGGAGCGAATCCATCCGTATCAATTGGTGTACCTCGCATCGAGTCGTAATGGCCGCTAACGAGATAGATCCGATCGCGACTTTCGACTTGTTCACCCGGCAATGTGGCGACCACATTGACGATAGCTGTTGGCTGCGGAATGCGTGCGCTGACAGGCGCCAGATGCTCGTCAAACTCAACCTTCATCCGCCCGCCGTTGGCGGCGTTACAACTTTCGAGTTCGCTTTTGATCCAACGCCGCGCCGCGCCGATTCCTTTAGTGTCGCTCGTCGTATCTGAAAGCGAATTGCGGGTTTCAAAACTGACTAATTTGCGAATCGTTGCCTCGATGCGTTTGGCAGAAATTTCTTTGATGATCTTTTCGATGTCAGCGTTTTTCTTCGGCGGTGCGGAGAAGGCGGAAGTACTGACAGAGACGAGTAACAATGTCAGCCAGGCGTTTTGCGTCAGCATTTGTTGCTCCCAAGTTGGAAAGTTGAATCATCATAATCGTGATCAGCAATGGTGTTGTTTGCAGAGGTCAACATCATGATGATGTCGCACACGCCCTCGGCAAAGCGATTGGCTGAATTGGGCGTTGCAAGAATCAGCCTCGACCCGGACCCTACAGGTTGGCAATGCACACGCTGGAAGACGGAATGCGCCGCATTTAAGCTGCTTGATTGTAATTTCCTGCCAAGTTGTTGGGCGCGCTAACCGGATCTAAACTCCAAAATGCTATAGGTGTATGAAAATACAGGGAATTGCCTAAATCCGAGACCTGATTCCTGCGAAGTTACTTTAGGTTTATGCCATATCTAATTAATTATCAACGAAGTTTTCCACAGGCTAAAACGTTCCAAAAATATGCGCTAAGTGCCTGACAAATAACGAAAAACACTCTTGAACCCGCTTGACTGCGGGTTCTTATTTGCCTATAGTGTCCACAAGTGGAGAAAAGTGGAGTTTTCTGAAAACGTCGGAAGATCGCCCACCTTTTATCCAAAAAAATTTAATAGAGGGGTCCATCGAGCGTGTTTCAGGGTGCATCAGCGTTAAATCTGGACGTGAAGGGCCGCATGGCGGTACCGATGAAGCACCGCGAACCCCTTTCGCTGCCAAGTCAGGGAAAGCTGACTTTGACGGCGCATCGTGAAGGCTGTTTGCTCATGTATCCCCTTGCGCACTGGGAACCGATTCGCGACAAGGTAATGAAATTCCCTGCACTCGACCCTGCCGCTGCCGTCTGGAAACGGTTGTTAATTGGCTTTGCGGAAGAACACGTGCTTGATAGCAACGGACGTGTGCTGATATCACCGGAGCTACGCAAATTCGCGGGCATCGAAAGACTGGTGATGTTCATCGGACAAGGTACCTATTTCGAGATCTGGAATGCCAACGCATGGGATGCGCAGTTGAAGGCCCTCACATCCGGCGCGGCAGGCCTGCCGCCCGGCACCGAGAATTTCTCTCTATAGCCGACGGCGTGAATGATCTCCCTAATTCGCCAGCCGTCCCATCACCGGCTCACATCACTGTGCTGCTTCACGAAGCCGTCGATGCATTGGCGATCAAACCGGAAGGTGTGTATGTCGACGGCACGTTTGGTCGTGGCGGACATTCGCGCGCCATCCTTGATCGATTGGGGCCGAATGGAAGATTGATCGCCATCGACCGTGACCCATTGGCAATTGATGCGGGTGCATTGCTGGCATCGCAGGACAAACGGTTTTCATTGCACCACGCAGCGATGAGTGAATTGAGCAAGTTGTTGAAGGCGGCAACAGAAAGTAATGAACAAGTCGTAGATGGAATGCTGGCGGATTTAGGCGTGTCATCTCCGCAACTGGATGTAGAAGAACGCGGCTTTAGTTTTCGTTTCAATGGTCCGCTCGACATGCGCATGGATACATCGCGTGGCGAGACCGTCGAAGAGTGGCTGAACCGCGCTGATGAACAAGAAATAGGGGAGGTCATCTGGCGCTATGGTGAAGAACGGTTTGCTAGGCAGATTGCAAGAGCGGTTGTTGCGGCAAGGGTCATCGGACGTATTCGGACGACGCGCGAGCTTGCCGAGCTCGTGGGTAAAACCGTCAGGACGCGCGAGCCGGGCCAAAACCCCGCAACCCGCACGTTTCAGGCTCTTCGGATTTTCATCAATCAAGAGCTTGAAGAGGTAGAGCAAGTTTTACCGCAGGCCGTTACGGGCTTGCGGACTGGAGGCAGGTTGGTGGTGATTGCGTTTCATTCTCTGGAAGACCGGATCGTCAAGCGTTTTATGCAAAACGCGGCGAAGGCGGACCACCTACCCTCAAAATTGCCGATACGCGCTAACGAAGTCAACGATGCGACGCTACGCATCATGGGCAAACCCGTCCGCCCGACCGAGGCAGAGATCGCCGCCAATCCGCGTTCGCGCTCGGCCATCATGCGTACGGCGGAAAAGCTGTGACCCGATTGAATACCCTGCTGCTACTCGTGCTGATCGGCTGCGCGCTGTCGGTTGTTACGTCGCAGCACCGTGCGCGGCAATTCTTTATCGAGCTGCAAGCCGAGCAGGAATCGGAACGCAAGCTCGACAGCGAATGGCGCGAACTACAGATCGAAGCGCAAACGCAGGGAGCTGGCAAACGCATTCAACAGAAAGCGGCGAGCGAACTTGGCATGGTCATGCCGGACCCGAAGAAGACGATGATCGTGGTGCTTGATAGCGCCACGCCTGCAAAGTCTGACCGCAACACGGAAGTAAAAAACTAATATGCGCTTCACGTCGAAACGCCTCGAACCCAATCTGCTACTAAAGCTGGAGAGTTGGCGCTCGCGCGTGGTGCTGCTGCTTTGTCTGGCTGGATTTGCGGTGCTACTTGGCCGCGCTTTCTATCTGCAGGCCCTAAACAATGATTTCCTGCAGGCCAAAGGTGAGGCCAGGTTTGTGCGCGTGGTAGACATGCCCGCTTCGCGCGGCGCCGTGACGGACCGCCACGGCAAGATGCTGGCTATTTCAACGCCCGTCGAATCGATTTGGACCAGTCCCGCTGAACTCGACATAGACGCGACACAAGTCGCCAAGCTCGCAGCCGCACTCGGCATGGATCGCAAGGCGTTAGCGGACCGTATCGCCGACAGCGGCAAGAATTTTGTATGGCTCAAACGCCAGCTTCCGCCTGAACAGGCGATGCGCGTCATGGCACTAAAAATTCCCGGCGTATTCCAGCAACGCGAATTTCGTCGCTACTACCCTTCCGGCGATGTCACCGCACACATCATCGGTTTCACCGGCCAGGATGATCAGGGACAAGAAGGTATCGAGCTCGCCCAGCAGGGCACGCTCGCAGGCGCGACTGGTCAGAAGCGTGTCATTAAGGATCGCAAGGGTCGAATTGTTGAGGACATCGAAAACTTGAAGGCACCGCGCGAAGGCCGGTCGCTCAAGTTGTCCATCGATGAACGCTTTCAGTATCTGGCGCATCGCGAGTTGAAGGCTGCGGTGGATACCCACAAAGCCAAAGGCGGAGCACTCGTCATGCTTGATGCCAGGACCGGCGAGATCCTGGCACTCGTCAATCAGCCGGATTTCAATCCGAACAACCGCGAACATGTGCAACTAAAGCAGATGCGCAACCGCAGCATCACCGACGTTTTCGAACCGGGTTCTACTTTCAAACCGTTCGCTGTGTCTGCTGCGCTGGAGGCGGGCATTATCAAACCTGAGACGGTTATCGTCACCGGGCCCGGGCTCACCATTGGCTCCAAAACGATTACCGATTTGCCGCATCGCTCGAATCAATTGACCGTCGCACAAATCATTCAGACGTCGAGCAATATCGGCACCGCCAAAATCGCCTTGCAGTTGCCCTCTGAGCGGCTATGGAATTTATACAACGAACTCGGTTTTGGCATTGCACCCAAGACTGGCTTTCCCGGCGAGGCGACGGGAAAACTTCGTCCGGTCAAAACCTGGCGGCCGATTGAGCAGGCGACCATGGGGTACGGCTACGGTATTTCGGTTAGTGCGCTGCAATTGGCGCGCGCATACACCATCTTCACCAATGAAGGTGTGTTGCTGCCCGTCACTTTCCTGAAGCGGGACGGCGACGTTATCGGCAAACAAATCATCTCGCCCAAGACGGCAAAGACAATGGCACAAATGCTGGAAACCGTAACGCAGCAAGGGGGCACGGCAACCAAAAGCCAGGTTTCAGGCTATCGGATCGGTGGCAAAACCGGTACTTCACACAAATTGGTGGGCGGACAATATGCAGATCACCAGTATGTGTCGACTTTTGTTGGCTATGGACCCGTGTCCAGTCCCCGCTACATCATCGCCGTCACTATCGATGAGCCGTCCGCCGGCAAATACTTTGGTGGTGAGGTGTCAGCACCGGTTTTCTCGAACGTGATGACGCAGGCCTTGCGTATGTCGGGTGTACTGCCAGATGTGGAAGCGTTGCGTGAAGCCAGCGCGACCAAGCCTGCTGCAGTTGCGATGGCGAAGGAGCGTGGCTGATGATTGATGCGCCTCTCATGCCAATGAACATGCTTCTACCGAACTTCACGCTAACGAATCTGGCAACCGCACTCGATTCCTTGCCGGCGCAAATTGTGGATGTGACGGCCAATAGTCGCGAAGCCAGGCCTGGTGCCGCTTTTCTCGCCTATCGCGGCGGGGTGCGCGATGGGCGCGATTTCATTGCCGATGCGATCTCGCGCGGCGTATCAGTAGTGCTTTACGACCCGGAGAATTTCGACTGGAATGCTGACTGGAAAGTACCGTGCCTCGCAGTGCCGAATCTGAAAGCTCACGCCAGCCACATCGCCGGCCATATTTACGGCCACCCAGCCGATGCACTGTGGATGACCGGCGTCACCGGTACCAACGGCAAGACTTCGGTTGCGCAATGGATCGCGCAGGGACTGCAGCAAGCAAATAGAAAATCCGCCGTGCTCGGTACGATTGGCAATGGCATGGTGGGACATCTGCAACCCTCCGATACCACCACCTTAGACGCCGTCGTCTTGCAGCGCCATCTTCGCGATTACGCAAAACTTGGCGCAGTCGCATGTGCAATGGAAGTGTCCAGTCACGGGCTCGATCAAGGCCGTGTCGCAGACATCAAGTTTGACGTTGCCGTTTATACCAATCTCACGCGCGACCATCTGGACTATCACGGCGACATGGCCGCCTATCTGACGGCCAAGCTGCGGCTGTTCAGCGAGATCGTCGATGCCGATGGCACCGCCGTCATCTGGCAGGACGACGAGGC
>ENA-OFDP01000174-OFDP01000174.1-metagenomes-genome-assembly--contig:-NODE-174-length-30195-cov-4.691904_pt1 | contig 30195 bp, 32 predicted proteins | sample MGYA00153389_OFDP01 | MGnify analysis MGYA00153389
GCATGGCGTGACGAAGAGAACACTAAAATCCAAACCCGGCCGACCGCCGTGCGACGTTTCAGAGCAGGTCATCGCCTTTGTCGTGAGCGAGCGGGCGAAGGGCAAGACGCTCACCGCCATCGGTCGTGCCGGCCTCACTGTCTATGATGCGCAGGAAAACATTCGCCGAAAGATGAAAGGCAAGCACCTCGAGGCAATTTTCTGGCAGGCGTTGGAGGAAGGGCAGATGCCGTGGGAGCGCGACTGCGCGTACAAGCTTTCGCAGCCCACCTTCATGGGCCGACCGTTACCCATTCCAATTGGAATCGCGCAGCCTCCGCGCAAGGCTGGCCGCCCCAAAAAAAATCGCTCGCATTAGTTTTAGGGGTTTTCCCGTCCAATTTTCCTGGTTCACTGGGTTCCCCTCAATAATTCTCAGAGGGGTTAACAACGAAACGAGAAGAAGCTGGAATTCCTGGCAACAGCTGGGCGGGGCACAATGGCTCCACGATCGAGGAGGTTGCGGTTGGCGACCTCATTATCAACCCGGACGACGCGTGGATACTCTGGGAGAAGCCGGATGCATGACCCGTCGTTCAACCACAGCCGACCCCGCTTCGGTTGCTTCTGCGGGACCTTCAGTTCCTCGCGCCGCCAGATACGCTCGACCCGCTTTCGGTTCACCGTCCAACCCGCGCTGCGCAGCAGCGCCGTCACTCGGCGATAGCCATAGCGTCCGTACTGCTTGGCCAGCGCGATGATATCTTCAGTCAGCGCCTGCTCATCATCAGCCCCGCGCGGCACCGTGCGCTGCGTCGATCGATGTTGCCCAAGGACGCGACATATTCGTCGCTCGGACGTCAGCAGCAGTTGCCGGATATGATCGATGCAGCGACGTCGCCGCGCGGGGCTCAGAAGTTTCCCCGTGCTGCTTCCTGCAAGATCAGCTTGTCGAGCGTCAGGTCCGAGAGTACCCGGCGCAGCCGCCCGTTCTCCTTCTCAAGATCCTTCATGCGCCGCGCCTGGTCGGTCTTCAGACCACCATATTCCTTGCGCCACCGGTAGTAAGTCTGCTCGCTAACCGCGATCCGGCGAGACGCCTCCGCAGCGGATCCACCCTGCGCCAACACGATCTCTGCTTCACGCAGCTTGCCGATAATCTCCTCCGGCCTGTGCTTCTTCGATGGCATTCCCAATCTCCTTCATGATCCAAAATAACATTGATTTTGGACCACTCAGAAGGGGCAGATCAACTATCTGGCCCCGACATTCAGGCCGCAATCTATGACGGGACGCAGCCACCAACGCTGATGCCACGCGATGTCATCTTCGGGACAATGCCGCTCGATTGGGGGCATCAGCGGCAATTACTGGGATTTGCTCAGCAATGATGTGTCGAATGCCTGATCAAATGCAGGAGAAAAGTGGTCGACCCATGGGGGAAAATATTGCCTTAATTTCCGAGAACGACCGCAGGAACCGCGACGTATACAACTGACCGCATACACCCCACCCTGATTACTTCGCGGCTTTCTCGTTGAAGGCCGCGAAGCGCAACATTGCATCTTGGCTGCGTGCTGCGGCGACGATGCCGGCGGCTTCGACTTCAAGATGGTCGGCAAGCGGCGCGGAATAACTGCGATGAAGCAGACACCGCGCCGTGGCGAATCCACCGGTCGCGCCCGTTGCGAGACTTTGCGCGAGGCGATCTCCCTCTCCCACCAGCAATTTGTCGGGGACCATGCGTGTGACCAGCCCGATGGCCACCGCTTCCTCTGCCCCAATCCGGCGGTTCGTGAGGACCATGTCCTGCGCTCGGCGCAGCCCGATCAACCGGGGCAAAAACCACGAAGTGCCGGCATCGGGGCTTACCCCAATCGCGGTGTAGGCCGAGGTAAAATGTGAGGACGCTGCGGCCAGGACGATGTCGCCGAGCATCGCCAGCCCCAGCCCGGCGCCTGCCGCCGGTCCGTTGACCAGACACAACAACGGCTTGGGCATCGTCGCCAGCCGGTTGATCGCTGCATGCAATGAAACCGTAATTCGCGCGATCACTGCCCCGGGCTCGCCTGCGCCGATGGCCGCGATATCGCCCCCCGCACAGAATAATCGTCCATTACCGGTCAGTGTTACTACTTTGACCGTCGGATCCTCGGCCAGACGCACTGCCGCTTCCATCAGCGCATCGGCCATCGCAATGTCGATCGCATTGCCCTGCGTCGGGCGGTTGAGGGTCAGCCGGCCGACCCCGTCTCCGACGTCGCACTGAAGGATTTGTTCGCTCATTGCAGGTGCCTTTGGATAGTCTGGACGGAGCGCATGGTGTCGCCCATGATGGGGCGATGGATCAAGCGGACAGGGACTTGCGGCTCGACCGCATCGAGGCTGAACTGGCGATCCGCGCACTCGCCGCGCGCTATTGCTTCGCGATCGACGATCATGATCTCGACGCGGTCGGCGAATTGTTCACCGACGACGCGCGCGTGTGGTCGCGCGACGGGGTGATGGACGCGCAAGGACGCGCCGCGATGGTCGAACAATATCGTGGGCGGTTCGCTGTGCTCGGTCCATCGAACCACTTCAGCCACGATCACTGGATCCGGTTCGGCGACGATCGCGACACCGCCACCGGCCTGCTGTCGGCCCACGCCGAACTCTATCGCAACGAAACCCCGATGGTGACTGCGCTGCGCTACACCGACGTCTATCGCCGCGAGCAGCGGCAATGGCGGATCGCCGAGCGACAACTGGCATTTCTTTATTATGTGCCGCTGGCCGAATATTCGGGAATCCTCGGGGCGACCGACCGCATGCGCGCTCACGCCACCCCGGCGCTGGCCGACTATCCCGAAGGCCTGCCGGGTTGGCGCGACTACCGGCCATGATCGCCCGCCCGCCGCGCAGGTTCGAAGATCTCGCCGTCGGCGAGGAGCGCACGTCCGGGTGGCGTACAATCACGACGGACGAAATCGTCGCTTTTGCCCGTAAATATGACCCTCAATGGTTTCACAGCGATATCGAGGCAGCGAAACAGTCGGTGTTCGGCGAGGTCGTCGCCAGCGGAGTACAGCTGCTCGCCATCTGGCGCCAGCTCGACCACGGGATCAACGGCGACGTGGATTTCGTCTGCGGGATCGGCTTCGACGACTATCGCATGAAACGCGCGCTTCGCGGTGGCGATCGGGTGCGGGTAAGCTCGCGCATCCTCGAGCTCACTCCGTCGACCAGTCGCGACGACCGCGGAACCGTGATCACCGACTATTCGATGGTTAACGATCAAGGCCAGACTATCCTCTCCTTCAAGTCGATCAATCTCGTCCATCGTCGCGCCGGTTGATTTCTCCGGCAATGCGGCGAAGTTCGTCAGCCGCCGTCTCCATCGCCGCATCAACCGTCTCGGCCGGGCCGAAGGTGGGTGCCGCACGCACCGTGTGAATGTCGGTAATGCCGATGAAGCGAAGCCAAGCGTCGAGGTAGCGCATCTGGAAATCCAGCGCCTGCTGCTGCGCTGCATTGGCAAAATCGAGCGCGCCGGCCCCGATCAGCAAAGCGCTTCGCCCGGCGGCAAGGCCGGTGACATTGCCCGCAGCGTCGTTAATGAAGGTCATTCCGGGATGGGTGATGCAATCGATCCAATGCTTGAGACGATAGGGCAGCCCGAAATTCCACATCGGTGTCGAAATCAGCCACAAATCGTGCGCCAGCGCCTGGTCCGCCACCGCGCGGAGCTCGGCCCAGCGCTGTTCGACGTCGACCGCGACCGGCTCGCCATGGATCAGTCGATAGCGACCTTCCACCGTATCGCCGTCGAGTTCGGGAAGCGCCTCGCGCCAGAGCTCGAGCCGGGTGACCTCAGGCCGGTCGAGCGCGGCGATAGCGATCGCGGCAAGTGCTTCGGATCGCGATCGGTCGCGCGGACTGGCGACGATGTGAAGCACGCGCATCATTGGCCTTCCGGATCGACCCACAGCTGGCCATCTTCGACTCCGACGGCATAAGTCGGGATCGGCTTGTCGGTCAGTGTCCCTGCCGGGCTGCCGTTCCTGAGGTCGAAACGAACGCCGTGCAGCGGACAGAATATAAAACAGGCCTTCTGCTTTCCGCCCTCGAGCAATTGCTGTTGGTGACTGCAGACGGCACCGACCGCGAACAGCCCCATCGGCGTGCGCGCGATCAGGATCGACTTGCCGGCGACCTCATAGGCACGATTTCCATTGTCGGGCACGTCGTCGAGCGCCCCGAGCGTTACCCACGCCATTGTCTAACGGCGCTGGTCGAAGCGGCGACCGAGCATCGCGCCGGCAATGTTGACCTTCTGGATATCGATCGCGCCTCCGGCGATGCCCCACCCCCAGGAGTCACGAAACCGCCGTTCCATCGGAAACTCTTTCGAATAACCGTAAGCGCCCATCAATTGCAGCGCATCGCCGGTCACTTCGCGCGCGATGGTGTTGGCGAAACATTTGCCGAGCGAGCTGTCGAGGATACTCGGCAAGCCGTCTTCGGCATTGGCCGCTGCCCGCCAGATCAGCAGCCGCGCCGCCTCGACCTTCATCTGCATCTCGGCAAGCTTGAGCTGAACCGCCTGAAATTCGGCCAGCGCCTTGCCGAACTGGCGCCGCTCCTCGACATAGACCAGAATGTCTTCGAGCGCCCCCGATGCCTGCCCGAGCGCCATCGTCGCATTGCCGCACCGCTCGAGGTCAAACGCCTCCATCAATTTCTTGAAGCCGCCCGCGGGCACCACCAGATTGTCGATCGGGACGCGGCATTCATCGAAATTGAGGTCGGCCGACGGAATGCCGCGAAAGCCCATCAGATGCTCGTTCGGGCCAAAGCTGAGGCCCGGCGCGTCCTTTTCGACCAGCACCGCGCCGATCCCCTTGGCGCCGGGATCGTCGGACAAGCGGCAATAGACGACATAAGCATCGCTATGGCCGCCGCCCGAGCACCAGCGCTTGGTGCCGTCGATAACAATTTGGTCGCCATCGATTCTCGCGCGGGTCTTCAAATCGGTAAGTGCGCTCCCCGCATCCGGCTCGGACATGGCAACCGCGACGACCATCTCGCCCGAGCAGACCTGCGGCACGATCCGCTGCTTGAGGCTGTTGCTGGCAAACCGCTCGACGGCGCGCACCGGGCCGACCATCGATTCGAAAATCGGGAAGGCCACGGCCGAGCTAATCTTGGCAAATTCCTCGAGGACGATCAAAGCGTCAAGATTACCCAGCCCCAGCCCCCCAAGCGCCTCGGGAACATTGACACCCAGAAACCCCATTTGCGCATAACGACGGATCAAATCGCGCGGCGGTGGCTCGTTGTCGCGTTCCAGCTCGGCCGCGATGGCAGGAAGTTCCGCGCGGGCAAAATCGCGGGCCACTTGGCGAAGTTTCTGCTGGTCGTCGGACAGACGAAAATCCATAGCTGCTCCGATGCTGGAATTCTCACATAGCTTTTCACGCTGACCATAAAAAAGTCAAACATGATTGTTTTTTACCGGTCGTGCGGTTAGCTTGCCGGCGAGCTTGAAAAAGGCATGGCCAGTGGACAGCGCAACAACCGACCGGATCCTTGAAGGAATGGCCTATGAGGCTGCGCGCAAGGCGCCGCCCGAGGGATTTCCAGAATTGCCGGAAATCGCTGCGGGTCGATACACCGATCCGGCCTTCCTCGCGCTCGAGAAAGAGCGATTGTGGAAGCGCAGCTGGCTATATGCTGGCCATGTCGACCAATTGGCCGAGCCGGGAAGCTGGTTCCTGACCCGCGCCACCGGCGCGCCGATAATTGTTCTCAAGGATTTGAAAGGCGACCTTCGGGCATATTACAATACGTGCCGCCATCGCGGCGGCCCGTTGGTAAAGGCCGACAAGGGCAATGATCGCGGCTTCGTCTGCGGCTATCATGGCTGGACCTACACGCTCGACGGACAATTGGTCGCGGTGCGCGACAAGCGTGACTTTGTCGGGCTCGACTTCGCCTGTCATTCGCTGATCCCGGTCGCCTGCCAGGCATTCGGTGGGTGGATTTTCATCAACGAAGATGTCGAGGCACCCGACCTGGTCGAATCGCTCGGCCCGCTGGCCGACGAGCTTCGGCAATTTGCGCCAGACACTCTGACCCTGGTCGATTCGCGCAGCTATGACGTCGATTGCAATGTCAAAGTGCTGCTCGACGCCTTCCTCGAAGTCTATCACCTGAAGTCGATCCACCAGAATACGGTCGATCGTTTCCTCGATCATCGCGGCACCACGATCAGCCTGTGGCCGGGCGGCCATTCGCGGATGACGACTCCCAATCGCCGCCCCGACTGGGTCGACCCGGGAACCATCGGCATGCCCGACATCCCGACCGTCACCGACATCCCGCGGTTCAACAACGTCAGCTATTACATCTTTCCCAATATCGTCATGCCGCCGTCGGCGACGGGAATGCCGATGCTGGTGTTCTGGCCCAAGACCGACCGAACTATGCGGATCGAGTGCCACTGGTTCAGCCCGCCGTTCGGGCCCGAGGGGCGAAGCGAATTGTGGGACAAGCGCATCGCCAACTTCGAACGCATCCTCGACGAGGATCTGCAGTTCGCACCGCAAATCCAGGAATCGCTCGACAGCGCCGGCTTCACCGGGATCAAGCTGTGTTACCAGGAACGGCGGATCTACCATTATCACGAGGAACTTGACCGCAAGATCGGGCTCAATCGGGTCCCTGCCGAGTTGCTGGTTGAACCCAAGCTGGCCGATTGGGTTGAGGCTTGATGAACAAGCTTCCCGACCCGTTAGCCGCGGCAACGGAAACGCATGAAGAATCGCCGTTCGGCCTGACCAATGCGCAATTGGCGGCGATGCCGACGGTCTATCGCGACGATTTGCTGGCCGGAAAAGTGATGCTCATTTCAGGCGGCAGCAGCGGCATCGGCAAAGCCACCGCGTTCCTCGCCGCGCGGCTCGGTGCCGAGGTCGTGATTTGCGGCCGCACAAACGACAAGCTCAGTTTCGTCCGCGATGCGATTGCGTCGGTGACCGGACGCCAGATCATGACCGTGCCGATGTCGATCCGCGAGCCCGATGCGGTCGAGGCGATGCTCGACGCGGTGTGGGCGCGCTTCGGCAAGCTCGATTGCGTGGTCAACAATGCCGGCGGCCAATTTCCGCAGGACGCGATCGACTTCAGCCGCAAGGGCTGGATGGCGGTAATCGACCTCAACCTCAACGGCAGTTGGTGGATGATGCAGGAGGCAGCCAAGCGCTGGTGCGCCAAGGGAGAGACGGGCGGGATCATCAATATCGTCGCCAATGTTGAACGCGGCATGCCGCAGGCGGCGCACAGCTGCGCCGCGCGCGCCGGGGTGATCTATCTGTCGAAAACGCTGGCGACCGAATGGGCGCCGCACGGTATCCGCGTCAATTGCATCGCGCCGGGCACGATCGAAACCGAGGGCTTCGCCATCTATCCGCCTGATGCGCTGGCCCGCTTCCACGAGGCTAACCCGATGAAGCGCTTGGGCAACGGCTGGGACGTTGCCGAAGGGGTGGTCTATCTTGCCGCCGACAGCGGCAATTTCGTCACCGGTGAAGTCATCACGATCGATGGCGGGATGGCGCAATGGGGCGTGGTCTGGCCCGGCGGCATGCCCGATTATTTCAAGGTGCCCGGGGGCGCCTGACCGACAGGAGCCGAACAGATGGCGAACACTGCCTTGCAGCGCACGTCGCGCGACCAATTGTCCCCCGAGGCCAGAGCGGCATGGGATATGCTAAACGGCCTGACCGGCGAGCCGGCCTTCATTGAGGCAATGGCGAGCGCGCCCGAACTTCTCGATCTGGTGATGAACCAATTTTATAACCGGATCTTCTTCGGTGGCCGGGTCGAGGAGCGCTACAAGCAATTGCTTCGGTTGCGGCTCAGCCTCGCGCATGGCTGCCGGAGCTGCAACCTGCAGAATGTGGTCGGCACGCGCGCCGCAGGCTACTCGGATGCGCAGATCGCGGCGATCGACGGCGAACGCGCTGCCTTCGACGAAGCCGAGCGCGCCGTGCTTGATTTCGCCGACCAAATGGTGATGACCAACGGCGCCGGCCGCCTGACTCCTGAGCTTCACGCGCGAATGCGCAAGCATTTCGTCGACGCGCAGATTTGCGAACTCGCCGTCGTCGCGGGCTTCATCGGCGGCATGGCGAAGATGGCATTCGTGCTGGAACTGGTCGAACGCGAAGAAGTCTGCCCGCTTGCCCCCGCCTAATTTGCGGCGAACACCAGCAACAAGTTGCCCGGCATGTGATAGTAGAGGCCATAGCCTGAATTGACCACGACATAGCCGCCGGCCACCGCCGCGCCTGGCCCGCTCATCCCGCCGCCCTTACCCTCGGCCCCGCTGATCGTTTTGACCGGACGACGCGTGTCATAGGACCACAGGATTTTGCCACTGCGGGCATCATAGGCCCGGAAACTGCCGTCGAGATGGCCGGCGAAGACTACCCCGGGGATGGCGGTCACCGCCGCGCTGATGCCTGGGTCGCAATTGGGCAGGTCGTTGCAGCCGTTCCTGGCGATCGCGCGCCACAGGATTTTTCCGTTCGCGGCATCGATCGCATGGAGCCCCGGCCCGGCGATTCGCGCGTCATATTTGCGGCCGTCATGGGTGTCGGCCATGTCGTTGATTGGCACGAAGACCGACCGCCCTTCTGACGCCATGCCAAAATGCACGCCGCCCTGCGTCCCGCCGTGACCGAGCCGGGTGCGCCACAAGACCTTCCCACTGTCGAGATCGAGGCCATGCACGACCCCGGACTTTTGCCCCGCGACCAAGAAACTGCGGCCGCCATCGTCAATCAATAAGGGCGACGCCGCGACATCGAGATCGGGGCCATTCTCCTTCGGGCAATTGTCGTTGCCGACCATGCAGCCGACGTTCCAAGCATCGCCTTTGGTCAGCGATGTGACCCACAGACGCCGCCCGCTTTTGGCATCAACCGCAAACACCGCATCACTATTATCGTCGGCCGGAGAGGAATAATTTTCGCCCGACCCGAAATAAACCCGGCCGCGCTTGGAGTCATAGGTCGGACTGTTCCACACCGGCGCCCCGGACGGGCCAAGAATGTCTGTACCGACTGCCGTTTTGCCCTGGCTCTTCGCCGGTTGCGGCACGGTAAACGCCTGCCACCGTCGAGCGCCGGTTGCCGGATTAAGGGCGATCACCGAGCCGCGGAAGGTGCAGCAGGCATATTTGGGGTCGGCCGCGGCCGTCACCTCGAGTGACGACAAGGGGACAAAGAGCAATCCCCCGCCGAGCGTCGGGGTGCCGGTGATGGTGGCATTGGGATGGTTGTCGAGCTTGACGCTCCACAATCTAGCGCCGGTCATCGCATCGACCGCATAAGCCCGGCCCAAGATGTCGCCGAAATAGAGCCGCTTGGTCTCGGCGTCCGCGACGATCGCGGTGCGTACCTCGGCCGACATCCGGCTCGTCCAGCGGGTGCAACCGGTGGCCAGATCGAACGCATAAAGCGTGCCGTCATGCCCGCCGACGAAAATCGTGCCCCAACCGATCGACGGTTGCGACCGGGCGCGCACCGCAGCCGGATAAGCGAACGCCCATTTGAGCTTGAGCGCGGGCACCTGTGCGGCGTTCAACCCCGCCACGGCGGCCGGGACAAAGCGGCGATTGTCATGTCCCCAGCCGACCTTGGCCGGCGGAGCCCCACCCGCCAGAACCGGGCTATCGCAGCGGGGCGGCGGGGCGGGAGGCTTGTAATCGGCTAGGCTTACGCGGGCGAGATACTCGGCGATCTGGACCCGCTGAGCGGGTGCGAGGCCAGCCGCCTGCTGGCTCATGAGGCCGCCGTTCATCGCGGCGAGAATTGCATCTGGCGACATCATCTCGAGCCAGATCGTATTCGGCGCCTTCGGCACGCCGCCTTCGTGACAACCGGCGCAATTGGCCGTGAACAGCGCCTTGCCCGGATGCTTGTCGGGATCGATCGCCGTGCCGATACGAGACTGGAATTCGTCGCGCGATTGGACCCGATTGCCTTCCGGCGCGTCAGGCTTCGCACACGCGCCAAGCCCGAGCGCCAGCGCCGACGGAAGGAGGATTGTCCAAAGGCGCTGGCGCATAGTTAGCACGTTGACTCTCTCCGCTTCCTCGACCGCCTTTAACCGCGTTCCGGTTCCGGAGGTGATGGCGGCGGCGGCGGGGGTGGCGGACAAGTTTCGCTCGCCAGAATGATCGAGCCGTCCACACAAGTCTGTGTCGCTGGTGCGGGCGGCGGCGGTGGCGGTGGCGGTGGCGGCGGCGGCGGCGGCGGAACGGCTCCAGTGGCTGAAACGGGTACGCTTCGACTCGCCCTGACGGATGCCCCTGCTTGCGGGTCCGACTCTGTAAATATCACGGTTGAAAAAGTACGCGTTCACCAGAGTAGCAGCGCAAGTGACTCAGACGCAGGTTGGTCTGAAGTTTTGCTTAATCCGTCGAGGCGCATCAACCTCCTGAACCTCACCAACGGCGTACTGGACGAGCTGGGGCAAACCCCACTGCCCACCGGTAAATACACACAGCTCCGGATGGTTCTTGCTGAAAACACCAGTACCAATCCACTGGCTAACTCGGTCAAGCCTACCGGCTTTGCAGAAGTCGCACTCAAAACGCCAAGCGGCCAGCAGTCAGGTGTGAAGACCAATATCAATATTGATGTTGCCGCCAATAAGCGAGCCGATTTTGTACTTGACTTTGACGCATGCAAGTCCATTGTGTCGGCTGGCAACTCAGGGCAATACTTGCTCAAACCCGTAGTAACCGTGATCCCTCGCTACATATCGGCGGTCCTTGGTTTTGTAGACCCTGCGCTGGTTGGCCGTAGCACCAGCGTTTCGGTTCAACAAAACGGTGTGGTGGTCAAAGCCACAACGCCCGACAGTACGGGCAAATTTTTACTTCAACCGGTTGCGCCCGGCAGCTACACGCTTGTGTTGGCAGCGCCTGGGCGAACCACGGCAATCATTACCAACGTGGTTGTGGCGGCAGATACCGTCACATCGGTGAATGCCCTTGGGACGGCGCTTAATCCGCCTGCGTCTGCCTCCGGATTAGTCAACGGCACTTCAACCCTCAACTCCTTTGTGCGTGTCGTGCAAACCCTGGCGGGCGGAACGCAAGCTGAGGTCGCCGGGCGTTTTGTTGACGGGGCCACGGGTGCTTATGCTTATGCTTTGCCAGTCAATGCTCCGCTGGTGGCGCCTTATGTTGGTAGTCCCGACGTATTGGTATTTACGGCTGACGCCTCGGCAGCCGGAAAATACATGCTCAAGGCCAGCCTGGCAGGTTTTGCGGACAAATCCGCTACGCTTGCCAATCTGGCAGCTGGCGCGACCATCACCACCAACTTTGCGTTTCGTGAGCTCTAGCGTCGTTACAACGCAACGGAGACTCAAATGAAATCCCAAACGGTTAAATTTACAAGGCTTCTTGTCGCTCTGCTTACCGGCGCCTTGCTTACCCTGGGCGCCTATGCCGAGAAACCCGAATGGGCTGGCGGCGGCAAAAATGGCAAGCAGGGCCAAAAGGAAATGCAGGCTCAGTCTGATGCGCCAGGGCAATCCGGTAAGTCAGGAAAGCCGGGCAAGGGTGCCAAGGGTAATGAGGATGGTTCATGGACCAAGATCGCCGTAGAAGCTTATTTCGGAGACTCTCAACGTAAGGTGGTGCGTAACTATTACGGTGAGCAGTCACGTGTCGGCCGTTGCCCACCCGGCCTGGCCAAGAAAAACAACGGCTGTATGCCACCCGGTCAGGCCCGTAAATGGGCTGTTGGCCAGCCACTGCCGGGTGATGTCGTTTATTACAGCGTGCCACAATCTGGCATTATTCAGCTGGGCGCACCGCCTCCTGAGCATCGCTACGTGCGTGTCGCCTCTGACATTTTGCTGATCGCCAATGGTACCGGCCTGATTGTTGATGCGATACAGGATCCGGGACGGATTTAACCCAGGTCGCATCCGTTTTAAAGTCAGGGCTGGACAATGTTCGTCACGCTCGCCAGCCCTTTTCTTTGTCTGCACCTTCGCATAGCATCTGCCCGAGTGCTTCCGGTAGTTTTCAGACGGCAGGGAAGCTCATTCTCTGGTATTTTATTCCCTTTGCCCAATAAGTACGGCTGTACTGCGCTATTTAAATAGGAGCGTGTGGCTGCCGGTTAGAGGCTTCACCTTCGTTAGTCATTCACCTCGCGCCGCGGCTGTCCCAATGCTTCCAGCGTTTCCAGAAAGCGGGGCAAGCCTTTTTTCCATGGGCCTTTGCATTTGAAGCGGACTTCAATGGCGCTCAGGGTCAGGGCCGCGCCTGCGCTGGCCGGTACTTGCGCCACAGCGCGTACCTGTTCGGGCAGGGTGGCTGGCCAGGCTTGGGCATCGGTTTTATTGTCCGCAGCTGCCGTTAGGCTGGTTTTTTCATTCAAATCGGCCTGCTGCCGATTTAAATCGCTATCAAATAGGGCCTGATTTTGTAGCGACTTGTCGGCTACCAGCGGGCTTTCAAGGCGCTGGCCAGGTCAGTGGCCGGGCTTGCGTTGGCTGTAGTTGGGGCGGCTTCATTCATCGTTAAGACAATAGCGGGGCCAGGTGTGGTGCGGCCATCCGGCCGGTGTTGCAGACCATGGTTAAAACCAGTTAACCTCGCCACAATTTAAAGTTGCATAAACATCAACTCCCAAGGACTTCCCCATGTCATCCCAAACCCTGGTTTTGATTGCCGTACTTGCCTTGCTGGTCTTCTGGTCGGTAGGGGCCTACAACCGCCTGGTGCGGCTTAAAAACGTGATTGCCAATGCCTTTGGGCAAATTGACGTTCAGTTCAAGCACCGTTATGACCTGATTCCCAACCTGGTTGAAGCTGCAAAAAAGTACCTGCAGCACGAGCAGGCCACGCTTGAGGCCGTAATTGCCGCGCGCAACCAGGCCAAAGTGGCCAGCGACGTCGTTCGCAGCCGTCCGGCAAATGCTGTGGCGGTTACGGCCTTGTCGGTAGCGGAGCAGGCGCTGGACAACACGCTGGGGCATTTGTTTGCACTGGCTGAGGCTTACCCGGAGCTGAAGGCGGACCAAACCATACGCGAACTGAGCAAAGAGCTCACCAGCACTGAAAACAAGGCCGCTTTTGCGCGGCAGGCCTATAACGATGCTGTGCTTGACTACAACAATGCGCAGGGACAGTTTCCAGCACTGCTGATTGCGCGTACCTTCAGCTTTGAGCCTTCGGTAATGCTGCGCGCAACCGAGAACGCTGCCGAAAGGCAGGCGGTTCGGATAGCGTTGTGACCCCCACGGTCGCTCACTGCGTGTAGCTTCCTGCACCTTGCAGGCCGCCGCTCGCCAGAGGCTTCGCTTCTGTCGCCTGTCCGAACCTGCTCAAACAGGTTTGGAGCCGCAGGCTCCAGCCCCGAGAGGGGCCGCCCGCCGGCAGTCCGGCGAAGCTGGTCCTGCGGCCGGTACTTGAAAAGACGGGCACCCCGAGTTACGCCCCTGCAGGTCAGGCCTTAAAAAAATTCACAAATGAGGTTTTTTGAACATCAGGAGAACGCCCGCGCACAAACCATTCTGCTGCTGCTGTTTGCGCTGACGGTGATTGCGCTGGTGCTGGCTGTCAATCTGGCGCTGGCCGTGACCTGGCGCGTGCTGTGGCCCGTCGGCAGCGGTTACCCGGCCTACTTTTTCACCGTCAACACGGTGGTGACAGCATGAACCCCCCCCACGCCCATGGTACTTGACCGCATCGACAGCATTAACGCTTTTGCCTGCGGCTGGGACGAGGATGATGCCGTCGTGGCCGTCACACGCGGCGCGCTGGACCACCTGACGCGCGATGAACTGCAGGACCTGGTAGAACATGAGTTCAGCCACATCCGCGAGGGCGACATGCAACTAAACATGCAGCTGGCCGGCATGGTCCCTAGGCTGGAGATGATTTACCATTTGTGCCAATCCATGTGCGAGGCCAATGAAAACGGCAGCAGCACTTTGTTGGCAGTGCCCGGTTTTGCGATCAAGTCAGTCGGCTCCACGAGATGGCTGGCGGGCCGCGTACTGAAGGCGGCCATTGCCCGCCAGCGGGAGTATTTGGCCGACGCGCGCGCTGTGCAATTTACCCGCAGCAAAGACGGCTTGGGCGGCGTGTTGCGCAAGGCACTCGGGCAGGGCGGCGGTGGTGTTGGCATTCGGCCGTTGCATCCGTCGGTGCAGCACATGTTGCTGCTGGGCTCAGAGCCGCAGGCGCACTGGTTTCATACCCATCCGCCGATTGCCGAACGCATTCGCCGTATTTACGGCCGGCCCATGGCGGCGTTGGTCGGCAAAGACGTTCACGCGCAAAAGCCGATGCAATTTTTTGACCTGGCGCAGTTGGGCGCTCCTGCATAAGCAAATTGCTAACTATTTGATAGTGGTTGCCACTGTGAGCGTCTCAAGTACTGGATACTCCTGATGCAGTTGAATATATGCCGCGCTAAATTACTACCAGTCAAACTCCTACGGAAGAACCATGAAAATCAAAGCTTTTGCCTCAGCTGCGGCCGTCATCGCTGCTTCCCTTTTTTCATTTGCAGGTATGGCGAATGCGCAAGCCGACGCCGGCAAAGAGGCGTTGTACGTGAAGAGCCTGGCCGCTACGTGTGCCAATTGCCACGGTACCAATGGCAAGGCAGTTGATGGCTCCAGCGTAGTGTCGATTGCCGGGTTGGACAAGGCCTACACGATTGCACAAATGAACGCATTCAAAAATGGCACGCGCCCTGCCACCATCATGCACCAGCTCAGCAAGGGCTACAGTGATGCGCAAATTGAGCAGCTAGCGACTTACTTTGCAGCACAAAAAAAATAAGATAAAAAAACAAGCACACCACCATGACCAAAACTTTGCAATCCAATCGCCGAACGTTTCTTCAATCCTCCGCAGCGCTGGGCCTGCTTGGCGCAGCGGGCCTTTCGGGCTGCGCCAGCATGTCTGGTGTGCCGTCGAAAGCGAAGGTGGTGGTGATCGGAGGTGGCTACGGTGGTGCCACTGCTGCAAAGTATGTGCGGCTGCTGTCAGACTACAAAATTGATGTGGTGCTGATTGAGCCGCAAGAAGCATTTGTCTCGTGCCCCATGTCCAACCTGGTCGTCAGCGGCGTCAAGCAGATTGATTACTTGACCACGTCTTACGCTGGCCTGTCTAAAAACCATGGCGTCACGGTCGTCAAGGATTTTGCTGACAACATCGACACCGCCAAAAAAACCGTCACCCTTCGCGGCGGCAGCGTCATTGCTTACGACAAGCTGGTGGTATCGCCTGGCGTTGAATTGATGTTTGGTGGCGTTGAAGGCTTGCAAGCCGCCAATAATAGCGGTCAAATTTTGCAGGCCTGGAAGGCCGGGGCTGAAACCGTTTCGTTGCGCAAACAGCTTGAGGCAATGCCCGACGGTGGCGTGTTTGCCATCACGATTCCTGAGGCGCCATACCGCTGCCCACCCGGCCCGTACGAGCGCGCATCGGTTGCGGCGGGTTATTTCAAGGCCTTCAAGCCCAAGTCAAAAGTATTGATTCTGGATGCCAACCCTGATGTCACGTCCAAAGCGGGCTTGTTCAAAAAAGTGTGGGCCGAACAATACAAAGGCATGGTCGAATACCGCCCGCAGCACAAGGCCGTGGCCGTTGATGCAAAAACAAATACCGTGAAGTTTGACATTCAAGACGACGTGAAAGCATCGGTACTCAACGTATTGCCGCCGATGCGCGCGGGCGCAATTGCCGTCAAAGCCGGCTTGAACAACCAGGCCAACAACCGTTGGTGTGGCGTCAATTACCTGACGTTTGAGTCAACCGCAGCCAAAGACGTGCACGTGCTGGGCGACTCGATTCAAATCGCGCCCGGCATGCCCAAAAGCGCCCACATGGCCAACAGCCACGGCAAGGTTGCCGCCAGCGCCATCGTGGCGCAGCTGGCCGGTTGGGACGTGAACCCCGCGCCGATGTTGACCAACACCTGCTACAGCTTTATTGATGAGAAAAACGTCGTGCATGTGGCGAGCGTGCACGAGTACGTTGCCGCTGAGAGGACCTTTAAAACCGTGGCTGGCTCGGGCGGCTTGAGCACCGCACCTAGCGAGCTTGAAGGTACGTACGCATTGAACTGGGCGAGTAATATCTGGGCAGATACGCTGTCGTAGAAACTGCTATGTGCTATAGTATTAATAGCTGCTTGCGCCCGTATTTATTGGGCTAAAGCCTTGTTTAATTACTAAAAAGGGTCAAAAAAGCTGTTTTTGGCCCTTTTTTTATGCCTTTTTAGCTTTCTTTATGCAAAACAAGCCTATTTCCGGTTCGGCACCATCTTCCGCCCAAATCCCGCTCTGGCGGCAATTGCAAGGAGCGGCAGGCTTACTTTTGGCGGTGCGAGATGGCCAGTCGCTGACAGCTGCGCTGCTGGATGTTGACACCAGCCTGCGCCCCGGCGTGCAGGCGCTGGGGTTTCACGCGCTGCGTTGGCTGGGCCGAGCCGAGGCACTGCGCCAGCAACTGGCCAAGCGCCCACCACCGCCTGAAGCTGACGCCCTGCTGTGCGTCGCCTTGGCTTTGATATGGAATATGGCCCCCACGCTTGTCGCTTCGCGAGCCTTAGGCCACACGCTGCCCCTTTCACAGGAAAAGAGGGCTAATTTTCCCAGGGGCGGCCCGTCGGAAAATTGGGTGTCTTCGTACTCCGATTTCACTCTGGTCGACCAAGCCGTAGAAGCGGCCAAGCGCAGTGAGGCCACCACCCACCAGGCCAGCTTTATCAATGGTTGCCTGCGTCGCTTTTTGCGCGAGCGTGACGCACTGGTCGCCAAAACCGATCAGAACCCGCAAGCAATCTGGAACCACCCCCAGTGGTGGATAGACCGTTTGCGCAAAGACCACCCGGAGCAGTGGCAGTCCATCTTGCGGGCGAGTAACTCCAAAGCGCCGTTGGTATTGCGAATAAACAGGTTAAAAACGACTGTAGCGCAATATATACAGGCGCTAGCAGCTATGAATATAATAGCAAATACGGTGGGCGATGATGGCGTGATCTTGGCTACTGCGCACGCCGTGCCATCGCTGCCAGGTTATGCCGAAGGGCATTTTTCTGTGCAAGACGCGGCGGCGCAAATCGCAGCGCCGCTGTTGTTGAAAGACCTGCTGGAAACAGGTGCCAATGATTTGAAAGTACTTGATGCCTGCGCCGCACCAGGCGGCAAAACCGGGCATTTGCTTGAGCTGTTAAATGGCCGGGGCGTAGTGACTGCCATCGACATCAACGCCCAGCGCTGCAAAACCGTCACGCAAAATCTGGCGCGGCTCGGCTTGGCTGCCAATGTGGTGGTGGGCGACGCTTCCCGGCCAGCTGATTGGTGGGATGGCGCGTTGTTTGACGCTGTTCTGCTGGATGCGCCCTGCACCGCATCAGGCATCGTGCGCCGCCACCCCGACGTTCGCTGGCTGCGCCGCCCCACTGACATTGCGCAACTGGGTTTCGAACAAGCGAGACTGCTCAACACGCTCTGGGGGCTGCTCAAGCCCGGAGGCCGTCTGGTCTACTGCACATGCTCTATTTTTCGGGCGGAGGGCGATTTGCAGGCCCAAACGTTTGTTGCAAACCACAATGATGCGGTTTTAATGCCCTCACCGGGCCATATGCTGCCCCAAAGTAGCCCGCTGGGTGAGGTCTTCCCGGACAATTTACTGCGTGAGCACGACGGTTTTTATTACGCACTTTTTCACAAACAACCGGCTTGAGCGGTGGTTACAACGCGCTCTGTGCGTTCTGTGCGTGCTGTTTATCGCACTATCGGGTTTGGCAGGGCAAAGCGCTTCGGCTGCTGAGCTGACACAGCTCAAAGTCGAGCGTGCGGAAGACGGTATCTATCTTTCTGCGCTGGTGCAATTCGACTTGCCGCCGGTCGTAGAAGACGCATTGTTGAAAGGTATTCCGCTATTTTTCGTAGCAGAAGCCGACTTTTACCAGGCTCGCTGGTACTGGACGGATCGGCGGACCAGCAGCGCAACCCGCACCCTGCGCCTGGCATTTCAGCCGCTGACTCGGCGATGGCGCGTCAATATTTACAACGGGCCAGCCAACAGCGTCAACACGTCGATTGGCTTGCGCTCAACACTGGGCCAAAATTACGATACGCTGGCTGACGCTTTGAGCACATTGCAACGCTTCTCCCGCTGGAAAATCGCAGAGGGAGCAGATATTGAACCAGACACCATCTATAAGTTTGAGTTCAGATTCAATCTGGACCTGGCGCAGCTGCCCAGGCCGTTTCAGATTGGTGTGGTCGGGCAAAAAGAGTGGGCGGTATCTGCTTCGCTGGACGAACGCATGCAAATCGGACCTTATCGGCCAGCAATTGCCCCGCCGGACAAACCAAAGGCATCAGCGCCATGACTCCATCCAGGCAAAAGGCTGGCCGGCTGTGACAGCAAATCGCATCACCAGCGTCAAGAGCAGCGCCGCATTCCGCTGGACAGTGGGCGTCGGCGCTGGTGCGGTTGCCGCACTGGCGCTTGTACTGATGTTTTTGTTGACGCAGGCCACCGGCAATCGCGAACTGTACGAAAGAAATTACGCGCGGCTGCTGGTGCTCAATGTGGTGGTAGCGGTACTGCTTGCGTTTGTTATTGGCTGGATCGTAGTGCGGCTGGCGCTGCGTTTGCGCCGCGGCCGTTTTGGCAGCCGCTTGCTGGTAAAGCTGGCAGCCATATTTGCGCTTGTCGGCTTGCTGCCGGGCCTGGTGATTTATGTGGTGTCGTACCAGTTCGTTTCGCGCTCCATTGAAAGCTGGTTTGACGTGAAGGTTGAAGGGGCGCTGGATGCGGGGTTGAATTTGGGTAGAGCCACGCTCGATGGCTTGTCGCTGGAGCTTGCCAGCAAAACCCGTCAGGCAGCCAATCAAGTGTCTGAGACACCCGAGGCCATGGCTGGCTTGGCGCTGGAGCGGTTGCGAGACCAGCTTTCGGCCATTGATGTCGTGCTGTGGAGCGCATCAGGCCAGGTTATTGCCAGCGTTGGGGATTCACGTTTTTCGATCAGCCCGGAGCGGCCAGCAGCGCAGCAGTTTCGGTCTGCACGGGCACAGCGAGTCGTAACGCAAATTGAAGGGCTTGATGAGCTGCTGCCGACAGTTGGCGAAGCGCCAGCGGGTGTTCAACCAGGCGCCGGTCTGGCTGCTCCACCTGGCGTGCCTACGGCCCGCATCAAAGCAATCGCACTGGTCAGCTCGGCTGGGGTAGGCTTTGCCAATGAAGTACGGTTTTTGCAGGTCACACAGGCCATTCCTGCTGCGCTGGCGGCAAATGCGATCGCGGTGCAAGAAGCTTACCGTGAGTACCAGGAACGGGCATTGGCGCGGGGTGGGCTGCGCAAAATGTACATCGGTACCCTGACCTTGAGCTTGTTTCTTGCAGTGTTCGGAGCTGTACTGTTGGCCGTTGTTTTGGGAAATCAGCTGGCCAAACCGTTGCTTTTGTTGGCTGACGGCGTTCGCCAGGTCGCGCTGGGTGACTTAACTCCCAAGGTGGCGCTGCTCGGTAAAGACGAGCTGGGCGGCTTGACCCGCTCTTTTGCTGATATGACACAGCAGCTTGGCGACGCGCGCAACGCAGTGCAATTGAGCATGAGCCAGGTGGACGCGGCCCGCGCGAACTTGCAAACCATTCTTGATAATTTGACCGCAGGGGTGGTCGTACTGGATGAGGCGGGGCACATCCAGTCGAGTAACCCGGGTGCAACGCGTATTTTGCGCGTACCACTTGCGGCCTATCACGGCAAGCTATTTGCCGAAGTGCCAGGTCTGGAGGCATTCGCCAAGGAGGTCAAAGCACAGTTTGATGAATTTTTAACGGACCATCACAGCGCGCATGGTGAGCAGTGGCAGCAGTCATTTGAACTTAGCGCGGCCGAATCTGGCGCACTTGACAACGCGACCACGCTCATAGCGCGGGGCGCCAAAATGCCGGGAACGCAAGAGTTCTTGTTGGTCTTTGACGATGTGTCTGAAATGGTGTCTGCTCAACGCGCGCAGGCCTGGGGCGAAGTGGCGCGCAGGCTGGCGCACGAAATAAAAAATCCGCTCACGCCGATTCAATTGTCGGCGGAGCGCCTTGAGATGAAGCTGACCGGCAAGCTCGGCGAAACCGATCAGAAACTGTTGACCAAATCAGTAAAAACCATCGTGGACCAAGTTGACGCGATGAAGCGATTGGTCAACGAGTTCAGAGACTACGCACGCTTGCCTGCAGCGCAATTGGTACCGGTGGATTTGAATGCGCTGGTTACTGATGTGATGCAGCTTTACGCCAGTGATACCGGGGGATCTTCTGCCATTGGTGTTGAACTTGACGCCAGAGCGCCGCTGATTGAGGGGGACCCGCAGCAATTGCGGCAGGTCATTCACAACTTGCTGCAAAACGCGCAGGATGCGCAGGAGGGCAAGGCATTCGGGCGGGTAAGTATTTCCACCGAGTTTTCAGAAACTTCAAGGCGAGTCCGCTTGATTGTGCGCGACCATGGCAGCGGTTTCGCGGAACATATTCTCAAACGTGCTTTTGAGCCCTATGTCACTACCAAAGTAAAGGGGACGGGCCTGGGCTTGGCGGTGGTAAAAAAAATCGCCGATGAACATGGCGCCCGCGTTGATATTTCAAACCGCACAGTGCAAGGCGAAGTGCACGGTGCACAAGTGTCGTTATCATTCGCAGTAGCGGCGTGAACGTATCTCAGTACTAATTGTTGAGGCAACATTTAAATTATGGCAAATATTCTGGTGGTCGACGATGAGTTGGGTATACGCGACCTTCTCTCAGAAATCCTAAGTGATGAAGGCCACCAAGTGGAGCTTGCTGAAAATGCAGCCGATGCAAGAGCAGCGCGGAATCGAAGCAAACCTGATCTCGTGCTGCTGGACATCTGGATGCCCGACACGGATGGGGTGACGCTGCTTAAAGAGTGGTCGGCATCCGGGCTGCTGAGCATGCCAGTCATCATGATGAGCGGTCACGCAACAATTGATACGGCGGTCGAAGCGACAAAGATCGGTGCAATTGCTTTTCTCGAAAAGCCGATCACGCTGCAAAAGCTTCTCAAGGCAGTTGAGTTGGGACTGACAAAGTCGGTTGGCAAAAAGGTGGTCAGCGTAAGTCCTCTCGTGGCTCCCTTTGAGTTGACTGTGGAGGCAACAATGACAGGCAGCAGCCTTCCCATCGCCGTCGAAATGGGGCCGCAATCCCAGCAGAGTTTCATGCTCGAAAAACCCTTGCGCGATGCAAGAGATGAATTTGAAAAAGCCTATTTTGAGTTTCATCTTGCAAAAGAGGGTGGTTCCATGACACGCGTCGCTGAAAAAACAGGACTAGAGCGTACACATCTTTACCGCAAGCTCAAGCAGCTCGGTGTAGACCTGACCCGAGGAAAACGCGGGGCGTGAGACTGCTTGTTTGATATATACTCTGCGCCTTGGCCCGGTAGCTCAGTCGGTAGAGCAGAGGATTGAAAATCCTTGTGTCGGTGGTTCGATTCCGCCCCAGGCCACCAGTATCCATGCGCCCTAGCGCCCTGTCTGGGTACTAGGGCGTTTCTACATACCTGATTCATCTTCTAAAAAAATCGATGTTATGTATGCTGACTCGATTGGACGCCGCTTCGAGCGGTTACTTTTCTTCGCTGCCCCGCTTGCCGTAGTCAGCTTGTTGGTAATGTTTGTGGCCTTAGCCTCAGAGCAACAAGAGGAACGAAAACGAGCAAAGTGCCTACGTTCGGTAGTCGAAACGATTAGTGTCAATCAAGCAGACTTAGAGCAAGCACAGCAAGGTCGGCGTGTCCTCATTCGCGGTACGGCAACTACAGATTATTGGCTTGCGTTGCGTTTGGTTTTGATACCGTGGGAAGTTAGCAATGCTAAGTGTGTCCAGTATTACCCTACGTTCAACGAAAAAGTAAAGCCAGCAACGCCTAAAGTTTTGATGGAAAAGGCGCTCGCTGAAGCTATTGCACTTGAATCAAAACCATTGTCTCTCTACGGTATTGAACTACCAGAAAAAGCAACACTTAATTTGCTTGGTACGCCAATTAAGATGGATTTGACTACGTTGGTCCGCGTGATGCAAATCGCCCTGGCGCCTTTGCTTGTTCTCTGGCTAAGTAGCTTGTACCAAACACGACACCGAGAGACGTTGCTGATTGCGCGCATGAGAGACGTAAGCACTTTGTACCCCCATCTAATAAACGTCTACCCTGTGAGCTTAAGAGGAGATGGTGCATGGGAGCCGCCTCGAAAAAAAAGTTGGAGCAAATTTCTGTTTGTAAAATATTGTTTGCCCGTGATTTATGCGTTGACACGGATTTCGTTACTCTATGCATTTATTGGCCCACCAATTGGCTTTTACTTCGCAAGCATTTATTTACTTCGAGGCGACGACTTTTCGACAGTTTCAACCGCGATGGCGATTGTTGTTTGGATTTTTGCATTTGCTACCGCGGCTTGCGAAGTTCTACCATGGCACGTGCAAAAGAGATTCCGTGTTTCGTTCAGTTTTACTACCTGAGTGGTCTGGCTCGCTCGCCAATCCTTGATTTGACATAGTGCTCCGTCATTTCCCTATTCTTATGTCCAAGAAGCAATTGAGAGTGCGCCAAATCGCCGGTGTCAGTTGCTGTTTTCGCCCGGATATCTCGGAACTGAAAATCCACCTTTGCCAGCGTCCGCGCCTTGTCAAAGCGCGAGCGCAGCGCGAACTGGGTCAGTGGCTGGCCGTTTTCATCTTGGATTAGATACGAGCTGATCGCGCGACGCGGGCGCTCGTTGATTCTAACGATGACAGCTGCAAGTTCCCCGGTGACCTCCACGCCTAGGCGATGACCGGTCTTGTTCTGGACTATCCAAAGCGCACCGTCACGAATGTCCGTTCTTTTCAGTTTCAGCACATCAGCTGGCCGTTGCCCTGTGAGTAGAGCCAAATCCATCGCATCGATGACCGTGAAATGCGCCTGTGCTTTGACTTGGTCAAATTCAGCATCTGTGATGTACCTGGAGCGCCCGGTTTCCTTAAAGCCCTTCACACCTTGGCGCGGGTTCTGGAGGGCCGTGATCAATACCCGGTCATCACGCTTAATTATCTCTACGCCCTGATTGTATTTGCCTTGTTATTTGCCTTTCGCCATTTTTTACAGCCCATTAGACTTCTCGATTTTATGGCGGATATCAGTTATCCGTTTCATATAATGCATCCATTGATCGGATACTCGATCATTCGGTTTCTCATAGATCAGGGTGTGCCATTTTATCTCGGAAGCTTCTTTGCATTATGTTTTGTCTGTGTACTTGCTTATACTGTGCATCGTATAGTCGAATTACTTTCAATAACATTTGGAAAGCATTTGGCACGAAAGTACACTCCAAGGCCACCTTAGATACTTTTTTACAAACGGCTTGATCAGCGAGAGATAAAACTAAAATCAACAAATTCCTTAAGAATCATATCCAAAACTCAGTTTGAGAAGCGGTCATGAACGAATATGCCCCGTCCGATAAAACGCCATTGCCAGATGCCGCCAAATTTGGCTACATCAGGTGGTTCGTTGCCCGAATTGCAGCGCTTTGGCTGTATGCAGACGCACTCATGCACGCGCTCTCTGCAAGGGCGTGCGTCGAGCCGTCCAGATATTAGACAGCGCAAACTGCGTGATGAGTTGTGCGGTGTTTTTCTTCAGTCCCCGATAGCGCACCTTGCAATGACCGAACTGGCGTTTGATCACCCGAAAAGGGTGTTCCACTTTGGCGCGCACACTGGCCTTGAGTTTTTCAGCCTGCTCGATGAGCGCGCCCCAGGGCGTATGCCTTTGCGCTTTACGTTTACCCGGGCGCATGACTACTTGCCATGCCACACCGGTGGCTTCTTCTTGCTTGTCGGCACCTTGGTAACCTGCGTCGCCGAAGACAACCTCTTCCTCACCGTGCAACAGGCCATGACCTTGCGTGACATCGTTGACATTGGCAGCCGTTCCGATGACGGTGTGCACCAAGCCCGAATCTGTGTCGACTCCGATATGCGCTTTCATCCCAAAGTGCCACTGGTTGCCCTTCTTGGTCTGGTGCATCTCGGGGTCACGCTCACCGGTACTGTTCTTGGTGGAGCGGGGCGCTGCAATCAAAGCGGCATCGACTACGCCACCAGTTTTGAGCAGCAGGCCCTGGGCGGCCAGCTTGGCGTTGATCACTTGCAGGATCTTCGGGCTCAGGTCGTGCTCATCGAGCAAGTGGCGAAATCTCAGGATGCTGACTTTGTCAGAAATTCGCTGGGTGCCGCTGACGCCTACGAAGTCACGGTAGAAGTTGGTCCCGTACGATGCTTCTTCTGCCCCAAGGTCAGACAGACCAAACCACTGTTGCAGGCAATGAATGCGCAGCATCATTGCCAGATCAAACGGGGGGACATCCCATCTTGGCCACCGGTGCATGCGGCGTGATCAATGCCAACAGCTCACCCCACGTCATGACATGCTCCATCTCATCGAGCAGGATTTGCTTGCGCGTGCGCCGGGTGTTCAAATCCAAACCAAGGTCTTTTTGTTTCATGCCATCAATACCCGTAATTTACATGCCTTGGGCACGACGACTGATGGGGAGTTTTAAACATGATCCCCAGGATTCATTAGGTTTTTCGACATGGCTCGAAACTCACAAGTTTTGAGCCATCAGCACTTGGTAGGGCGACTTTTCAGCGTTAACAGCGTCCGTGTTCGAAGCAGGCAGCTCGTAAGCAACTGGAGACGGCGCCATGTCAACAGTGTTGGATATGTCTCGCCTTAATCCGGCCATGGTGAAACAACGATCGTCCGTAGAGCTTGAACGCCAGAACTTCACGTGGATTGCCTAAAACGAAGGGTAATAAAATAAAGATCGGCTACTTCCACAAACGAAAGGAGCAGATAATTGGGCTTGCCGTAATTCGGTAATGCCTTATTTAACCACTGCAGCATAGCTGCTCTTTCAATTTAAAATTTTTTATTTCCGCCAGACGTTAACTCGCACAAACTCTTTATAAACGGAGCTATATCGCTGGCGTTGACATTCACTTCGCCTCTTTGATTCACAAAGTATTTGTCGCTGGCTACCACGACGTACTGCATGCACGTTGGCAATCTAGCCTCTTCGCTGATTGTTTGATACACAAAGAAGCCCGGTTGTCAGCGAGCAACCTCACGTGAATAAAGAACCATTTTAAAGGGCTCTTTACTCATTCTTTTAAATGACGATGTCATCTATCAGACGAACCACTCCGTGCTAATGTCCGAAGCTGCCACACCTACCAAGGTAAGGCTGTTATTACCGTTCGTCAAAACTGCGTTACCGTTTCCGTCATTGGTGGCAGTTGCAATGTAGGCAGCAACATTAAAGCCGTCTGCCACGTCGATCTTGTCACCGTTGCCCGTTATCAACATGTAATTTAGCACTAAGTTATCCATGGCGACATGGATTCCGTCGAACGAGTCAATGGCTACTTTATCAATGCTGGTGAACCTGCCTGTAAAAGTGCCAGGAATAACATTATTTGCTTGGTCCTTGATCGCGCCAGCCAGAAAATCCACGCTCAATTTTTGAGTTGGATCGGAGACAAAAGTAAGCGTGCCGACCTTCACACCATCATCATATGCAAAAATAGTGTTGGTTTGATTACGCCAAGCTGAAGCAAAATCTCCACTCGCAAAATCAAAGTCATTGACCGGATCATAGAAATCCGTACCTCTGGCAAACCAGTCAAGTCCAACACTTTGACCTGAAGCAACCGTAGTGTATCCACTACCAGGGTAATTTTGTATATCGACAGCATATGCATCAACTCCCCATTGAAGCCCTTTGTAACCGTCGAGAATTTGCGTACCCTCTCCAGATGCAATACCTTCAAAATCAATGACAACTGAATTCACAATTTTGGTGGTGGGGGAAAAATCTTTGATCACGTCTTTACCCTTTGAAAGAACGAAGATGTCAGCGCCGCCATTGCCGATCAAGATGTCGTTACCTTCTCCGCCATCAATACGATCGACGCTTGAACCGCCGAGGATGGTGTCCACACCGTTACCTCCAGACAAAACGTTTTTCTCGGTGCTTGAACTGGCGTCGATCAAGTCGTTACCATAGCCAGCATCAATTACCCAACCGGTAGTAGTGTGATAACTACCCGGAGCATAAAATGATTTTGGTGTCGCCCAGAAAGAATTGGTTCCCCAACTGTAGGTGCTTGATGACAAATCATCTTTCAAAATGATGTTGTTGCTGAACATAAACGCAAACAATTCAATTATTGGTTTTTTTGGAATTACCATTTTATTACCCTTAGTAGATTAAGAAAATTGTTGCGACAGCAACATACATTTATGACACAAAAAGTCACATATGGTTAGTAATTTTACTTGATAAAGGCGGTTCGCAAGATATTTTTTTAACCTAGGGATCATGTTAAAAACTCTGTCTAAAAAAAAGAAAAAAAAGAAAAAAAAGGGTCAGGTCTTTCATTGTCATATTTGCGTAGGATGTTGCAATGGCTCGCCCCCTCCGTCTCGAATTCGCACACTCGCTGTACCACGTCACCGCACGCGGCGACAGGCGCGAGGACATCTACCAAGACGATGCTGACCGACAAGCTTGGCTGTCTGTGCTCGCGCGCGTGTGCAAGCGCTTTAACTGGACGGTGCATGCCTACTGCCTGATGAGCAACCACTACCACCTCTTGGTAGAAACGCCCGACGCCAACCTGTCTACCGGCATGCGCCAGCTCAACGGCGTGTACACCCAGCTCACCAACCGAGCGCATGGACGTGTGGGGCACGTGTTTCAGGGCCGTTTCAAAGCCATCGTGGTGGACAAAGACAACTACCTGCTGGAGCTGGCGCGCTATGTGGTGCTGAACCCCGTGCGTGCAGGCATGGTGCAAGACCCGAGTCAGTGGCGATGGAGCTCTTACGGCGCCATACTGGCGCCCGGCTGGTTACCCGGCGCCGACTGGCTGGCCGTCGACAAACTGTTGGCTTACTTTGCGCCAGACCAGCAATCACCAAGCCGCGTACCAGACCGAGAACAAGCCCGGCAGAGCTACATCAACCATGTCCGCGAAGGCATCGGCCTGCCGTCTGTGTGGCAATCGCTGAGTGGGCAGGTGTATTTGGGCGACGAAAAATTCGTCAGCAAGATGAGCGCTATGGCCGAGCAAAGTCCACAAGGCGCGCATGCCGGGCGATCCCGGGTGGAGATTCCGCACGCCCAGCGCAGACCTGTCAGCTTACCGATTGAGGACTACGTTCAACAGCACCCCGACAACCGCGATGCTGCTATTCAAGCGGCGTTTGCTTCAGGCAGCTACACCATGGCGCGTTTGGCTGAGCACTTTAAGCTGCACTACACGAGTGTTAGTCGGATTGTGAAGTTGGTTTGAGATTTGTGATGATTAAACATCTGACACCAAATTACAGGTCTAACCCCTTAACCAAGACCAACAGCGTGGGGTGATGGTTTGTATATGTATTTGTTGAAACCCTAGCCATGACTCATGGACTTTGCGGCGAAGTCACATGTGGCGTTGCAGGACGGTTTCTGGCCCTGATACTTCTGGTTGAGTTGACGACTTATCTAATGAAAAACCTTCCATCAAATACTGGCGAAACTGCGAAACTGCTATGGAGGTTCGGAATTAGAGTAAGTCTCTAATTCGAGATAAAAAAAGGGCCAAGCAGCTATTTGCTACATATTCAATAGTTGCTTGCGCCGATATTTATTCGTTAAACACCAAAAAGGCTAAAACGCTAAGCCGATTGAAATTCAGCGCATCTCCAGCAAGCTAGTCAGCTAGTCAGCTTTTCTGGCAAGACCGCCGTCACCTCAATCTCAATCTTCGCGCGCTCTTCCACCAGGCCTGACACTTCAACGCAACTCATCGCCGGGAAGTTTTTACCCATCACTTCACGATACACCGCGCCCAGCTCTTTTAAGCGTGCGTTGTATTCAGCCCGGTCTGTGACGTACCAGGTCATTCGTACCATGTGCTCTGGCCCTGCGCCGCCTGCTTTAAGGACTGCGGCAATGTTCAGCAGCGCCTGGCGCGTTTGTGCGATGAAGTCGTCGCTTTCAAACACCTGCGCGGCATTCCAGCCGATTTGACCGCCAACAAAAATCAATGCGCCACGTGCAAGGACGCCGTTGGCGTAGCCTTTGGGTTCTAACCAGTCGGGTGGTTGAAGTTTTATCATTTTGGCAGCGCCGTTTTGGCTTGAAGATTGGCGTTCTGGTTGCGCAATCTAAAGCGCTGCAGCTTGCCGGTTTCGGTGCGCGGCAGGCTTGATAAAAATTCAATTTGACGTGGGTATTTAAACGGCGCAAGTACCGCTTTAACGTGGTCTTGCAGCAGCTTTACGCAGGCCTGGTCGGCTTCAAAACCTGGCTTTAAAACCACAAACGCTTTGACCACCATGCCGCGCTCATTGTCAGGCAGGCCTATCACGCCGCATTCGGCCACGGCGGGGTGTTGCATAAGCGCGTCTTCAACTTCCGGCCCGCCTACGTTGTAGCCGGATGTGATGATCATGTCGTCATCACGCGCCCGGTAAAAAAAGTAGCCATCGGCATCTTGTGTAAAAGCATCGCCAGGGTAGTTCCAGCCGCCTTTTACGTAGTTGGCCTGTCGTGGGTCGTCCAGATACTTGCAGCTGGTCGGCCCAATCACTGCCAGTTTGCCGACTGTTTCGTGGGGCACTTCTTCGCCTGCGTCGTTGACCACTTTGGCGGTGTAGCCGGGCACTACTTTTCCGATTGCGCCACGCCGCACGTCGGTTGGCTTGCAAGATATGAAGATATGAAACATCTCGGTCGCACCAATGCCGTCCAGCATTTCAATACCGGTGGCGGCCTTCCAGAGCTGGCGCGTGGTGTCTGGCAGGGCCTCGCCGGCGCTTACGCAAATGCGCAGCGTTGGCGTTCCGATCTGCTGCGCGAAAGGTGCCATTTGCCGATAAAAAGTTGGGGCGGTATACACAATGGTTGCTCCCACCTGATTGACAAGCTTGACCATCGCTTCTGGTGTGTAGGGCACTGAGGGGAAGTAAACCGAAGCGCCTGTCCAAAAAGGAAACAGCAGCAAGCCGCCCAAGCCAAATGTGAAAGCCAGCGGGGGCGACCCCATCACGATGTCATCAGGAGTTGCCTGTAGGCAGTGGCGCGGCCAGGCTTCACACGCTGCCAGCACGTCGCGGTGCGTATGCACAACCGCTTTCGGCTTGCCGGTAGTGCCAGAGGTGAATGCCAGCATTGCGACGTCGTCACTGGCGGTAAGACAGGGCGCGAACGTACCGCTTTTATTCATTGCCAGCGCTTCAAGCGAGCCAGTTACCGCCTGCGCATTAAAAAGCAGCACGGTTGTCAAAGTATCGGCTTGCAACTTTGCTGCTTGCAGTTCGTCAAGCAGATTCGCATCGCACAGCGCGACCTGGATTTGCGCTTTCTCGACAATCTCACCCAGTTCTTTGGTTCTTAATAGCGGCATGGTGGCCACAGCAATCAAACCCGCTTTAACCACCCCCAACCAGGCCAGCGCCATACCAATCGAGTTACCGCCGCGAAGCAGCACGCGGTTGCCCGGCACCAAGCCCAAGTCTTCAGTCAATACCTGTGCGATGCGGTTGACGCGCTCATTCGCATCTAGGTAGGTGAGCGTGATTTTGTCAGAGCGTAAAAAAGACTTGTCCGTCAAACCCCGCGCTTCAATTTGGCTGAAAAGCACATCCACCAAATTGGCTTGGTCAGCAATGCACAGCTCTGGCAAGTCATAGCGCATTTGCGCACGCTGCTCCTCCGACGGCAAGCGGTCGTGAACAAAGCGGTCGGTCTGCGCGGAGTGTGAAGTAGTCATGACTTCAACAATGCCTTTCCAATAATGAGCTGCTGCACCTCTGTTGCGCCTTCATAGATGCGTAACGAGCGAATGTCGCGGTACAGGCTTTCGACCTTGGTGCCTACTTTGACGCCCAGGCCGCCGTGCATTTGCAGGGCCATGTCAATCACGCGCTGGGCGTTTTCAGTAGCGGTCATTTTCGCCATGGCAGCCTCTGACGTGACTCTTGCAATGTTGCCTGTTCGCTCACCCTCATCACGCAGCCAGGCCGCACGGTAAGTCAGCAG
>ENA-OFDP01000178-OFDP01000178.1-metagenomes-genome-assembly--contig:-NODE-178-length-29990-cov-6.791749_pt1 | contig 29990 bp, 25 predicted proteins | sample MGYA00153389_OFDP01 | MGnify analysis MGYA00153389
GGCACCAATCAAGTTAGCATCGCTTAAGCTTGCAAAACTCAAGTCGGCATCCATCAGCAAAGCATTTCTTAAGTCAGCACCATTTAAGTCAGCGCAACAAAGTTTTATGTTTGTTAGTTTAGCATTGCTTAAGTTAGCCGAACTCAGATCAGCACGACTCAAATCGGCATGATCTAAGTTGGCACCGCTGAGATTGAATCTACTCAATTTGCAGCCAACTGCTTTAACACTACTTAAATCAGCTCCTGCTAAATCTTCATCTGGATTTAAACCAGCCTGTTTCACCAATTCAGATAAATTATCTGTATCTGATTCAAGAATTTGCTTGATGTTATTAAGCGATTCAGACTCACTAGAGTTAAGAGGTTGCGATTGCTTCGTTTCACTCGCAATGACAGAATCATGTATTAGCTGAGTCTGTCGCGTATAAAATTTAGTCAGTCGCTTCTCTTCACTCCAAGCAACAAACGCAATTCCCCCAACTACACTTAACCCTACTGTCAAAGCTGGCGGATTTCCCCCTGTCAGCAACAGCATCCCCAACAAACCCGCACCAACTTGAGCCGTTTGCTTGACTAAAGAAGTTAATCCAGCTTCAGCTTCGTCATAAAGACTAATTTGTTTGCGGTTGACTAAAGTCATATCAAATATCTCCTAGGGATTATTTTTCAAATCTTTTAAATCTGCCCAAAATCGACCAATAATTCGACCTGCGAGAACTATCCACAACAGAAAATCAGAAGCTACAATAATGAAACAAGCATAACGGGATACACCCCAAGGGCTTTCTTGCAGACAAATATCGAAACCTGAAAAATCTTTACCGATAATAATTTCACCGATTAAACCGGGAAGCTTTAAAATAATACCGATCGCGATCGCATCCTGAATTGACCCAAAAACTGTCCTCCCAAGCGGACCCATTAACGCATACAATACCTGATCGACAAACTCTAAAACATTCATCACGATTTTTCGTGTGAATGTACCCAATTTCGTAGTTACTGGAGGAGGAGGCTCTACAACAGTTGGAAGTGTAGTAGATTGCGTGTTTCCTGGAGATTGCTGTATGGGAGTTGGAGTCGATTGGGATGGTGGCGGAGTTGGCGGCGGTGGCGGATTCGGCGGCGCAGTCATTACGGCACGGTATGAATTTTTATAAATCTCGATCGCACTCTTTTATATTATCACAATTTGTCATCACAACTATTTTACCCCTGGAAAAATACCAATTTAAGTTGTTTTCAGTTGATTAAATAGTCGCCAACCATCGTAATATCATCCAATCTTCGATCGCCCTTTGCATAATTTTTACTCGCTAGTTCGGCAAGCCAGCCCGAAAAATCTGCTCGGCAGTCAACCTCAACTCTGGGAAAGCCAGCGACTCAACTGTGTCATCTCCCCCAAACTGGCTGATTTGATATTCCCCGTCAACCAACTGGTAAACCGAGATGGTAGGTTGTTTCGGATTGCCAATGAAGCGTCTGCCGCCCAAAGCAGCATAATCTACAACCCAATATTCCGGGATACCCAGTCTTTCATAATCAGCTACTTTAACCAGGTAATCATCCCGCCAGTTCGTGCTGACTACCTCTACAGCCAGTCGCACCGAACACCCCATCGTGATGACGGATTCTTTTTTCCAGTGAGGTTCACTTGCAAGTGCGGTTCTATCTAGGACAATTACATCTGGTTGGTAGCCTGATTCGTCACGGGAAAGCTTGAGTAAGCAGTCACCTGGAATTGAGTAGGGTAATTCACGACGGTCAATTTCAACTGCTAGTTTTGAGCTGATAAAACCCGTAACTTCCGAATGATCGCCGGTTCCTAAAGGCATTTCAACAATTACTCCATTATGTAGTTCGTACTTATGGACAGAGTTCTCTGGATACCAAGCAACGAACTCATCAAACGTGATTGTTTTGGATATGGTTTGGATCATGTTGCGGTTTCCTCTGTCTAGCGATTAGTATGCGAAAAGCTCAAAGATGGCACAAGTCCTGTTCCTATTTTAGAATGATACAGAGGACACGGCAGTGCCGTGTCCCTACCCAAAATAATATTGCGCAAGAAACGGCACTGCTGTGTCCTAATTTCTTAGTTATTTGGGATTTCACATAAGGCCTTTTGCAACATACTGTCAAAAAAAGTATCCAGAGAAACTCCTGATGCTTTGGTCATATTTACCAGCACACTTTTTGGTGTAAAAGAACAGTACAGCCCCGCTTCTAAGAACCAAGGTTGTCCATCGGGGTCGATGCGAAAATCAAATAAACTGTAGTGACGACAGCCCAAAGCGATGTGGCATTTTCTGGCCTGAGCCCAAACTCTCTCGGTAATCGGATCGCTGGTGTCAACTATCCACGACTTGGGACTAGGCTTAGAAGTCAAGCTCAAGTTGCCATCGTCCTTTGGTTTAAACTTCTCATCATAATTCCGAATCGGCTTCGTATCACGATCGAGAGCATACTCTTCCAGCGGCAAGCAGACTAGCTCGCCAGCTTCGACAATAATCCCACAGCGAACTTCTCTACCCACTTCAATGAATTTTTCTACTAGCACTTCCTCTGAATGAGTCAATGCTGTCTGCAAAGCCGCATCATAGTCAGCAGCATTTTTAACTAACGCAACTCCCAGAGAATTATCGGCATTCACTGGCTTGACTACCACCGGGAAATCAATAGAAGGTCGATCGCCCGCGCGGACAACTTCTCCCTGTGGCACACTTACCCCAGCGGCCGCTACTACTGCCTTAGTCTTCGCCTTGTCAGCAGTCAGGGCCATCACCTCAGAGGTATTACCCAGGTAAGGAATATTCAGCAGCTCGAACAAGGCTCGGTATTGAGTCATGCCGGGGAGACAATACATCTGGGGCACCATCACGTCTATCTGGAGATCTGCCAGCACCTGTACTGCGCCCGCTAGAGACATGGGATTAGCGGCCGCGATCGCACTCGGATCGAGAGAGGTGGGAAAATACCATTTGCCATCGGTAGAAACATAGGCAATATGATTTTCATAAAGTGCTGAAGTAGCAGCATTTTTCAGACAATCTTCTGCATAAACCCGCGATATATAACAGTAGAAATCGCTAACTGCCGATCCAACTAAATGCAAAACCCGTAATACTGACATACTCAATCTCCTCCTATTTCCACAAGTTTTCCAATATTAAAATCAATCCGAATCCACTCATTCGGATTCTGTAAATTTCCCCATAACAACAAGGGAATTTGCCAATGATGCACCATCAAAAACGGTAGCGGATCGTCCCACTCGAAGATGGCATCTTTGCCTTGGGCGATAATTTGTAACCGCTCATAAACTAGCTTGGGCGACCACAAATGAGTCACCAATCGCCAAATTTCATGGTAAATCCAGTAAGTCGGGCGACTAGATGCCAAAGGCTCCACTATCTGCGGTAAAGGGTCGGGTTCCAAATAAGCTTTTGCCACATCGGGATTGTCGTGAAACACCGTGATAGCTGAATGGGTGCGCGGGTTGCATTCGATCGCGTAAATCTCTCCATCATCCGCCGCCTCAATGAAATCAAAGGAAACTTGTCCTGTCTGATTGAGACTCTTGGCAAACTGACGAATCCAATTTTCGATGTCCGGGCGATCCACATTCTGGTAATTCACCTGAAACGCCGACGATTTGCAACAACAATGCAACTGAAGATGACCATCACGAATTGTACTGTGAGTGCAGAATTCTTGCCCCGCAATATACTCTTGCATAATCCAAGGTTTACTCTCGGAAATTGGTAAAGATTTCACAAACGCGGCCGTTTCCGCCTCAGTTGCGCAGGGTAACTTCGTCAGGTCTAACCTGCGAATTGAATCGTAGGGAATACTTTTGAGAATATATGGACGCTGTGCGTCACTAAAATCAAAATCGATTACTTGTTGGGGATTAGTAATCCGGTAGGACTTTGGAACTCGCAGCCCCAACGCTTCGGAGGCGGTGGCCAACTCATATTTATCATCCAAACGTTGCAGAGTTTCGACATCTAGCTGCATTACCGTACAGTGGGGAGAAAGTACCTTCCTGACTTCGGCATCGTAGTAACAGGCGATTGGACTAAATACGGGAACGTAAATATTAACTTTCTCTTGTTGAACGATTTTTAAGAGTGCTTGAGGGTATTCCTCTGCCTGGGGATTTGGTACTGTGTAAAAGCGATCGACCGCCCAAGAGTATTGATGACCTGTCAGCCAGTATTTGTGGGTTTCAAACAAAATTACCCGATGACCAGCCTTATGGAACGATCGGGCTAGCTGTAATGCTTTGGTCATCTTGCCGCCGTTAATCAAAATCGTTTGGGGAGAGTCTGCGATAGATCGAGACTGAAACGGTTTGAGGATGATGGATCTCAGTAGGGCGATCGCTGTTAAAGCGATATTCAGGGGCAGTACCAATAGCAGCAAAATTAAGGTTGCTATGGTTTTGACTGATGTCTGGAAGCGCTTAGAAGTCGCGTTTGTTTCCTGTTCAGATGGCATCGCTGCATTTGAAACTGTTTCGATCATAATTTTTGACTAAGTAAATACTCTCATTAGCGGTGGTTTTTCAATGATTAAACCGCTGTTGAAGCTACGCAGGCGCAGAGTCTCCAGAAGAGAGAGATGAATCATGCCGATGAAGCGCGGATTTGATATTACCCACGGGTGGTTAAAAAACCGGGTTTTTTGACGATCGGACTTCGTTACAGCCCGCCAAATAGGTCAAAAAAACCGGTTTGTTTGGTTTTGACGCGTAAGTTTGGTTCTACTAAACGCGCCTAATTAAAGTCAATCCATCTCTCAGCGGCAGTAACACTTGCTCTACGCGCGGATCGTCAACTAGAGCCTGGTTGAATTTGGCGATCGCAGCCCCGTTAGCAGTGGCAGTACCAGACAAGTAGGGCTGTCCCTGCATCAGAGTGTTGTCGGCGCAGATCAAGCCATTGGGAGCCAACAGCCCAGTCGTTAGGAGTAAATCGAGATAATCGATGTATCCAGCTTTATCGGCATCGATAAACACCAAATCGAAGACTTCCCCAGCAGCAGCCAATTGTTTCATGGTTTCTAGGGCCGGTGCAACCTTGACTGAGATTTTGTGGCCGGCGGGGGATTCTTGAAAACACTTCTGGGCAAACTCGGCTACGTAAGCATCTACTTCGCAGGCCACCACTTCCCCATCTGCAGGGAGGGCTTCGGCCATCGCTAGTGCTGAGTAACCAGTAAACATCCCGATTTCCAGCACGCGCTGTGCCTTCGTCAGATGCACCAGAAATTTCAGAAATTGTCCTTCCACATGGCCTGACAGCATCTCTTGTTCCAACTGCCGCACTGTCTCGCCGTCAGAGAATCGCTTACTCCAATCTTCTGATTGGGTGCGCTTCACTAACGTGGCTAAGCCAGGAGATTCCGGCGTGGTACAAAGATTCAGGTACGGATCGAGACCATTTGCCAATTCGTAGGCTTGTTGTAATTGGGCCTTGAAAGATTGATCGAGATTATCGATTTTTTCTACTTGCTCGGCGAGACTTTCGAGTAAAGAGGCCACAATCCCGACAGGGGTAACGGGTCTCATGGTCAAACCCCGGCTGTGGAACGAGTTCCAACTTTCTGCAATACCACATACATATCCTCGCCATCCCCATGACGCGGATAGCCCTGACAGATTTCTCGATGAACCAGTAGGGCTTTATCCAACTCAGATCGAGTCAAATCATTCATGAAAAAACATTCACCAATGGGGTTCGGTGCCGCAGCACGTTGAAGACCATCGCGGGTACGACTGATCGATGTTGTCGCTTTCCAGAGCAGTTCTGATGTCAGATAAGGGCTGTCTATCGCTAGTCCGAGGCGGCTCATTAATCCTAAGATCCGATCGCGATCGGCGATCGAAATGTAGCCCCGCAGTTGGGCTATAGTGGCCGAAAAAGCCATATCGATGGCGACACTGTGGCCGTGGAACATCGGAATTTCCGGCGTTAGTTCCAGCGTCGGGCTCCAAGTGTGACCGTAGGCTATCACCCGATCCAAATCTAGCTCGTGTAGGTTCGGTACTTCTAAGGCCAGCATTGACTGAATCGCGTTGTAGGTTAACCGATGTGCCACTTCGCGCAGTTCAGATGTGCCCTCTAAATAACCAAAATGGCTGTGCAGCAATGCTTCGCCGTAGTTTTCTAACAACTCGAAGATTTCTTTGTTACCTACTACGGCGATCTTAATTAACTCTGCCATGCCGTTTCGTATTTGGTCGATCGGCAGACTTTTCAGAAAAGAGAAATCTAAAATTACTTTCTGCGAAGCGTGGTAAGCACCGAGGCGGTTTTTCAGCTTACCGTGGTTCACAGCTACTTTGATCGCCACACTGGCATCAATCAGCCCAATTAAGGTTGTCGGTACGCGAATGTAGTTAGTCCGACGGCGATAGGATGAGCAGGCAAAACCAGCTACGTCTGTCGTCAATCCGCCACCGACTACCAAAACAGGCTCCTTCCGCAGGAGTCCGAAATCAACGAAGGCATCTATGATGCTTTCAAAAGTTTTTAACGTCTTATCAGGTTCCTTTATATTAACTGGAAAGACTGTTAAATCTATCTCGTAATGCTTGAAATAATCCTGCATCTGTACACCATACAGACCATAGACTGTTTCATCTACAACCATTAAACAGCGACCGAATTGGCGGTAACTATCCGCAATCTCAGGATTCTCCAGCTTGAAAGCACCATCTACGTAGAGCAAGCTGAAATCAATTTTTTCGTACCCCTCAATCTGAAAAGCTCGATCGGTAGATGTAAACGTAGCTTGAATGTCACCCATAAAATTTTTGCACTTTCGTGTTGATAAGTAACTGTAAGTATATGAGCGACTGTCAAAAACGCTGAATCCTTTTGCAGGAAAACTTTCTAGGCATTCTCTTGACAAAATTGTCATTCGATAGATTCTCAACCATTAACCTAAAAACTTGTTTTCAGAGCTGCTTATTAAGAAGAGGTTAAATACTGATCCTACAGAATTTAGACTAAAAGCCCTGCTAGGAGCAATTTGAGATCGCCTCAATACTTACACATCAGTTAACATAACGGATTTCTGAGATTTATTCAACCTTATTCAACAAAATTCCATAATAACTCTTGGGGAATAGAGGATAATCTAGCTATTCCACATTCAAAAGTTTAGGAGGATATCAGTCTTTGAGAAGGTATGTGTGTTCCAGAACAGGAAGTTAATCAAATGCTGCCACTTGTCAAAATTGGAATTTGGAATTGTGACTATTGTTGGCAAAATATGCCTTGTAGAATTTACAATATTTGATCTGACGATACATCCGGGGCGATCGCCAGATTTGCTTCGCCCGACAGCACTTGAACAGCAGACGCAGCAGGCAATTGGTCGTAAGAACTTCCACCCAAACCATTAACTTGACGCATCAAAGTGCCCATTTCCAAAGCATTCATCGCATAATTCCAGCCCAAATTGCTCTTAATTCCGGCCCTTTCCAAAGCTTGCTGCATCGTGTCAGTCGTCAACACCCCAAAAATTACCGGCACTCCACTTTGAAAAGCCGCCGCAGCAATTCCTTTAGAAACTTCACTAGCTACAAAATCGAAATGAGGAGTTTGACCGCGAATTACCGCACCCAGACAGATTACCGCATCGTAGCGGCGAGAAAGAGCAGCTTGACGAGCAATTAAAGGAATCTCAAAACATCCCGGAACCCAATAAAAATCAACTTGATTGCCATGAGGATTGATATCAACTCCGTGGCGTTTCAAACAATCTTGACATCCTTCCAAAAGTTTGTTGACTACCATATCGTTAAAACGACCGATGACGATCGCAAACCGCAAAGATTCAGTTTGAGTAAAAGTTCCCTCGAAAACAGTCATAATGTTGTAGCTTAGATTTTAGGTTTTAGATTTTAGATTTTTGTTGGCAAGAAGGCAAAAGTCAGAAAGCAGAAACATTTCATCTGAATTCAAGAGTGCAAAAACATACAGGCTCGCGCGGCAACAGAAAATTACTAGCTTCTGCCAAATACCGAATGCCTTTTAATCGCTGGCGAATGCCTTCTTCCTTCTATCTTTTACCTTCTTTGTCCGATAGTATTGAGTGAGTTTAAACAACCAAAAAGTTCAAAATACCCACTGCAATAACCAGTAAGAACCAGAGACCAGAACCCACAAAAATTAAGGATTTAGACTGATTCCAGTTTTGGGGAGAGGCATAAGCAACCGGAACGCCAATCACCATCACAAAAGACAGCAGTACCAGACCTAGTAAAACGACTTGAAACGCAATTGATAACATTTTTTCTCCTTTCGATATAACCGTGAATTGTTGAGAAATAGTTTGACAGAACTTGGAGAAACATTCCAGATTCTGGTTTTTGGTCGGCCAGAGAAATGGATAGAAGTTCCCGACTTAAGTCGCGATCGGCTAAAATTTTCAGACCAAGGTTAAAGCTCCCAGATTCGTCTGTGGAGTAAATCTAAAATCGACTGACAGTATCCCGATCGACATATCGAGAAATTGTCGGTTGATTGATACGAAAGAACCCGTGCCAATTCCGGCGTTGCGCTTTCCAGGCGCCAGCGGCTCTTGAGATTTTCATCAATTTTATCATTGTTCGCTACAGCGCAGAAAACTGGCAAGGTTAAGTTAAAGCCCGATCGACAGATCCGTAGATCCGTTGTCAGAGGACGAGAAATTGCTAATGTGAGGGTGAGAGATGCGGGATTTTCGGCTATGGACTTAGTTTTGTGCCACACAACAGCAGATTTTGACAGCTTGGGAGCAGCCGTGGGACTTTGCGTGCTGCGCCCCGGTAGCAGGATTGTGCTCACAGGCGGGTGTCACCCGACGGTGCGGGATTTTTTGGCGCTACACCGCGATGAGTACCCGCTGATTGAACGTCGATCGGTCAATCCGCAACAAATTCGATCGATTAGTATAGTTGATGCCTCCCAGCGCGATCGTTTGGGAAAAGCCGCCGAGTGGCTGGATTTGCCACACCTGAGTGAAATAGCCGTTTTTGACCATCACCTACAGGCTGATTTGGACATTCCCGCCACTGTTACCCAAATCGAAGCAGTCGGGGCTACCACTACATTAATTGTCGAAAAGTTACAAGCGCATAGCGATCCAGAAGTTCAGCTTCAGCCTTCGGAAGCAACAGTCATGGCCCTCGGCATCCACGTCGATACAGGTTCCCTGACATTTGACGGCGCAACGGCGCGAGATGCAAGGGCTTTAGCGTGGTTGATGCAACAGGGAGCGAGTTTGCGGGTAATCGCTGAATATGTAGAACCCGGTTTGTCTCCTCAATTGCAGGATTTGCTGAAGGAAGCGCTCGATAATTTGCGATCGGAAACTTTGCACGGTTATAACGTAGCTTCGGTGCTGCTATCTACTGAAGCCTTCGTTCCCGGACTTTCGGCGCTGGCTTCTCGCTTGCTCGATTTGACTGAAACCGATGCTCTGCTTTTAGGCAATGTTTATAAGTTTAGCGAAAACGACAACAACCGCAACATCGCCCAATCGGCAGTTTCCAACCGCTTAACGATTATCGGTCGATCGCGCATCGACAACACAAACCTCAGCGAATTGTTCAAACCCCTCGGCGGCGGAGGCCACGCCAGCGCCGCCTCCCTAGCCACCCGCGATGTCGATCCAGAATTGACTTTAAATCAGTTAGCTGACGCGCTCAAAGCTCAAATTCCTCACCCTCCGACAGCCCGCGAGTTAATGTCGTCTCCTGTGCGGAGTATTCGCCCAGAAACCTCCGTGGGTGAAGCTCACCGTATCCTCCTCCGTTACGGACATTCGGGGCTTTCGGTGGTCGATACGGGCGATGGCGTCCCGCCCCGCAAGCTACGGCTGGCGGGAATTATCTCGCGCCGCGACATTGACATCGCCCTGCACCACGGCTTCAGTCACGCTCCTGTCAAGGGTTACATGACTCCGCAGCTCAAAACGATCGCCCCAGATACCTTGCTCCCAGAAATTGAAGCTTTAATGGTGACATACGATATTGGGCGTTTGCCGGTATTGGAAAACGGCCAACTGGTGGGAATTGTGACTCGCACTGACGTATTGCGGGAATTGCACCAGCAAAAAGGGCGAGACAGGGGAAGCAGTGCCCAATTGTCCCATCGTCATCAGCCTGAGTCGGTTGAGCAGTTATTACGATCGGGCATTAGTCCCGAATTATGGCAATTATTGTCGATCGCAGCCAATATTGCCCAAAAGCGCGGCTGGCAACTTTATCTTGTCGGTGGAGCTGTTCGCGATTTACTGTTAGCGACGGATGATAAACTGGCCCTAACTGATATTGATTTGGTAGTGGATGGAAACTGCGGTGCCGACGATTCCGGCGCTGGTGTAGAATTAGCTTCAGCGCTCCAGAAATTATACCCCAACTCGCGTTTAGACATTCACGGTCAATTTCAAACCGCCGCACTTTTGTGGAACAAAGACTCTGCTTTCGGCTCGTTGTGGGTGGATATTGCCACTGCTCGTACTGAATTTTATGCTTATCCGGCCGCAAATCCTGAAGTTGAAGCGAGTTCGATTCGCCAAGATTTGTACCGCAGGGATTTTACAATTAATGCGCTGGCTGTACGGTTGGGTGTTCCTCGCAGCGGCGAATTGTTAGATTTTTTTGGGGGTTTGCAAGATTTGGAAGCGCAGCAAATTCGAGTTTTGCACGCTAACAGTTTTATCGAAGATCCGACGCGAATTTATCGGGCTGTACGGTTTGCGGTGCGACTCGGATTTGCGATCGAGCCGCAGACGGAAGGATATATCCGCCATGCTGTCGAAAGTGGGATTTATTACCGCATTCAGGGGGAAAACGGCCGAGCTCCGGCTTTGGAAACTCGGCTAAAAAGCGAATTGAAATACATTTTGCAAGCTCCTTACTGGAAAGTTGCTTTACAAATGCTGGGAGATTTGCAGGCTTTGCGCTGCATTCATCCGACTTTGGAGTTGGATCGCGAATTGTGGCGGCAATTGCGTTTGCTCGATCGATGTTTGCAACAAAGGAAGAAGTCAACCCCCCCCTACCCCCCCCAAGGGGGGAAATTCAGGAAGAAGGAAGAAAAAGCAATTATTCCCAATTCCCAATTCCCAATTCCCAATTCCCAATTCCCAATTCCTAACGATCAATTCCCAATTATTAATATTCCCGATTGGCAGATGCGACTGGAAGTTTTGATCGCTTATTTAGCACCGGGATATCGGGACAAGGTGGCTGCAAATCTTCAGTTACCAGCAGATAGCATTAAGCGGCTGCAACATTTGGAAGCCGGAAAGAAGCAACTCGCAGAGCATTTGCCGAAGTGTGAGTTACCAAGTCAATTGGTGTTGCTATTGAGGAATTATGAATTACCAGTGTTGATTGCGATCGCCCTACAAAGTCCGCGAAGTGTCCGCCGCCAGATTTGGGAATATCTCACCAAGTGGGCAAATGTTGAACCGCCTTTGAATGGCAACGATTTGAAGGCTTTGGGTTACAAGCCGGGGCCTGGGTTTAAACGGATGTTGGATGATTTGTTGGCGGCGACTTTGGATGGTGATTTGGGCGATCGCACTGATGCGAACTCTTTCTTAGCACAACGTTATCCTCTAGCTTAGTATGGTGTGTCATATCAAATCCGGTAGCATCTGAATTAATATTACTCACAGCTTTCGACACGGCACTGCCGTCTCCCTACAATTAATCACAGTAGGGAAACGGCACTGCCGTCTCCTCCATATCATAAGGAGTGTTACCGGAATTGAGATCGATCCCAAACAGGCTAACAAGCCGTTAGCGCAGCCCTCGAAGAGGATCGTACATTATTGATATTTCGAGCATTAACGTGAAAATACAGCGCCCTCCTGGTTTAATTGCAATTGTCCTTTACAAAAGTTTTGTGGCTGCCCTCTTGACAGTAACTTCAATAGCTTTGCTACTTGCCTTAAAAAATCATCAAGCCTTAGAAGATTTTTCCGAATCTTATTTATTAGAAAGCAAGATAAAAATTGTTGAATTTTTATTAGATAAAGTTCTCAGTATTAAACCCAAAACTTTACTATTTAGCGGACTAGCTGCCGGACTCTATGCGGCTTTAACTGCTGTTGAAGCCGTTGGTTTGTGGTACGAAAAAGGCTGGGCAACAATCTTAGTTTTAGTGCTCGTAGGAATTAGTATCCCGCCAGAAATATATGAGTTATTTCAAGGTATAACTATACTTAAGTTAGTCGTATTTGTCGCAAATGTAGCCATGTTATGGTACTTACTTCACCATTTGCCGAAGCACGGTAACAAAGCTTAAAGTGTACAGACTTAGGCAAAAAACGGGTTTTTCACTAAAATACTTCGTTTGACAATTGCTCCATATCACAAAACTGATGGTAAAGCAATAAAAAACCTAAATCTTTACAAAAAGCCACTAATTGTAAAGATTTATTAAAGATAAAAGGGGTTATACCCCCCATGACATATAGTTAGATCAATAGATGCACCCTGATGGCTTTCCCGTTCCACAAGAGCGGGATTTTTATTGGGAATATTGTGTTAAGTTTTAATACGGCTGCTACAGATAGAATTAGTGGAACCTTTTAATAAAACGATCGCCAGATGCCAAAATATGAGAGCTCTCAGTAAAGCCGTGGGTTCGGAGCGATCGTCCCGGTGCATCCTAACTCTGGGAAATAACCCAAAGGCGGTAGCATAGTTTGGGAACCGGCATCAACTAAAGATGAACTTAGCGACAGCAACAGTCCTGCAACAGGGCAAATATACAATCGACGCGACTTTAGGGATAGGAGGGTTCGGCATCACTTACCGAGCTATCAACACCCATTTAAACCAAACCGTCGTACTTAAAACCCTCAACGAAAGTCTGCGTCAACACCCAGCATCTGCTCAGTTTCAGCAACAGTTTATTGCCGAAGCTCAACGCCAGTGCCAGTGCCAGCATTCCAACATCGTCAGGGCGATCGACTTTTTTGAAGAAGCCGGACAGTCTTTTGTAGCGATGGACTACATTCCCGGCAAAACCCTCGCCCAAATAGTCGAAACTGGTAAGCCGCTGTCAGAAGCCCAGGCCCTGCACTACATTCGGCAAATAGCCTCAGCCTTAAGCACAGTTCACCACAGCGGATTGCTACACGGAGACATCAATCCCGAAAATATAATCCGGCGAGCCGATTCTCACCTGGTAATGTTAATGGACTTCGGCATTGCTCGCGACTTTACCATCGGCACCAAACAAACTCATACTAACTTGCTGTCGCCAGGGTACGCGCCGATCGAACAATACCTCTCTGACGGTAAATGTACACCTGCCACAGACATCTACTCGATCGCAGCTACCCTCTACTACTTGCTCTCCGGCGAGCCACCTGTAGCAGCACCCCTGCGCGATCGAATTCCCCTCGCGGAGTTGCGGCAATTTCAGTCCAACCTCAGCCCGGGAATCGAGCAAGCGATTCTTCAGGGACTCGAAACCGACCCCCAAAACCGCCCCCAGACAGTGGAACATTGGCTTACCATGCTGCAAGAAACAGAGCGAACACCAGCAGAGAGAAAAGGCAAGCAAAGTCTGCGATTGCCCGCACCTCCTCCGCCACAGTTGACTTTGCTGGCGTTTGTCGTAACGGCTGCAATTGCAGGCTGGATGGGTTTTGACCTAGCCTGGCGCTACAACAGCACGAGTCTCAGCAGCAACCGATCGACAACTCCATCTTTCCCATCTCTGGAAGATTTGCTCAAATCCCGGGACTTGTCTGGGCCGATGTTCGGGCAGCCGTCTGTCGAAAGTAGCCCTCTCCCCCCGATCGACGACAACCTCAACAAGGACTCCAAACCCACGTTAGACAACAGCCAAATTCCCGAACCGATCGATCCCTCAGCAGCTAGCGCCCAACCTTCTGCGCTCCCCAGCCCGGAAACTCCGGCTCCAGAACCGGAAGCGTCACCTTCACCATCCCCGACGCCCGAGTCCGAAGCGCAGCCTTCTGAGCCCCCCATGCCACAGCCTAAAGCCCGAATCGAACCCGCACCCCAACCAGCATCCGCACCCGTACCGGAAGTTGCGCCCCTGCCACCGGCACCGCCACCGCCGGGCTACTCGCCTCCGACACCGGTTCAGCCTGCTGCCAAAAGTGCTGAAACCTTGCCACCGTCGGAATCCGCGCCGCCAGCAGCGTCGCCCACCGTGCGATCGGCAGGGCCGCCAATACCGAGCCGCAGTGGCAGCAATTCAGATAGTTCGATCGCCCCTTACTCGCCGCCCCCTGTTGCCGAACCAACTGTGCCTTTTCCTGAACCTGCGACAAATTAGGATTATTTTCGTTGCTCAAAGTGCTGAGAAACACTTGGTTTTATGAATCAGTAAAAATCCATTGATTGTTGATAAAATAACGCCCTTCCTTGCTACCGACTATCTCGTAAAATCGGCAATTGACAGAAAAAATCCCCATAGTCCCGGGCTGAGTTTATCAAATATTTTCTATTCCCTCTACAATCCAAATGCCCGTCGGAAAAATTTATATAAATACTTGATATTTTGATTTGATTTATGTTAAGCTGAAGGCACAACACAACTTATGTGATGTCGCTCATTATTTTGGCGAAACCTATCAAGGTTGAGAAAAAAAGTTAGCAGCAACACTGGCTCTGAGCATCATGTCATGTGGTCGAGGTGGGGCCGAGGATGCGATCGGGATCGCGCCTCCTGAAAAAAGTGGTTTGTTTTTGTGCAAGCTCCGGGCCGCGCATCAACTTCGGCAAACTTCCTTTCTTCGGAAGCAAGCACCATCGGTGATAAGCAAGTTATAATTCATTGCGGAAGCGCACAGAGATTTTTTTATGAGTAAACCCCCAGTTCATGCTTTTTTTGTAGGCAGAGCACTTGCCGAGGCACTGTACGAGCAATTAGAAGGCGCAGCAACCAATGCTTTCTCCGAACTAGGCAAATTTGATGCCGAACAAAGAGAACGCCTGCGCCAATTCACCGATCGAGTTGTGGAACGGGCAAATCGAGCAGCCGATGGGGCGATGCAGACCAGAACTGGCACTGCAACCACCATTCAAGACATCCATCCCACCGACTTGCAAGCAACTATTGACGAGCTACGCGCCGAAGTGGCATTGGTGCGATCGGAATTGCAGCGCTACCGCAGCAGTTTGCCCTAATTCGGGCTGCCACAAAAACTATTTACTTTTGCGGGCGCAAAGCGATGATGCGCTCCTGCGCTCCTTCCTGCAATCAAAGCAACAACATAAAATAAGCAATTTGGGAACCGAAGTGTCTGCTCTCCTTGATGACTCTGTTAATCGCCAGCGCTCCCCCAAGCGGACTGGTGACGCCGATGAGCTAAAAACTACTGGTAAATCCCACAAAACCAAAGCTTATCGCTGGAATCGCGAAAAATACTCCCGGCAACGGCGCTTCTTCGACATTTGGGCATTTGTCCTGCTCTGGCTCGCTTCGCTGTGGTTCGACAGCAAAAACTGGAGCTACTGGGGAGGCGTGACTGAAGACAAGAAAGTTGCCAGACGCCGCTTTCAAGCTATCTGGGTTCGAGAAACACTATTGGATTTGGGCCCGACTTTCATTAAAGTTGGACAATTATTTTCCACCCGCGCCGACTTGTTTCCGGCAGAGTTTGTTGAAGAACTTTCTAAGCTGCAAGATAAAGTGCCTGCTTTCAGTTACGAGCAGTTAGAGGTAATTGTTGAGCAAGATTTGGGCAAGACTGTTCAGGAACTCTACCGCAGCTTTGACCCGATTCCTCTGGCTGCTGCCAGTTTGGGTCAGGTACACAAAGCTCAACTACACTCCGGCCCGGAAGTCGTGGTGAAAGTGCAGCGCCCGGGGCTGCGGAAGCTGTTTGAGATCGATTTGCAAATTCTCAAGGGAATTGCTCGCTACTTTCAAAACGATCCGAAGTGGGGTCGCGGCCGAGATTGGATGGGGATTTATGAGGAATGCTGTCGCATTCTGTGGCTGGAAATTGACTATCTCCATGAAGGTCGCAATGCTGATACTTTTCGCCGCAATTTTAGCAACTGCGACTGGGTACAGGTGCCGAGGGTTTATTGGCGGTACGCGGCTCCACGAGTCCTGACTTTGGAATACCTACCGGGGATTAAAATCAGCCACTATGAAGCCTTGGAAGCGGCTGGTATCGATCGTAAGTCGATCGCCCAAAGGGGAGCTGAAGCTTATTTACGGCAGTTGCTCAACGATGGCTTTTTCCACGCTGACCCACACCCCGGCAATATCGCTGTTAGTGCTGACGGGTCTCTGATTTTCTATGATTTTGGCATGATGGGGCAAATCCAGTCAAATGTCCGCGAAGGACTGATGGAGACGCTCTACGGCATTGCTTCCAAGGACGGACAGCGCATTATGGATTCTCTAATCAATTTGGGAGCTTTGGTTCCTACAGGCGATATGAGTCCGGTGCGCCGATCGATCCAGTATATGCTGGATAACTTCATGGACAAGCCTTTTGAAAATCAGTCTGTGAGCGCGATTACCGACGACCTCTACGATATTGCCTACGGTCAACCTTTTCGCTTCCCAGCTACCTTTACTTTTGTAATGCGAGCTTTTTCGACGATTGAAGGCGTGGGCCGGGGTTTAGATCCCGATTTTAACTTTATGGAGGTGGCACAACCTTTTGCCATGCAGCTTATGACTAATGGAAATGGCTCTGATGCAACTAGCAGTATTTTTAACGAAATCGGCCGTCAGGCGGCTCAGGTGAGTTCGAGTGCTTTGGGTTTGCCGCGTCGGATTGAGGAGACTATTGACAAGCTGGAACAGGGAGATTTACGGATTCGCGTCCGTTCAGCCGAAGCAGAGCGCTTGCTCCGCCGCATGAGCAGCGTTCAAATGGGCACAAACTATACTTTGATGATGAGTGCTTTTACTTTGTCGGCAACCATTTTGTTTGTCAGCAATCAAGTCTGGCCGGCTGTCGCTGTGGCTGTGCTGGCTGCGGGTGCAGGGTTTGCTATGCTGCGTTTGTTCAAGCGGATCGATCGTTTGGACAGGATGTCATAATTGTGCTATTTGGGATTTGAAATTTCAGGTTTGAGATTTCTCGCCAGCCAAAAGTTGATCTCGAATGTTAAGTTTTGGCTGGCTGACAACAGAGCTGTAAAATTGACAGCAGTTATCGGCTGGCTAAAAACCTGTTGCTTCCTAGATTTATCGCCAGCTAAACCTCTAATTTTTTGTAGAAATCCAGTTTTTTTTGCAGGCGCTGCTTCATCTACTTGATTTACTGAAATTTTAAGATGCGATTAGGATCAGAGGAGCTACAATATAAGATTAAATAAGTGCAATTTTTCCAGAACTGCCGATCGCCGAAGGCGGAAATTTCAAGTTCTGTTCGGGATTTAAGTTTTGGAATCAAACATTGCACCAGTTAAATCAAGCTTTTAAGTTCGATGAGTCCAATAACCCAATCTATGAAACGCTCTTTCGCAGGTAAGACAGACACAGGGTTAGTTCGTTCCGTAAATCAGGATTCGTACTACATAGACTCTGACGGGCGATTTTTCATAGTGGCCGACGGCATGGGAGGACACGCCGGAGGTCAAGAAGCCAGCCGGATTGCAACTGGGGCGATTCAATCTTATTTGCTCGAACATTGGGAAGAGCCTGAAGATACTCCGCTGTTGTTGGAAAAGGCTTTTTTAATTGCGAATCAAGCAATTTTGAGGGATCAGCTTGACCATCCCGAGCGTGCTGATATGGGTACTACGGCTGTGGTTCTCATTTTTAGGGATGAGGGCAGACCTTGGTGCGCTAATATCGGGGACTCTCGCTTGTATCGGCTGCACGGAGCTCGCTTGGAGCAGATTACTGAAGACCAGACTTGGGTGGCTCAGGCTGTCAAAAGAAAAGCTCTGACTGTTGACCAGGCTCGAAGTCACCCTTGGCGTCACGTTTTGTCCCAGTGTTTGGGTCGCGATGATTTGCGCGAGATAGATATTCTGCCGATCGATGTAAAACCTGGAGACCGTTTGCTACTTTGTAGTGACGGCTTGACTGAAGAACTTTCCGATCCTTTGATTGCTTCCCCTCTGAAGTCGATTCGCGCCTGCGAGGGTGCTGCAACTGCTTTGATTGAAGCAGCTAAGGATAAAGGGGGACGCGACAATATTACTGTGGTGATCGTGACGATCGACCTCAAGTGATATCCTCCCCGAAAATCTCAAATCTAAAATCTAAAATTGAATGACTCGCGTTATCGGTTTGATCAGCGGTACATCAGTGGATGGCATTGATGCTGCTTTGGTAGATGTGGTCGGTTCCCAAACAGACTTGAAAGTGCAGTTGGTGGCCGGCAAGACTTTCCCTTATCCCCCTAATTTGCGATCGCAAATTCTCTCGGTTTGCAGCGGCGAGGCTTTGTCAATCGCAGAACTAGCCGAATTAGATGATGCCATTGCCCAAGAATTTGCCACCGCAGCCTTGACAATTCAAGCAGAATATGATAAAGCCGAATTAATCGGCTCTCACGGTCAAACCGTCTACCACCGACCGCCCGGAAATACCGAAAGGAGTAGTTGTTTTGCTGCACCGAACCCTGGAAGTGAAATGGGCTACAGCTTGCAACTCGGGCGGGGCGCGCTAATTGCACAATTGACAGGCATTACGACTGTGAGTAACTTTCGATCGGCAGACATTGCAGCAGGAGGTCAAGGAGCGCCCTTAGTCCCCATAGTTGATGCCTGCCTGCTGGCGGAACCTAACCTCCGTCTCTGCATCCAAAATCTGGGCGGCATTGGCAATGTTACCTATCTTCCGGCCAGGGGAAAGCGGGAAAACAAGGACGAGTCCGATATTTCTAGTCTTGGGAATGGCATCTTGGGTTGGGATACAGGCCCAGCCAATTCCCTGTTAGATTTGGCAGTCGAGCACTTCTCTGGTGGAACTAAACTTTGTGACGAAGGTGGAGCTTGGGCAGCTCAAGGAACTCCCTGTCAAGCTTTAGTCGAGGATTGGCTCGCCGAAGAGTTTTTCCGCCAACCACCGCCGAAATCTACTGGACGAGAGTTATTTGGTGTAGACTATTTTGGCCGGTGTTTGGTCGAATCCTCGGCTTATGACCTCAGTCCTGCTGACGTGCTGGCTACTTTGACAGAACTGACTGTTGCCTCGATCGTTCACAGTTACCAAACTTTTTTGCCGGCTATGCCCGATCGAGTTTTGTTGTGCGGGGGCGGCAGCCACAATCTCTACTTAAAACGCCGATTACAAGCTCAATTGCATCCAGTGGAAGTGTTGACTACTTCTGAGGCAGGCTTGAGTGTAGATTTTAAAGAGGCGATCGCTTTCGCGGTTTTAGCACAATGGCGGGTTCGGGGCATTCCCGGCAATCTGCCCCAAGTTACTGGTGCGATCGCACCGGTACTTTTAGGAGAAATTAACTCTTGTTGGCACAGTTGGGCGTGATAGCATAGAGTCTGAGGGACAACGGCTGTGCGTTGTTGCACCAGCATTGTAGCCAGCAGGAAAAGCATAGGAACAGCACTGTGGCTCACACGTTTTTAATGGAATCTGGCCAATGGACGCTCGAAGGAAGTTGGATTGAGCGCAATGGCGTACCAATTACGGTTAAAGGCAAAACTTTAGTGAGCTGGAACCGAACAGATTGGTTCAGTATGGTGACGAAGCTCGTGTTTCCCGGAGGCGATCGCGAAGAGATTATTTTGCAGTACCGAGGACACCTCAACAACGATGAACGGCAGTATACTTTTGTACTTCAAAACAGCGAACTCGGCCGCGTCGAGGGCGAAGGTTGGATTGCTCCCCAGTCGATCGTCCAGCGTTATTGGGTGCTGGGAGACGAACGCCAGCGACGGACTGGTTTTGATACCCTTCACCGCGTTGATGACAACCGCTACTACCAATCTAGTGGGATCATGTCTGGTCATTACTTGACGAGTACGATGGAGGCGACTCTGGAACGTCAGCCGGAATAACTTTTCCTCTTGGTTAACAGTTCCGAGTTCTAGAGTTTAATGTCAAAATTGAAAGTCTGGCTCGTCGGAGATCGCGATCGGATTTCCGACTAGCGGCATTCTTGTCACACCTCATCCGCTGCAATTGAAGACAAATATATTTAATTTTTTCAGAAATTCTTATAGTTATCCTCAAAAATTTTGAAATTTTTGAGCGTCGCAGCGCTAAATTATGGTTGCGCTCTCCTGCGACAGTCGCACTATGGCCGAGACTATTCGCCACATTTAGTGGAATCAAAACAGAAAGTGCGATCTGGAAGTCGTCTTAGCGTTTAGGACATTGATGATTGCTAAAACAATTAGTTTTCTGGGCTTTCCCTTCTTCCTTCTTCCTTCTTCCTTCTTCCTTCTTCCTTCTTCCTTCGAGTGACGCCCCATCACCCCCAACTCATTTCCACTGAGGGAAGAGAGTAAGAGACGGAGGTCGCCGACTGCGACTCTGGTCTACTCAACGGCTGGATTGGGTTCTAAACCCCAGTGGTGTTTGAGAAAATGGCGATACATGGTTTCCCGCAACATCATTTGCTCATAAAGCTTGACCAAAAAATCCTGAGCTTGTTCACGGCTCATATCAGTTACCTGTGTTTTGAAGGAACACAGGCTAAATTGCTGCTCCAAAGACAATTCTGCTGGTTGGCTCATGACGCGTGACTCCTCTGTAAGTAAACGTGACTTGAAAGTGAAAACCTGGATTAGCCAGATTTGTAACTTGTTTCAGCGATCGGCCGTTGGTTTCAGGAGGTCTGAGAAGCCGATCCGCTCTCGTCTATATTACAAAAGGTAACAATAATTTGACAAAGTTACCATCTGTCCCAGGAAATAACTTAGGGATAGAGATGGCGAGAACTCTGCAAAAGTTCCTTCCGCAGGCATATACAACTGTCGCTGATTGTCAATAAAAAAAAGGCTCAGTACGAACCAAAATAATGGAAGCTATTTATACCAACTCGGGCAAAGCATTTTTCCGCGAGGGGGAGAGTAGGAGATGGGGATAGTTGGTGAGTGGGAGATGGGAGATGGGAGATAGGGAGAATTTCTATTTATCTGTTTTTTTCTTCCTTCTTCCCTATTCCCTATTCCCTATTCCTGAATTTCCCCCATTGGGGGGGCAGGGGGGGTTGCCTTCTTCCTTCTAACTAATTGGATGGCACAACATTCTGCGGTGGTGGGGTAGATCCAGGTTTAAGATTAGGAGCAGTGGGTGCAGGCGAAACAGAAGGAATCCCCTGATTTGTCCCAGAGTTGGTAGGCTGCTTTGGAGCTGCCAGAGGCGATTGAAACTGATTGGGATTGAACTGCTGCTGTGGAGCCGGGAGTGGAGATTGAAACTGATTGGGATTGAACTGCTGCTGTCCTGGAGCCACAGGAGATGGTAAAGGTTGAGCCGAATTGCCGATCGAAGGTGTCGCAGGAATCCCAGAATTGGGAAGGGAGGGATTGGGCTGCGGGGATGCCGCCGAAGTCGGAAGAGTTGCTAGGCTGACTCGGCCACCGAGCTCTCGCAATTTGTCCAAAACCTCGACAACTTTGGCATATCTAGCATTTTGAGGAGCGTACAACACCGTCAACCCGGCAGGATTTTGGCTCTGGAAACTCTTCAAAACTTGATCGAGCTGTTGATAGTTAACAGGCAATTGGTCGATATAAGTTTGCCCGAAATCGTCAATGCTGACAATCAGCATATCTCGCATCTGTGCTTGTCCCGTCTTCGCCTTCGGCAAATCGACAGGAATCGATTGCTGACGAGTCAGTTGCAAAGTCGCCAGCAGAAAAAACGTCAGAATGCAAAATATCACGTCAATCAAAGGCACCAGGTCAATCCGAGCCTCTTCAGCAGGAGTATCTAAATGAATTTTCATTGGTTCTGAAGGTTTTAATTGTTAGAACTTGAATCGATATCAGGATCGGAACCTTTCAATTTCGGTTTCGGCTCCCGATTTCGTTCTTCAGATTCTGGTAGAGAATTCAAAGAACGCTTGTTCAAGCCATCGGAACCAAAGGAAGAATTACTGTATTCTGCATCGTTCGATCGACCTTTAGCATTAGCCGTCGGCCAGTATTGCCTGTACAGCATTTCCAGTTCATTTCCCGCTTTGCGAAATATTTTTACCTGATCGAACAAAAAAGCTTGAAATATCCGATAAAACGCCAAGCTAAAAATTGCTACTATCATCCCAGTCGCAGTGGTGATCAGCGCCTCGCTAATCCCCAAAGTCACCCCAGTAGTTTCCGACGTGCCGATGTCGCTCAGTTTGATCGAACTCAGGGAGTGAATCAAACCCAAAACTGTTCCCAGCAAGCCCAACAAAGGCGCTAGAGCGATCGCAGCTTCTAAGATTTTGTCGCCGCGGCGCATCGAAGCCAACTCTTCATCGGCTGCGGCTTCGAGTGCGAGTCGAAATAAGTCTGGTTCAGGATTGTACAGCCGCAGGGGTGCAGCAAGGAATCGCCCGATCGGCTGTCGGTTAGCTTGTCTAGCAATCTCGTTAGCCGCACCCCAATCGCTGCGAGCAGCTTCGAGGATGCGGTTAACTATTTGCTTTTCCTTGGTGAGGAGGCTCGCCCAAAACCACAATCGCTCGATAATCGTACTTACAGATAGAATCGATAACAACAACAGGGGCCACATGGCGGGGCCGCCTTTTTCAAACAGTTCTTGAATATTCACAGTATTTTTACTCCTGCATAACCTGCTAACCTTACTTCTGTTCTACTTTTTTTAAGAAATTTAAGGCCATTCAATTTTAGCTATTAATTTACCGTGTTCTGGAGCCGATCGACTATTTAATCATTCTCATCTAAGTCTTCCTCACACATCTCTTGCAGCGACTGGTGTTGAACGCGACGGGAAGAGCGGCGATATTTTTTAGTTTGCAGTTTCGGTTCGTATTGCTGCGTACCATCCGACTTCGTTTGCTGCTTCAAACTAGCCTCAGCACTACTAGAATTTTGCTCTTGTTGCTGGCGGACGATCGCCTCTTCGAGAAACTGCAAGTAATACTCATAGCGCTCCCAATCGCCCCGCACGACACAGTTAGGCTCACTTCTGTGCGAGCAGTCGCTAAACTGGCAAGTACCCAAAGTCAGTCTGTGCCGAGCTTCTGGGAAATATCGAGGTAACTCGGACGGATCGCATTCAAGTGCCGGCTGATTGAAGCCTGGAGTATCGGCCAACAGTCCGCCACCCGGGAGATCGAACAGTTCTACATGGCGAGTAGTATGTCGCCCGCGGCCGAGTTTGCCTGAAACAGCGTTCACTCGAATATTCAGATCCGGAATCAGTTGGTTGATCAAACTCGACTTACCGACCCCTGAAGGCCCGCAAATTACCGTAATTTTGCCTTGCAAGTGAGTTTGGATAGAGGAGGCAACCACCCCCTCGCTCTCCACCAAGGCAAACCCCCCCTCACCCCCCCCAAGGGCAGAAGGAAGAAGAGAGCTATCTATTTCCTCTGAAAAAGTGGGGTTTGCCAATTCTGATTCAGAAACTTCATTTTGACTATCATTAGCAGCTTCATTGTAGATTCCTAAGCCGCTACGGACACTAATAAACATGGGATCATATCCCCATCTTTTAAGCCGATCGCGCCACTGTTCTAACTCCTGGGCCGTGACCAAATCGCATTTGTTGAGGCACAAACTCACCTCTAAACCTGTAGATTCAGCCTTGACTAAAAACCGAGTTAATGATGCGGGGTCTAAGTCCGGTTCAGTGAGGGCAAAAACCAGGAGAATGCGATCGGCATTAGCTACAGGCGGGCGGTTGAGTTCTGTTTGGCGAGGAAACACTTGGGAAATGACACCCCTGTGGTCATTCCAGTCGGGTTCTTCTACCACCACCCGATCGCCCACCATCACCTGTTGACCAATTTTTTTCAGTCTAGTGCGGCGAGTGCACAGCAAACTCGGAGCATCAGCCAAGGGACGATTTTTCCCATCAATGCAGGCTTCTGGATCTAAACTTACTTGGTAGAAGTTAGCCTGAACAGCCACTACAGTACCAACGATCGAGGACGAATTCAGGCTCATTCTGCTGCCTGGTGTTCTGGGCGCTGCACTTTCATCGCAAAAAAGCCGGAATCCCGCTCATCCGCCACAAATTGGGTTTCGAGAATTTGATACCCTTCCATTTTCAGACTATCAGGCACTTGTTCGATCGGCTCCCCAGCGTCCAGCCACACCTCCAAAACTGATCCAGGCGTCATTTGTTCCAAGCGCAGTTTAGTACGAACAAAATTGATCGGGCAAGGCGTACCCCGCAGATCCAGCAGGGTATTTGGGGATTTGGGATTTTCAATTTTCGATGTTGAATTCATATAGCTGAAGGAAGTTCGGCAACGGATTATCTAACGGATGTAACGGATGGATTGGACACAGATGATTATTTCTGCAAAAAAGTGAGCGCAATTGCGCTCACTTTTTTGCTTATTTCTGAAACAGATTGCCCAGAAATCCTTCCAAGCCACCTTTTCCGGTACGATCGCCCTTCAGCTTAGCAAGCTGCATCAGCAACTCCCGCTCCTCAGCCGTCACCTTAGTCGGAATATCTATTGACACCAGAATCAAATGGTCGCCACGACTGACTGGATTTCCCAATCGAGGCACCCCTTTTTTCTCCAGAGTCAGAACAGTATTCGCCTGAGTTCCGGTAGGAATCAGCAATTCTGTCGGCCCATCAACCGTTTCAACTTCCAACCTGCACCCCAAAATTGCTTGCAAGTAACTAATCTTAACTTCCGAGTTAACGTTAATGCCGTCCCGCTTAAATAGTGGGTCTTCATTCACAGCCAAGAACACGTAAAGATCCCCCGGCGGCCCGCCGAGTTTGCCAGCATCCCCTTCATTGGAAACGCGCAAGCGAGTACCGTTGTCAACCCCAGCCGGAATTGTGATTTTCAGCTTTTTCATCACTTCTTTCTGGCCCCGGCCGCCACAAGTTTCGCACTTGTCCTCAATCACTTGCCCCGTGCCGTTGCAACTGGGGCAAACTGAAACTTGAGTAAAGCTGCCGAAAGGAGTGCGAGTCGCGCGTCGGACTTGACCGCTGCCAGTACAAGTCGAGCAGGTTTGGGGTCTGGTTCCCGGTTTGGCGCCGGTACCAGTGCAAGTTTCACAGGTTTCTAGGTGCTTGATGCGGAGTTCTTTTTCCCCACCGAACACTGCTTCGCGAAAATCTAACCGCAAGTCTAGCCGCAAATCATCTCCGCGCACGGGCCCGCCGCGTCTGCGACCTTGTTGTTGTTGGCCGCCCGCCCCTCCCTGAAAACCCTGAAAGAAGCTTTCAAAAATATCGGCGAAGCTGTCGCCGAAGTCTTGGAACCCCGGCGCTGCTGTACCACTGACACCTTGTTCACCAAAGCGATCGAAACGGGCGCGGGTTTCCGGTTCTGAGAGTACCTCGTAGGCGCGGTTAATTTCTTTAAACCGCTCCTCGGCACCGGGTTCTTTGTTGACATCTGGATGATACTTGCGAGCTAGGCGACGGTAAGCACGCTTAATTTCCTCTTTGTCTGCGCTGCGAGAAACGCTTAATATTTCATAGTAATCACCGGCCATAAAGCTGCTTGCCTGGAGGTAAATAACAAAAAGTGTACGAAAAAGAAACGATCGACCTTTCCTGAAATTACCAATTGAAAATTAAAAATTATTATTGTTAATTTTTAACTTTTAATTGTGAGATTTTCAGTTTTAAAGGAAAGGATTCATATCATCAACTTCAGGTTCGGGAACCTTCGGTTTTTGTTTTGACTGTGGATTTGACTGTGGATTTGGCGGTCGTTTTGACTGTCGTTCCGGTTTTGGTTCCGGTTTTGGTTCCGGTTTGGGTTCCGGCTTTGGTTCCAACTTTGGTGGAGCTTGCGGCGGAACTTCGGGGGGCACCAGTAGCAACTCTTCTGTCAGCAAAATGCTGTCATCGGTAGCTGCAACCTCTTCTAGCTCTGACATCATCTCGCTTTCAATCTCTGCTCCAGAAGGTGCTACTCCGCTGCGGGCTTGGTCGTAGACAGCAGTCCCGAGCGAGTATAGCAGTTGCTTGAAAGATTCGATTTGCTCACCAAGTTCCTCGCCTGTGATCTCTGGGTTAGCCATCGATCCCTGCAAGGCTGCTGCTGCTGTTTCGGCTTCGACCTTAAGGTCTTGCGAGAGCAATTGCGCGTTGGTTTTCAAAGTGACACCACAATTATAGACCAGGGTGTCGGCTTGATTTTTGAGTTCGACGAGTTGAGCGCGCTTGATGTCCTCATCGGCATAAAGTTCGGCTTCTTGCCGCATCCGCTCAACTTCCGTTTCGCTCAATCCCCCGGTATTAGAAATTTGGATGCTTTGTTCTTTTCCGGTTCCCTTATCTTCAGCAGCAACTTTGAGAATGCCGTTGGCATCAATTTCAAAGGTAACTTCGATTTGAGGTACGCCGCGCGGGGCTGCGGGAATGCCTTTGAGCAAGAACTTGCCGAGACTTTTATTGTCTTTAACCAATGCTCGCTCGCCTTGGAGTGCGTGAATTTCCACACTTGTTTGCCCATCGGCCGCCGTGCTGTACATTTGCGATCGGCTGGTGGGGATAGTTGTATTGCGCTCGATTACTTTTGTGAACACCCCGCCCAAGGTTTCGAGTCCCAGGGAGAGTGGCGTCACGTCCAGCAGTAGCAAATCTTTGACCTCACCACCCAGTACCCCGGCTTGAATTGCCGCGCCTACGGCTACAGCTTCGTCGGGATTGACCGATTTATCGGGAGACACGCCGCCAAAATATTTGCTAATTGCCTCTTGAACTGCCGGAATCCGGGTTGAGCCTCCCACTAAAATAATTCTGTCTATATTTTGGGGAGTCAAATTTGCGTCTTTGAGGGCTTGAGTCACCGGATCGATCGTCGCTTGCACCAAATGAGCCACCAGTTGTTCAAACTGAGCTTTGGAGAGATCCATTTCTAGATGCTTTGGCCCTTTGGCGTCAGAGGAGATGAACGGCAAGTTTATAGAAGTCGATTGCGAGAGTGAAAGTTCTATTTTGGCTTTTTCCGCTGCTTCTCTGAGGCGTTGCAAAGCCATTTTATCTGTTGACAGGTCGCTGTCTTCTTGAGTACGAAAAGCTTCTACCAGCCACTGGACTATGCAGTCGTCAAAGTCGTCTCCTCCGAGATGGTTGTTGCCGGCGGTAGCGTTGACTTCAAAAATTCCGTCTCCGAGTTGCAGGATCGAAACGTCGAAAGTACCGCCACCGAGGTCAAAGACCAAAATTTTTTGTTCAATATTTTGCTTGTCCAACCCATAGGAAAGGGCGGCCGCTGTTGGTTCGTTGACGATCCGCAGGACTTCTAAACCCGCGATCGTACCGGCGTCTTTAGTAGCTTGCCGCTGAGCGTCTGTGAAGTAGGCTGGCACTGTAATTACGGCTTGGGTAACAGTTTGTCCCAAATAAGCTTCAGCATCTTGCTTCAGCTTTTGGAGTACCATTGCCGAGATTTCTTGGGGAGTATGAACCTTGTTCCGAATTTGGACGTTAACGGTGTCATCTTTGCCTTTTACGCAGGTATACGGAGTCCGGGTTCGTTCTTCTTCCGTGTCGTCCCACCTGCGCCCGATAAATCGTTTGATGCTGTAGACAGTATTTACAGCATTAGTTACAGCTTGCCGCTTGGCTAGTTGACCTACTAAGCGATCGCCCGCCTTGCCAAATCCTACTATGCTCGGAGTTGTGCGGCCGCCCTCGGAATTGGCGATCACGACAGGTTTACCGCCCTCTAAAACAGCTACGCAACTGTTGGTCGTGCCTAAGTCAATTCCAATAATTTTTCCCATAGCGCCTCATAAAACTTTGTGGGATGTTTGGAAACCTCCAACTACTAAGTTGGGGGATGAAAAACGACTCAGCTTGTTTTTACAAGCATTACCCGACCGGATTTGTAGGATCTAAAATTGATTTCCTAAAACAAGATCGAAGACGAGTCAAAACATTTTTCAGATTTTTTGAGCAAGCGGCTATCTGCTTTTATTCCTGAATTGAGAAGTTGTTGAGTCTAGCAACTTTAGCCCCCCGAATTCTATTCGGGGGTCAGTAATTTCGAGGAATGCAGTAGCTTGTATACCGATTAACTTTCCGAACTCTCGGGATTTTCATCTGAGGTTACCACAGATGACCCAGCCGCCGCAACTTTCACTTTGGCGTGTCGCAAGACGCGATCGCCCAGAGTATAGCCTCGTTCTAGTTCTTGGATGATGGTCCCTTCCTCGTGTTCGTCTGTTGGTTCGCTCAGCAGAGCTTCGTGGAGGTTGGGGTCAAACTGTTCGCCTTCGGGGCGCATCGGAGAAACCCCGATTTGTTTGAGACCATCTACCATTTGCTTGTAAACGCTTTGGTAGCTTTTGTGAATGTTCATTTCGCCGTCGGTTTGCGGCTTGATGTGCGATCGAGCGCGCTCGAAATTGTCGATGACCGGCAACAGGGGTTTAATCGTGACACATCTTGCCTGTAAATCTAACTCTTCTTTTTCCTTTTGGGTGCGCCTGCGGAAGTTGTCAAAATCTGCTGCTAGGCGGAGATTTTGATTTTTCAGGTCTTCTACTTGAGCGGATACGGCTTGCAACTGAGTTTTTAAGCCCTGTTTTTCATCGGCTGATTGCGCCAGTTCTCTTTTTAACAACTCTTGGGTATCAGCCATCGGGCTGTTGCTAGAACTAGCGGTGCCTGCTTCCCCAGATGTAGCTTCTGGCGAGCGATCGGTTTGAGCACTTTGGTAAGCTTGAGCAAGTTCCAGTTCCCAATCGGCTACTTCGCTGGAATTTGCTGATGAGTTGGCAGATGGCGGATTTTCGCTTGCCATTGAAGAACTCTCTGGGGTTTCCCCAGTTGAGTTAGGATCTGGATGTTGCTGTTTTTCCTCGTCAATCATAAAAGCTGCGCGACAGAACCCTATCAATTCTAGCAGTTGGAAGAGTCGCAGCCTCCCTGTAGTATTTGCTGATTGACACTCCCCCCCGATGAATGGGTGGGATTCTTCTGTCAAAGGCACTTATCTAGACCGATATGGCGATCGACCCCCGAAAGTACGCCCACCGAAGCAATTTGACTTACGGACTGCCCAACCGCAAGACTGGATTTGAGGCATCGGCGATCGTTGATACTCCCCACCGATTCATCGAGGGGATTCTTGATGTATTCCACAAAGGGACTTTCAAAGGCGTTAACAAAGCACCTCTACTGATTTCTTTGAGACAAAGCCCTAAAGTTGCCACTACTTTTACAGCAATAATTAAAGTCAGTGAAGGAGTCGCCTCCTTCACTGCTCTCCAAAACGGAACGTGATAGTTTCCCATCATTCCGCTCCTCAATAAAACGGCTGTTGTCATCAGTACATCATTACCAACATATCGTTTTCCCAAACCCAAAAGTTTGGTTCCACTGGTGGCTTAGGTTTAGCACTTTTACAGCTAGATTTGTTACCGAGACTACCATCATTGGCGGTCTTTGTGTCGTGGCAATGTCGATGGAGTAGTTGCCAATTATCATACAATTCCCTTCCACCTTTCGATAAGCGGGATGATGTGGTCAACCTAAGAGCGAATCTCCATCTTTGAAGTAGTTATTGCAGTGAGCGCATTTCCCTTTTTGTCCCTTGAGTAATTTAGACACTCTTACGAGTATTTCGGGGGTGTACTCCCATTCTTGAACTCCAATATATCCAGTCCCCGTCATCGGGTGATGCCATCCCTTTTACTTTTACATAGCGCTTTATTTCAGTGGACCTATGTTGTATTAGCTTTAGAGGATTATTACCCTCTCCGGTTGCGAACACCCAGTTATCGCTTTCTACAGTTTTGAAGTATTTGCGGCGTATCCACTTTTTGCCTTTATTCCTATGACGATAACAACCCCATTTGAGGAGCTTCCAAACCACTAATACCAATTTTTTATGAGGCTGCATAGAATTTCGATCCCCCCTAACCCCCCTTAA
>ENA-OFDP01000179-OFDP01000179.1-metagenomes-genome-assembly--contig:-NODE-179-length-29940-cov-4.242396_pt1 | contig 29940 bp, 26 predicted proteins | sample MGYA00153389_OFDP01 | MGnify analysis MGYA00153389
TGGTCGAGCAGGTCACTGCTGGCGTTGACGTGGCTGCTGCGCAAAAGCTGGCCGCCAAGCTCAAGTCGGGCAGCGGCTTTGACCTGGAAGATTTTTTAAGCCAGCTCCAGCAAATGAAAAATATGGGCGGTCTGGCCAGCCTGATGGAAAAACTACCCGCACAAATGGCCTCCAAAGCGGGCCAGGTCGACATGGGCAAAGCTGAAAAAGACATCAAACGCAAAGAAGGCATTATTCAAAGCATGACCCCACTGGAGCGTCGCAAACCCGAACTCATCAAAGCCACCCGCAAAAAACGCATTGCCATGGGGTCAGGCGTTCACGTGCAGGAGGTAAACCGTTTGCTCAATGAATTTGAGCAGATGCAAGGCATGATGAAGAAGATGAAGGGCAGCGGAATGATGAAAATGATGAAGAAGATGGGTGGGATGAAAGGAATGCCCAAGTTTTAAGGCCCGGCGACCTATTGTCGAATTTTTTATGTATGTTCTAAGCCTTTAAGCCAATGAACACGGGCCTAAATAGATATTTTTTCAATAGCAAAATCAAACCTGCTTATGCAATGGCTACCGGCATTGATTGCTGGCACGCTATTCACTAAATGCTACGCGATTAATCAGACTACACCGCCGCGTGTATTTACCATTTAGGATTGATCCATGACTGATCCTGATGACTTTGTGTTGGGCTGCATCATTGTCGGCACGCTTTTGATCGCCAAGACGCTGGGCGGCTCTTTTATTGCACGCCTGCCACTGAGTGCCGCCATGTTGTATCTGGGCGTAGGTGTGGCGATTGGCCCCTGGGGTTGGGGCTTGCTTAATCTTGATGCGATTAAAAACGCGCTCTTGCTGGAGCGCCTGACCGAAGTGGCGCTGCTGATATCACTATTCACAGCGGGTATGAAGCTGGAACTGCCGCTCAAAGACAAACGTTGGCGCATCCCCGTGCAGCTCGCCACAGTCTCTATGCTGCTGACGGTAGCTGCGATAACCGCTGTGGGCGTTTGGCTTTTAAATTTGCCATTGGGTGCCGCGATTTTGCTGGGCGGCATTTTGGCACCAACCGACCCGGTATTGGCTTCTGATGTGCAAGTCGCCAACCCCGGCGATCGTGACCGTCTGCGCTTTGGCCTGACAGGTGAAGGGGGGCTGAACGATGGAACGGCTTTTCCTTTTGTCATGCTCGGGCTGGGATTGCTGGGCGTGCATGAACTGGGTGATATGCAGTGGCGCTGGTGGGCTGTTGATGTGCTGTGGGCCGTTGTGGGCGGTCTGGCATTGGGCTATGCAATGGGTACGCTGGTCGGCAGGGTCATTATTTATCTGCGAACCCAGCGCAAAGAAGCGCTGGGTTCAGACGAGTTTATTGCGCTGGGGCTGATTGCGCTGACATATGGGCTGGCACTGTTAACGCTGACTTATGGATTTTTGGCAGTGTTTGCAGCGGGGCTCGCCCTCAGGCGCATTGACGAGCCGACTGAAATTTCAGTACCAGAGCCTGCCGCCGAGCTGAGCGCTGAAGACCAGCTCGCCACAGGCAGCCATGCGCCGGCCCACATGATGCGTCAGGTTGAGCGATTTAACAGTCAGCTGGAAAGTTTTGCTGAAGTTGCTATCGTGCTGGTAGTAGGTGTGCTGCTGGCCACCACCCGATTTGACCCCGCTGTGCTGTGGTTTCTGCCACTGCTGTTTTTGGTGATTCGCCCCTTTGCGGTGGCAGTTGGCCTGCAGGGCACAGATGTCAAGCCCACCCAGCGCCGCCTGATGGCCTGGTTTGGTATACGCGGCATTGGCTCACTGTATTACCTGCTGTATGCCATCAACCACGGCATTGCAGAGCCGTTGGCCAGGCAGTTGCTGTCGATCACGCTGGCCGTCATCGTGACGTCGGTTGTTGCGCACGGCATATCTGTGACGCCACTGATGAAACGCTATGAAACCCGTAAAAAAGCAAAAATAGCTCCATAAAGTCCTGTTTTAGGCGTCTTTTAGTGCTGAAGCCCAATGAATACGGGTGCAAGCCGCTCCCGTATTAATAGCGCTTAGTTCAACTTGCTTCAGTGTGTTTCAGCCGAAGGGTACGGGCAAAGTCACAAGCTGCTTTATGGCGACTTGACTGGCAAAACCATCGCAATCAGTTTATTGAAAAAATCATGCACATCTTGGTGAATTTCGTCTGCTGTCATGACAGCTGCAACTCGTTCACGTGGCAATTCGATTGATGGATCGCCATTTCGTAGCGTGTGAAATAGTGACGCATCATTTTTGAAAAGAATTCGTTTGCCATCCACCTGTTGAAAAATGTTCGCGGAAATATCTCTCCAGTTTTTACCTTTTGGCAAAGTTAAATTTTCATTGGCAAAAAACTGATCTACGGATTGCATGACACTGGCTGCGAATAAATCATCTTCCCCTATCTGTAGGGTCTGCGCCACTGCTCGCCTCCAGGCTGGCATTACAAGCAGATAGTTTTCAATGTTTTTTCTACGCCACTCTGCCAGCGAAGGATTATCTGCTCTGGGATGAAACGCTTCGTCATGATTGTCGAAGTCAAACAACATGAGATGTTGCACAGCGGGAATAATTTGTTGGAGTGCGGCGAAATGTTCCTTCGCAAGTTTTTTCATTTCTAATTTACTGCCTCCGCCCATGACTTTAAAGTGAATCTTGTCCATCACTGAGAGCGCATTGCATTGCTCTGCCCAAGCTCTGAGAATGCGCTCATCGCTCTCGCCTTCCACATAGACGACGTAAGGAGAACCTAAAAGTAACGTGATATCTTCATTGGATACTTCTGCCATAGCGCGTAGCACTTCGGGAGTGGACTTAATACGAGTTGGTGCCTGCTTAAGCAGAGACAGAATTTGTTTTGGGTCTACACCCTTTGCAAACTCTTCCGCGTGTGTGGCGATAAGAAACTGCACTCTGTTTTCTGCTGATTTTTTTTTGAAGTACTCTAGAATTTCACGCTGCAAATTCACGTGAAGGTGCGCATCAGGCTCATCCAGAAGCATCGTCGTCGGTCGGTAGCCATAAAAGAAAGCCAGCAATGTCAATGTCTGGTGAAAGCCGCTGCCACCAGCAATGATGTCTAAAGCTTTGTTATTTGTATTGCTTTCTGAAGTGATCTTTTTTGAATACTCTACTTTTATGTGAATATCCTTTCCGTCTTCATATCGGGGACGCGCGAGGGTTACTGAGAACCAACGCTCCATGGCGCTGACCAGCTCGAGCCAATCGGCTGGTAGTGGCGTATTTTTGGTGGCAGGCGTGCCCGCGGGACACACGCGTAGCAAGAGATTCCTGAGTACGCTCCCTGGTTGTCCTTTACCTACTTGCTGACGTATCGGTCCATCGTCAAGCCGCTTCTCCATCGGCTCCAAGCCCGAAAATGGCGGAACATACGCAATTTTGGGGAGCGACTGTTCGCATTCACGAAACTTCAGCCACCCACCCGCAGGTATTGCATATAGGGTCTGGCTGGTTTGAAAGCGAAGCCCAACTCCAAACTCGCGCTCCATATGATCGGCATCTCGCCAGAAGACGACGATTTCTATCAGTATTAGTTTTTGCGGTCCTTTTTCGGCTGTACGTCCAAGTCCAACAGCCTGGTCTTTCCAAAGCAGTCTGAATTCAGGAACTGGTAACGCCGTGAAGCCCGGCAAGATGACTTGGATTCCTTTGGATTCCTTTGGATTCCTTTAGAGCCTCTGGCTTTGCCTTGCTCCCTGGAAAAACCATCCACGCAAAACTGCCAAATCGCCAACGCCTGCAAGACAGTGCTTTTGCCACTGTTATTGCGCCCCACCAGCAAGTCGAAGTCCGTAAATTCATACGATTGCTCGCTGATACTTTTGAAGTTGCGAAGTATCAGTTTATGAATCATTTAACCCACCTTGTTTTTACGTCCGTGCGAGTATTGTGCTCTACGCTGTAAGGTAAACAAATACAGATTTTCTTTATCCCATCTGGTGTTAGTGGCGCGCTCCGCTTGGAATTCCAAACCAATTTGGTCGCTAAAAGCCTGCCCTAGTAGCGCCCCTAATGGCAATACGTGCCTCAGGCCGTTTAGGACTTCACCCTTGGGGATCGCCATAACCTGGCGGCTGGCTGCGTTGGTGTTGCTGCAAGCTACGCTGGACGCCAATTAGAAATCGATGGTGGCTGCAACCTGGGCATTTGCCAAGGCAGATTGAAATTTCAGTTTTGACTTTAAATCAAAACACTATTAATACGGGAGCTGTTTGCGCCCGTATTTATTGGTCTAGAGATCGATTTGATGCTTAGAAATGGCTTAAAAATATGAAAAATGGTCACCAACACCTTCACTTCTGGCTGAGAAACCGACAAAACCAGGCTACTACTGAGTTCTGAAATAAACGCACAGGTATTTGTATGGCAACATTGATTCGTTAGTTAGTAAAACCCAACCGGAAAAGCAGATCACGATGACAAACACCAATCGCCGCATATTCATTATTCACTCTGCTACAGGCGCTTCTGCGCTGGTCGCTGGCAACGCTATGGCTCAGGCAGCCGCGCCTATGGTCAATGAAAAAGACCCGGCTGCCGTTGGCCTGGGCTACGCCGCTGACACCACCAAGGTTGATGCCAAAAAGTATCCCAAGCACACTAAAGAACAGCTTTGCAGCAACTGCCAGCTGTACACCGGCAAGACAAAAGAGGCCGCCGGCCCTTGCCCGCTGTTTGCTGGCAAACAAGTTGCCGCTAAAGGCTGGTGCAGCGCCTGGGTCAAGAAGGCTGCTTGATTTAACTGGTTTGCGCTCGTTGCCGTAGCCGCAAAATGATGTCGGCAACATGCGCAAGACCTGCCGCCGTCAAAAAGGTAGCCATAACATACCAGACACTGCCTGCCAAAGCGCAGCGCAGTGCCAGCATCAGGCACAGTCCGGACAAAACATTGAGCAAATAATCACGCGGCATCAAGCCGCGTTTTGTTTGGTGGTGGTACAGCAGCAGCATAGTGACTTCAAGCAGAGTGATGGCGATGATGGCGTCAATCAGCCCGCCACCGACTACCCAAGTCTGCATCCAGGCTGTCAAACCTTGGCCAAGCCAAGCAAGTGCGCCATGTCCTTGAAGAAAATGCGCACATGAGCCATGGGTCTCTTGCGTACCAGCTCCTTGTTCATGTAAGACTCAAAAGTCAGTTGCTGCACGTCACGGTCTTCGCACATTTTGACGAATCGCTCGCGGCGCTTTTCACTGCCGTACCAAAACCACTGCATGATTCCCAGAACCCCAAACACCAATCCGTGCGCTTTCATGAAGCGCTTGCGTGCCAGCTTTAACGCCTTCACATCGCCCGTCTGCAGCAGCTCATGCACTGACTGAGCCGCCAGCTGGCCACCGTACATCGCATAGTAAATACCTTCGCCTGATGCGGGCGCCACCACACCAGCGGCGTCGCCTGCCAGCACCACATCGCGACCATTGTCCCAGCGTTTGAGCGGCTTCATCGGAAGCGGCGCGCCCTCCCGGCGCAGGACTTCGGCATTCTCCAGTCCTGCAATTTGGCGCAACTGGCTGACCGCGCCGCGCAGTGAAAAGCCCTTGTCTGCGCTGCCTGTTCCAATGCTCAAGGTGTCGCCATGCGGGAACACCCAGCCATAAAAATCAGGTGACAGTTTGCCTTGGTAAAACACGTCGCAACGGGCCTCGTTGTAGCCCGCAGGCTTGACAGCCGGGGTGCGCACAATTTCGTGATACGCAAACACGCATTTAGGGTGGCTTGCGCCGGGCACCGTCTGGCGGGCGACTTCAGACCTTGCGCCGTCAGCACCAATGATGCTGCGGGCGCGGACTCTGGCTGCAAATCCGCCCGACTTTTCAGCAGTCGCGCGTGCTTCAAAATGCACCACAGCCACGCCGTCTGGGTCGCGCTCGATGCGTTCAAATCTGCCAATGCGGCGTACCGCACCGCTGGCAGCGGCGCGCTCGCGCAGCCATTCGTCAAATTCTTCACGGTTGACCATGCCCACAAAACCGTTGTCGATAGGAATGTCGACCTGGTTGTTTTTGGGCGAAATCATGCGGGCTGATGTTGCGCGCGCCACAAGCAGGTTGTCGGGAATAGCGAAGTCTTTTATCAGCCGGGGCGGAATTGCGCCGCCGCATGGTTTGACGCGGCCTGCGCGATCCAGCAGCAAAACCGAACGCCCGCAGCGCGCCAGATCATGCGCCGCTGTGGCACCGGCGGGGCCTCCACCCACAATTACCACGTCAAAAGTTTCTGTCATGTTCATGTTGTTCACCTTTACTGCCCATGCATTAATTGCTGAGGAAATGAAATCAGCTTGCTTTTTGTTGTCAGTGCATCTTGCTTGGCTGGTCTGCCCACTTGCCAGCGCGGGCGCGCGACCTGCACCGTCATGAAGTGCCGCCAGAAGTCAAGCGCTAACCCCTGATAAACCACGCAGGGCAAAAGCACTGACCATCATGCCCACTACAAACAGCGGCACACCAAAGCCGCTGTACCACAGGGCACGCTGCGTGACCTTGGCTAAAAACCGCCGCATCATGATCAATTGCGCCACAAGCAACGCTGCAATTCCCAGCGCGTGCCACGGTTTTTGCCACGCAACCAACAAGACAATCACGGCCACTTGCGACAAAATCATCACGGCACAAGCAACACGCGCGGCGTTTTGTTCCCCCAATTGAACAGGCAACGAGCGCACCCCCATTTGGCGGTCACCCTCAACCGCTTTAAAATCGTTCAGCGTCATGATGCCGTGGGTGCCCAGGCTGTAGAGCAGAGCCAGGGCCAGTGAGCGGCTGTCGGGCATAACACCGCCCGCCATTACCGCTGCACCCGTCACCCAGGCAATGCCTTCATAACTGAACCCACAGGCCGCATTGCCCCACCAGCCGTTTTCCTTCAAGCGCAAGGGTGGCGCACTATAGGCCCAGGCAAGTAGCAGCCCGACCACAGCTGCGCCAAAACCCCATGGGCCGAGCACCGTGGCGACTAATAAAGAGATGATTGTCCAAAGTATCGCAAGATGCAAGCCCCACTGCCCGGGCATACGGCCTGATGGAATCGGCCGTTTCGGTTCATTTATTGCGTCAACATGACGATCAAACCAGTCATTGACAGCCTGGCTGGTGGCGCAGACAAAAGGCCCAGCTAAAGCCACACCAACGACAGCCAGTACCCATTTTCCCTCCATGGCTATACCTGAAGCCACTACGCCGCAAGCAAACGCCCACATCGGTGGAAACCAGGTGATCGGCTTGAACAGCTCGGCCACGGTTGAAAGGCTTGGACGCGGACTGGAAAAATACATAGTTGTATTATTTGGTTGACAATGTATAGTGTCAACTATTATTTACACTAATATTTGATTTGACGATTAATGGCTTTCGCCGTCAATCGGGCAAATTAACCACAGCGTGGCTAGCCATCCACTGCATGCTGCGGGTCAGGGTCTATCGTGACCTGTTGGCCAACCATGGATGAAGGGGATGTGATGACGACATCAAACAATGCCATGACTTTTTCACAGTCGCTGTCAAAGTGGGCGCCTGAATTGGCGCAAACGATGATCAGCCTGGGCGGCGATATTGCGTTGGTGCTGGACGAGCACGGCATTGTGCGCCGGGTCGATCAACGCGCGTCAACGCCGCTGGCCAGTAATGCCAATTCCTGGATCGGACAGCGCTGGACAGACACTGTGACGATAGAAAGCAAGTTCAAGCTGGAATGCATGATTGCTGAAGCAACGCCTGAATGCGCGACCCGTAAGCGCGAAGTTAATCACCTGACTGTTAACGGCATGACGGTGGCCGTAGCCTACACAGCCATGAGGCTGGGCCCCGCCGGCCCGATTTTAGCTGTCGGGCGCGACTTGGGTATCAGTGCCGCATTGCAGCAACGATTCTTGGGTGCGCAGCAAGAAATGGAACGCAACTACAGACGCGCGCGCCAGTCTGAGGCTCGCTATCGCCTGCTTTTTCAGGTCGCGACAGATGCCGTTGTTGTGGTTGATGGTACGACGCTTTGCATAATAGAAGCCAACCAGAGCGCCACGGATTTGTTTGACCTGACCGCTACGCAAGTCGTTGGACAGAGTGCAGATTTTGCATTTGAGCGTGATTCAAGACACATCATCACAGCAGGTTTAAAGGCTGCACTTGAGACAGGCCAATCCACCGAAACACGCGGCCTGCTAAGGGGTAAGGTGCGCAGTGCCAGCGTGACTGCCACGCCTTTTAAAGTTATCGACATTCAGCAAATATTGGTACGTATTCGCACCACCGAACAACTCGCAACGTCTGGCGACCTGGGGGCCACACTTGCACGCCTGGTTGACAGCGCCACTGAAGGTGTTGCGGTGACCGATGTGGATGGTTGCGTGCTGGTGGCCAACCCGGCGTTTTTGAAACTGGTAGAGGCCAGCACCGAAGCATCAGTGCGCGGCAGGCCGCTGTCAGACTGGATCAGTTTTCCTGAGCAGCCATTCAGTACTTTGTTGAGCAACGTGCTCCGCGAAGGCATGACTGAATACACTAAATCGCAATTATTATTGGGCAATGCATTGCTCAAGCCGATAGAAGTGGCAGCAACTCTGCTGAGCGAAATTGATCCGCCCTGCATTGGCTTTAGCGTGCGACTGACAGCCACTTCAAACGGGGATTTATCTGCCACTGTTGAGCCTGTACAGGCTGCGGTGAAGGTGCTGTGCGATCAGATTGGCAGCCAGGCGTTACCAGAACTGATGCGCCGAGCCGCAGATATGCTCCAAAGTAACTTCATACGAATGGCGATGGAGCGTGCTGGCGCTGATTTGACCAAAGCCGCTACTATTTTGGGCATCAATCGACAGCAGCTTGAAATGCTGTGCCAGCCTGGCACAAGCGCGCCGGGCAACGCAGCCTGATCAAGACTTAAGTTGGTGTGTCAGACAGAGCGTCGCCCACGCCAAAACGTCTCAGTTTGACATACAGGCTTTGACGCGACAAGCCCAGCATTTCAGCCGCTGCAGCACGGTTATCCCCTGTCAGCTCCAGAGCAGCTTCAATGCACAGCTCTTCGATCAGATCAGTGGTTTCGCGCACAATGTCGCGCAATGGTACGCGGCCTACCAGCTCAGTCATCTGGCCTGGCGAACGCGACATGTCTTTGTTGCCAACTTGCGTCTCTGCTGCCAGACGCCTGCCCACATCGCGAATCGTGAAAGCCAGGCAGGACTGGTTGCCCGTGGCGACGGAGACGGCTGAAATTTCAACATCGGCCTTGGCACCATATTCACCCTGCATCGTGGTGGCATACAGGCGAACCGTGCCGCGCTGCTTCAGGTTGGATACCAGCACATTCATGTCGACACCGCTGCGGCCCAGCCATTTTTGCAGCGACTCACCGCGGACTAATGCTTCACTGGCCAATTGCGTCAATTCCAGAAAAGAACGGTTGACCGAAAGTACGCGACCTTCCATGTCGGTGATGGCAAATGCATCAGGCGCGTTTTCCAGAGCCTTCATCAACAACTGGGTTGTGCTGTTTTCGCTTGACGCATCAAGAGGCCGGGAGGTATTTACACGCACCAACAGGTGGGTTGAATTTTCTTGCCGGAACAGCGACCCCGAAAGCGAGAAAACTTCAGGTGAGCCAGCGAAACACACTGTAATCGCTTCAGCGCGTCCGTTGCTTCGCAGCGCTGCGAACAACTTTTGCACACCGGGTACGCTCAGTGAATCCAGGCTCTCAGCGAATGTCCAGCCAACTGTGCGCGCCTTGTCTCCGAGAAGTTTGTAAGCCGAGGGATTGGCTTCTTCAAGCTTTTCGGAGGTGGCATCCAGAATCAACACCGCTTCTGACGCAACCTGAAACAGCAAGCGGTAGCGGGTTTCAACATGGCGCAAACGCCAGTAGTCTCGCTCCATTGACAGCTGTGCGCTGACGAGGCGCTGCTGCAGCGCCACCTGCGAGCGTAAGTCCCGGCCAAAAGCCACTGAGTGCCGGCGGCCCGCCTCACGCGTGACTGGCACTATCGTGTACGACAGAGCCAAATCAGCCTTATTCGCAGACGGATGGTTGATATGGCGCCATTTGGTGCTGCCTCCGTGAGCAGCTTCTTTCAGCATTTCCTGAACTTTCGGCTGACTTTCAACCGTGACTGTTTGTAGCCAAGGCTTGCCTAGCCAGTCCAGATCACCATGCTCTCTCAGCTCATTGTTGGCAAAAGCCATGTCCTGAATGACACCCGCCTCGTCCAGAATGAGGGCAACGTCAGCCGCTGCCGAGATTAACGACGCGGCGGTTTCTGCATCCAGCCCTGCCAAAAACAATTCGGGCTGATCAAAATGCCCAAGAACATTATCTTTAGTCAACTGGACGGTGGCATTCAGCAAATGGAAGGTTTTTTAACCGAGCAACTCGCCTCAGGTTTGGCCATCAATTGTGCCTTGACAAGTCTCGCCGCCAAAGCAGGCGCTTGTGCACCATCGGTAGATGCCGCATCCGCATTGACAAAGGAAACGTATTCCGGATGTGCAAGAAACAAAGGTCCGCCGACCAATATGCTAATGGATTTATTCAGCGCAAATTTTCTGATCTGCTTGATGCAATCGGCCAAAGCATCCAGGCGCGTCACGTCTCCAAGTGAAAACCCGACCACATCAAACCATTCGCTCTGCACCATCATCACTGGGTCAGCGCCTGCCTCCCATGGCCCACCGCCCACATCCCAGCCAGCCCGGCGAAAAAACTCGGACACCATCACCAAACCAAAAGTATGTTGCTCACCAGGAGCAGGCAGCAACAATGCACGGCGACCGTTGGCGATGTGATTGGACTGACTGAAGGCAGGACTCAGTTCGCGCAGCACCTGGTGCAATCGCCCTAACCCCAGCGTGACTTCGGTGAAGTCGCACAGGTCTTCTTCCCAAAGTTTGCCCAAATACCTGGCTACGGGCGCCAACAGGTCTGTGTAAATGGTTTCGACTGAAATGCCGCTGCTTCGCATGGTTTCAATGCAGGCATGAGCAACATTTTCATCAGGTGAGAGCACCAGCTTTGCAAAGGCAGTGACATCCTCCACGCTGACTTGCGGACCTGGTTCTGGCGCCATACTTGGGCAATCGGCTGCCGTTGGATGGGCCAACATTAAACGCGGGATTATTTCGTGTTCAATTGCTCGCGAAAGTACGGCCAGTCGCAACTCAACGACCTCTCGGTTGGCATCAGTGGCAAGCCGAGCCACAGCCTGGCTGCCCTCAGTGTATGCGTTGCTGGCTGCTTCGGACCCTGTGGACATGGCGACTGCACTTAAGTCATTGGCGGCAATGACCTGATTATTTAAATAGGCGTTCATCGGTTTGTCTCCTCGCGTCTGCCGTTTAGAACCCTTACGGGGTTTTTAGCGCCATCGCACCGAACAATATCGGCACATCTTTACGCTACTTCCTCTAATTGCTAATAACTTTTATAGATCCGCCACATACCGTCTAAAACTCTTTTTTTTACATACTGACGGATACTTGTAGTCCTAAATCGCTTTCAAGCATCATCCACGTCAGGTTTGTACATCTTCACCCACATTTGGTCAACCTGATGTTTACTTATTTTTACTCTTTTATATTTCTGGCTGAAATATTACCGTCACCACTTTTTCACCAAGTTGTCAGATTAACTTTACGTCAATATAAGTTGACACTTTTTAAAAGGACGGTTAAATTGCAGGTATGCAGAGTCAAAAAAAGATAGAACAGTCGCTACTGTATACAGCCGAGCAGCGGCAGAGGCGAGACGCGTCCGTCTGGACATTGGTTCAAGGCGTTTTGGCGCCAATTCAATTTTTAGTATTTCTGATAAGTTTGGCGCTGGTGCTGAGATTTTTAGCGACGGGTGAGGGGCAAATTTTGGCAGTAGCCTCGGTTGTGGTGAAGACCATCACGCTCTACACCATCATGGTGACGGGATGCATTTGGGAAAAGGTGGTGTTCGACTGCTACCTGTTTGCGCCTGCTTTTTACTGGGAAGATGTGTTCAGTATGCTGGTGCTGGCGCTGCACACGGCGTATTTGGTGGCCCTGTCAACAGGCGCCATGAGCACAGAATCACTGATGTACCTGGCCCTGGCAGCCTATGCAACCTATGTGGTCAACGCAGCTCAGTTTATTTTTAAGTTACGTGCAGCCAGACTTGGCCAGAGACAGCAAACCGCGCTTTCTGGCCAGAGAGTAGTGGCGTGACCGCGGTCATCCCGATCCGCAATGCTGCAGCCACAGGCTGTGCCGATGCACCCGTGCTGAAGGAGCGTGGTCAACGCGAAGTATTTTGCGGTTTGACGGGCATCATCTGGCTGCACCGCAAAATTCAGGATGCATTTTTTCTGGTGGTTGGCTCGCGCACCTGCGCACATCTGATTCAGTCTGCCGCAGGCGTGATGATTTTTGCCGAGCCGCGCTTTGCTACCGCCATCATTGACGAGCGCGACCTGGCAGGCCTGGCCGATGCCAATACCGAACTTGACAAAGTCGTGACCCGCTTGCTGGAGCGCCGACCTGAAATAAAACTGCTATTTCTGGTCGGCTCTTGCCCGTCCGAAGTTATCAAGCTTGACTTGTCGCGCGCCGCATCGCGTTTATCCGCCACGTTTTCGCCTAAGGTTCGTGTACTGAATTACTCCGGCAGTGGGATTGAAACAACATTTACCCAAGGCGAAGACGCCTGCCTTGCCAGCATGGTGCCCGTGCTTCCCGTCGCTGTCGCTGATGCGCCTGCTGATTTGCTTGTTGTTGGCAGCTTGGCCGATGTGGTGGAAGACCAGTTCGCCCGTCTGTTCAAACAACTGGGCATGGACAAGGTTCGTTTCTTTCCGCCACGGCAAGCCAATGATTTGCCAGCCATTGGCCCAAACACCCGGTTTTTGCTAGCGCAGCCGTTTTTGGCCGACACAGCGAAAGCGCTTGAAGCACGCGGCGCACAGCGTATTCCAGCCCTTTTCCCATTAGGAATTGAGGGTACAAGCCAATGGATTTGGGCGGCAGCAGCTACGTTTAACATAGCAAAAGATCATTTTAATAAAGTCATCGAACCCGCTCGTCAACGCGCCAGCGCGGCTGTTGCGCGTCAGCGTGCACAGTTGGCTGGCAAACGGATCTTTTTCTTTCCGGACTCGCAGCTTGAAATTCCTCTGGCGCGGTTTTTGTCGCGTGAACTGGGCATGGAACTGGTCGAAGTCGGCACACCGTATCTGCACCGTCAGCATATGGCCGAAGAGTTGGCCTTGCTGCCAACAGGAACTTTTTTGTCAGAAGGCCAGCATGTCGAAAATCAGCTGGATCGCTGCCGGGCTGCCCGGCCAGATATTGTGGTGTGCGGGCTAGGGCTGGCCAATCCGCTTGAGTCAGAAGGCTTGACGACCAAATGGGCCATTGAGCTGGTGTTCACGCCCATTCAAGGCTACGACCAGGCAGCAGATTTGGCTGAATTGTTCAGCCGCCCTTTGTTGCGCCGCCTCAAGTTGGCCGCATAGGACTAAACCATGAGAGTTCAAATATGCAGCTGACGCTGTGGACATACGAAGGCCCACCTCATGTGGGCGCCATGCGTGTTGCCACCGCAATGGAAGACGTGCATTACGTGCTTCACGCGCCGCAAGGCGACACATACGCCGATTTGCTGTTCACCATGATTGAGCGCCTTCCCAAGCGCCCTCCGGTGACATACACAACTTTTCAAGCGCGCGACTTGGGTGGAGACACTGCAGAATTGTTTAAAACTGCTGCACGCGAAGCCTTTGAGCGCTTTAATCCCAAGGCCATGCTGGTCGGTGCGTCGTGTACAGCGGAGCTGATTCAGGACGACCCGGGTGGCCTAGCAAAGGCACTTAATTTGCCCATTCCGGTTATTGCACTTGAACTGCCCAGCTATCAGCGCAAGGAAAATTGGGGCGCGTCTGAGACTTTTTATCAATTGGTGCGTTCGCTCGCCAAGCCAAAAACAGAGCACGTGCAAACTGGCCGCAAGTCCTGCAATATTCTGGGCGCAACCGCATTGGGTTTCAGGCATCGCGACGACTTGCGCGAGATCACGGGTCTGCTTGGTCAGATGGGCATTGACATCAACGTCGTCGCTCCTTTGGGCGCAACGCCCGCCGACATGTCGCGCTTGAGCGATGCTGATTTCAACGTGGTGCTCTATCCTGAAATCGCTTCAGTGGCGGCTCAATGGCTACTGCGCACATTTGGCCAACCTGCAACAAAAACAGTGCCGATTGGCTCCGGCGCCACTCGCGACTTTATCAATGAAGTTGCGCAATTGGCTGGCGTTGATGCGAGCAAGGTACTTGCCAGCGCAGATGCCAGAGCCCCTTGGTACGCCAAGTCAGTTGATTCAACCTATCTGACGAACAAGCGGGTTTTTGTGTTTGGCGATGCCACACACGCCGTTGCAGCAGCTAGGATTGCCAGCCGGGAATTGGGCTTTACCGTTGTCGGATTAGGCACTTACAGCCGCGAGCATGCGCGCGAGGTGCGCGAAGCTGCCAAGTTATATGGCATCGAAGCTTTGATCACCGATGACTACCTTGAAGTTGAAGCAAAGGTTGCTGAACTTCAGCCAGAACTGGTATTGGGCTCGCAAATGGAGCGTCACATCGCCAAGCGCCTGGGTATACCGTGTGCCGTGATTTCAGCGCCTGTGCATGTTCAGGACTTTCCGGCACGCTACTCACCGCAAATGGGTTTTGAAGGTGCAAACGTCATGTTTGACACTTGGGTGCATCCGCTGATGATGGGACTGGAAGAGCATCTGATTGGTATGTTTCGGGGCGATGCTGAGTTTCATGAAGACGCGAGCCCTTCGCACTTGGGGAAATCCGGCATTCAGTCCGCCGCAATCACCAAAGCTGCCATCACACAAGAAGCTGGTGAGGCCATTTCGAGTGCCGCTAAATCGTCTGCTGCAGCCATTGAGCATGCGGCACAGGCGACACATATAGTGAATCCGGCAGCTGCCGCATGGGGCCTGGATGCTGAAAAAGAGTTGAAAAAAATCCCATTTTTTGTACGCGGCAAAGCCAAGCGCAACACCGAACAATACGCCAAAGACATGGGTCTGCAAACCATCACCCTAGAAACACTTTACGATGCCAAAGCTCATTTCAGCCGCTGATCGCGCAGGCCATGTGCCGATGCGTGTTGTGCTGGTCACCATGGACAGCCACCTGGCCAGTGCTGCTGAGCGTGCCAATCAGGCACTCCGCAAAACCATGCCTGGCCTAAGCTTCAGCGTACACGCCGCAGCCGAGTGGGGTGATGACACGCAGGCACTGGAGCGATGCAAAGCCGACATTGCGCAAGGCGATATTGTGATTGCCACCATGCTTTTCATGGAAGATCATTTTTTGCCCATCCTGCCTGCACTACAAGCGCGCAGAGACAATTGCGATGCCATGGTGTGTGCCATGTCGGCGGCTGAAGTTACCAAGCTGACGCGCATGGGCAAGTTTGACATGTCTGCGCCAGCCACGGGTGCACTGGCATTCTTAAAGCGCCTGCGCGGCAAGCCGCAAACCGCCAGCAACGGCGCTCCAGAAACAAGCGCGAAAACCACTGCCGGCGCCCAGCAAATGAAAATGCTGCGCCGCTTGCCCAAAATACTGCGATTCATTCCTGGCACAGCGCAAGACGTGCGGGCTTATTTCTTGACCTTGCAATACTGGCTGGCGGGTTCACAAGAAAACGTGGCCAGTCTGGTTCATTTTCTGGTGGATCGTTACGCCAGCGGTCCGCGCCAGCCCATGCGTGGTTTGGCAAAACCACAGGACCCGGTTGAGTATCCTGAAATTGGTGTGTATCACCCCAAAATGACGCACGGGGCCTCTAGCAGCCGGATGGCAGACACACTGCACGCGCTGCCGCTGGTTGCCACAACAGGCAAGCGCGGCACCGTCGGCTTGCTGCTGATGCGCTCTTATGTATTGGCCAACAATGCAGACCATTACAACGGCGTGATCACAGCCCTCGAAGCCCGTGGTTTGCGCGTCGTGCCCGCCTTTGCAACCGGATTGGACCAGCGCCCTGCCATTGATGCCTTCTTTTATAAAGAGGGACGTCCCACGATCGATGCGCTGGTGTCATTGACTGGCTTTTCGCTGGTGGGCGGCCCGGCATACAACGACTCCAAGGCTGCTGAAGATATTCTGGCCAAACTGGATGTGCCTTACCTGGGGGTTACCCCTGTCGAATTTCAAACGCTGGATCAATGGGGCGGCTCGTCACGTGGCTTGCTGCCCGTGGAAGCCACCATGATGGTTGCCATTCCAGAGCTTGACGGCGCAACCGGTTCAATGGTGTTCGGTGGCCGCGGCAGTGCCGAACACATTACCTGCACGGGCTGCGCCCATGCTTGCACATTTAAAAATGCCGTTGATGCCCACGACATGCACAGCTGCATCGAGCGCGCAGACATGCTGGCAGCCAGGGTCGGCAAACTGGTGGATTTGCGCCGGTCGCAAAGAGCTGAACGCAAAGTAGCGGCGGTTGTGTTTAATTTCCCGCCCAACGCCGGTGCAACTGGCACAGCCGCGTTTTTATCTGTCTTTGAATCGCTCTTCAATGTCATGACAGCGATGAAACGTGAAGGCTACACGATTGATGTGCCCGCCACCGCTGACGTTTTACGTGAAGCCATCATTACAGGCAATGCGGCTTTACACGGCGCCATGGCCAATGTGCACACCAAAATTAGCGCTGACGATCATGTCAAGCGCGAAAAACATCTCCCTGAAATTGAAGCCCAATGGGGTCCAGCACCGGGCAAACAGCAAAGTGATGGCGCCAGCATTTTTGTACTTGGCGCACGCTTTGGCAATGTCTTTGTCGGCATCCAGCCAGCGTTCGGGTATGAGGGCGACCCGATGCGTTTGCTGTTTGAAAAAGGCTTTGCGCCGACCCATGCTTTCTCTGCGTTTTATCGCTGGTTGCGTGAAGACTTTGGCGCAAACGCTGTGCTGCACTTTGGCACGCACGGCGCACTCGAATTCATGCCCGGCAAGCAAAACGGCATGACAGCCACTTGCTGGCCTGACCGCTTGATTGGCGATTTGCCCAACATGTATTTGTATGCATCAAACAACCCTTCTGAAGGAACGATTGCCAAGCGCCGTGCTGCTGCTACGCTGATCAGCTACCTCACCCCGCCCGTTGCGCAGGCTGGCCTGTACAAAGGCCTGGTTGAACTGAAAGACCTGCTGGAGCGGTTTCGCGGCTTGGAGCCTGAAGCCCAAACCGAGCGCGATGAATTGGCAGTGATGATTCAAGCGCAGGCTGCAGAGCTCGACCTGGCCAGCGCAGAACCCGCTTGGGGTACGGATTCAAATGTACGCATCACCAAACTCAACAACGATGTGCTTGAGGTTGAGTACACCCTCATTCCATACGGCCTGCATGTGGTCGGTCAAGCACCCAGCCCGGCAGAGCGCGTTGATTTGCTGCTGTCGTGTGCAGAGGCTTCACACGGCATCAAACCTGAGCGGACTTTGATTGAGGCGCTGGTGGCAGGCCGCAGTCCTGAGGTATTGGCAGCGCAGGACACCCAACAGCTGACCATGCTTAAAACTTTGGCTGCCACCGACAAACTGATGGCTGAAGACCATGAGATTGACGGCATTTTGCGCAGTCTGGATGGACGCTTTTTACGCCCCGCACCGGGCGGTGACTTGCTGCGCACTCCCGCCATCCTGCCAACCGGACGCAATCTGCATGGTTTTGATCCCTTCCGCATCCCAAGTGCCTATGCCGTGATGGATGGTGCCCGCCAGGCTGAGCGCCTGTTGCAAAAGCACATGGCTGACGGCCACGCATTCCCCGAAAGCATTGCGATGGTGTTGTGGGGCACCGACAATCTGAAAAGCGAAGGCGGGCCAATTGCACAGGTACTGTCACTGATGGGTGCAAAACCGCGTTTTGACAGCTACGGCCGTCTGGCCGGGGCTGAGCTGATACCGCTAGCTCAAATGACGCGGCCACGCGTCGATGTGGTCATCACGCTGTCAGGCATTTTTCGCGACTTGCTGCCGCTGCAAATTAAACTGTTGGCTGAAGCTGCCTTTATGGCTGCAAGTGCCGACGAGCCACCAGAAAAAAACTTCATTCGCAAACACGCGATGGCTTTTCAGGCCGAGCATGGTGGCGACCTGGAAACCGCTTCGTTGCGCGTTTTCGGCAACGCTGAAGGAGCATATGGCTCGAACGTCAACAGCCTGATAGACAACAGCCGCTGGGAAGACGGCGACGAACTGGCCGAGACCTACAGCCGCCGCAAAGGCTTTGCCTACGGCCGTGGCGGCAGGCCTGTGCAGCAAGCCAAACTATTGCAAAGCGTGCTGGCAGGCGTACAGCTCGCTTATCAAAATCTTGACTCGGTAGAACTCGGCGTGACGACAGTAGACACCTACTTTGACACACTGGGCGGTATCAGCCGCGCCATCAAACGCGCAAAAACCAGCAAGGAAGGAGTAAACGCCGAGATGGCACCGGTTTATATTGGTGACCAAACCCGCGATGCCAATGGTGGCGGCACAGTGCGCACGCTGACAGAGCAAGTTGCACTGGAAACCCGCACCCGCATGCTCAATCCTAAATGGTATGAAGGCATGCTCAAACATGGCTACGAGGGTGTGCGGCAAATTGAAGTGCATGTGACCAACACCATGGGCTGGTCCGCCACCACAGGCCAGGTCCAGCCTTGGGTGTATGAGCAGCTCAGCCAGACTTTTATGCTGGATCCAGCCATGCGCGAGCGCTTGGCCAGGCTGAATCCAACCGCTTCTGCGCGTGTGGCCAATCGACTGCTTGAAGCGTCCGAACGCAAATTCTGGACACCTGATAGCGCCATGCTGGATGCCTTGAGGCGTGCGGGTGAAGAGCTGGAAGACCGGCTCGAAGGTGTGTTTTCCAATTCTCTCGATATACCCCAACAAGGAGCTCATGCTTAATAGGCAGGCGCATAACTATGACCACGACAACTGTCCCCTTCCCCAGCATCAAAGGCCGGGGTGAGCGCACCAAAATTCAGCTCGACGGAGAAGGAAGCCTGCAGGTTCAGCTTGACCCCAATCTTAAAATTGGAAATGCAAAGGTGTTTGCGATTTACGGCAAAGGCGGCATTGGCAAAAGTACCACTTCATCCAATCTGTCTGCGGCATTTTCAAAATTGGGCAAGCGGGTACTGCAAATTGGCTGCGACCCCAAGCACGATTCCACTTTCACCTTGACCAAAAAAATGCTGCCCACTGTCATCGACGTGCTGGAGTCAGTCGATTTCCATGCTGAAGAGTTGCGGGTTGAAGACTTTGTTTTTCCAGGTTACAACGGCGTGATGTGTGTCGAAGCAGGCGGCCCGCCCGCAGGCACAGGTTGCGGTGGATATGTGGTCGGTCAAACGGTCAAGCTGCTCAAAGAGCACCATCTGCTGGAAGACACTGATGTGGTGATATTTGACGTGCTGGGCGACGTGGTGTGCGGCGGTTTTGCTGCGCCACTGCAACATGCCGACCGGGCACTGATTGTCACTGCCAATGACTTTGACTCCATTTTTGCAATGAATCGTATCGTTCAAGCCATCGGCGCCAAGGCCAAGAACTACAACGTACGCTTGGGCGGCGTGATTGCCAACCGCAGCAAAGACACCGATCAGATCGACAAATACAACAACAAGATTGGTTTGAAGCTGGCGGCGCACTTTCCTGACCTGGATGTGATTCGCCGCAGCCGCCTGAAAAAATGCACGCTGTTTGAGATGGAATATTCTCCTGAGCTGGAGGCTGTGCAGAAAGAATACATGCGCCTGGCCGCATCGCTCTGGCTGGGCACCGAGCCATTAAATGCCGTGCCCATGAAAGACCGCGATATATTTGATTTGCTGGGTTTCGATTGAAAGACCGCAGCGTGGATACCGCTACCTACACCAGCCGACGCAGCCAGATCGAAGACTACTTCGACCGCACGGCCGTGCAAGCCTGGGAGCAACTCACATCCGATGCGCCTGTGGGCCGTATCCGCACCACCGTTCGCGCTGGCCGTAACAAGATGCGCGGCACTTTACTGTCGTGGTTGCCCGAGGATATGCGGGGGCGAAGAGTTCTGGATGCAGGTTGCGGCACAGGTGCATTGGCGGTTGAGGCTGCGCGTCGGGGTGCTGACGTTGTAGCCATTGACCTGTCGCCCAAGCTGGTTGACCTTGCACGCCGGCGGATGCCTGAATCATTTGTTCATGGTTCACTCGAATTTCGCAGCGGCGACATGCTGGATCCCGAGCTTGGCATTTTTGACCACGTTGTTGCGATGGACTCCATCATTCACTACGAAACCAAAGACGCAGTAGCTGCTTTGTCGCGCTTGGCAGACCGCACCTCGACATCCATTGCCTTCACGTTTGCACCACGCACGCCGTTGCTGGCCGCCATGATTTCCATCGGCAGGCTTTTGCCAAGAACCAACCGCGCGCCGTGGCTTGAGCCCATGGCCAAAGAAAAATTGTTGGCCTTGATGGCTCACGACACCGTACTCCAAAAATGGCAGCACAGCAGGGATGAGCGCGTATCCAGCGGGTTTTACAAATCACAAGCCATGGAGTGGATACGCTTGTGAAAATCCCCAGTTTTAAAAATGGCATTCGCCACCTTCCCCTGCAGTACCTGCCATTTGCAGATGCTGCAAGTGAAGGCTTGCCGCTGATGCGCCTGCTCAGACTGTCATTGTTTCAGGTGACTGTTGGCATGTCGGTTGCGTTGATGGTGGGCACGCTGAACCGGGTGATGATTGTCGAGCTGGGCGTTGCCGCCTGGCTGGTCGCACTGATGGTGGCAATTCCTTTGCTCGTCGCTCCTTTCAGGGCTGTTACGGGGTTTCGTTCAGATACACATCGCTCTGCCTTTGGCTGGCGGCGCGTGCCGTTCATATGGACAGGCACCATGCTGCAATTCCTGGGGCTGACCTTTATGCCGTTTGCGCTGCTGGTGCTCACGGGGCAGGGAGATATCAAAACTCCCATATGGTTTAACCAGGGTATTGCTGGCTTGTCATTTTTATTGGTCGGTATTGGTCTGCAAACCTCGCAAACGGCAGGTTTGGCACTGGCGACTGATTTGGCAGATGAGCCTACCCGTCCTCGGGTGGTGGCGTTGATGTATGTCATGTTGCTCGTAGGCATGGTGGGCAGCAGCTTTTTCTTTAGCTGGATGCTGCAAGACTTCACGCCTCAAAAAATGATTCAGGTCATACAAGGTCATGCCGTTTTGACGCTGGTGCTGAATGCAATTTCTCTGTGGAAGCAGGAAGCGCGTGATCCGGTGCGAGCCGCCGCTTTGAAACTGCAACCGGTTCCGGTATTCAAAGATGCCTGGAAGGCCTTCATAAACAACGGCAAAGCTCGTAGATTCTTAACCATGCTGGCACTAGGCACCGCCGCTTTCAACATGCAAGACATTGTTCTGGAGCCCTATGGCGGTGAGATTCTTAAACTCTCCATCAGCGCTACTACCCTATTGACTGCGTTGCTGGCAAGTGGTTCACTGCTAGCGTTTGCAGTAGCGTCCCGCAAGTTATCGAACGGAGTTGATCCGCTACGACTGGCCGCATATGGCTTGGTATGTGGCTTGCCGGCTTTTTCGGGCGTTATTTTTGCAGCGCCGCTGAATGCCAACTGGCTGTTTTATTCAGGCGTTTTTTGCATTGGTTTTGGCGCGGGTCTTTTTTCAGTCAGCACACTGGCAGCGGCCATGAGCCTGGAGCGTAAAGAGTTTGTTGGTCTGGCCCTTGGTGCCTGGGGTGGTGTGCAAGCAACCGCTGCGGGGTTGTCGATCGCCTTTGGCGGCGCTGCTCGGGACTTTGTATCCAGCCTGGCTTTGCAAGGCGCACTCGGCCCGGCTCTGGCTGTGCCTGTCACAGGCTACAGCTTTGTCTATTACACCGAGATTTGTCTTCTATTCATCACGCTGGCGGCTATTGGCCCGCTGGTCAGGCGCGCTACTTTGTTGTCTGCAAGTCAGCCTGCCAAAGTCGAGCGTTTTGGACTGGCTGATTTGCCGGGCTGATCTGTTTAAAGATTTTTTATATTTACTGCGACCATTATTTTTAGGAGACCCACCATGCAAATAGGCGCTATCACTGGATACCTTGACTTGCCCCAGATCGTTCTGTACGCGTTCTGGTTATTTTTCGCAGGCATTATTTACTATCTGGTGCGTGAAGGCCACCGCGAAGGCTACCCGATGGAGTCTGAAGAGCGGCCCGGTTCGGCTCCCATCACAGGCTGGCCCATTCCCGAGCCAAAAACCTATAAGCTGGCCAATGGCAAAGAAGTCACTGTGCCCGAGCTAAATCGCCCTGAACCGCCGGTTAATACCCGGCGCGATGGGATGTCGTTCGGTAACCCTTACATTCCAACCGGCGACCTGATGACTTCTGGTGTGGGCCCAGGGTCTTACACCATGCGCGCAGATGTACCTGACATGGACTTGCACGGACAGCCCATCATTCGGCCTCTGCGCGTACTTGACGGTTTTGACGTCTCTAAAAACGATACCGACCCGCGTGGCTTGCCGGTACTGGGCACCGACAACAAAGTAGCTGGCAAGGTGGTCGACATGTGGGTGGACACCTGCGAGATGATGTTCCGGTTTATTGAAGTTGAGCTGAGCGTTGGCGAGGGTGCCCGCCGCGTGTTGCTGCCTGTGCCTTTTGCACGCATCAAGAGCGATAGCGTGAAGGCACACAGTATTTATGCTGCTCAATTTGCCAACGTGCCAGCCACAAAAGACGCCGACCAGGTCACTTTGCTGGAAGAAGAAAAAATCAGCGCCTATTTTGGCGCCGGCACGCTGTACGCTGACCCGACACGCGCGGAGCCTCTGCTGTGAAGGTTCAAGGCAACGGACACGAACACGAGTTTGAAGCGGCTTACGGGCTGCCCGAACCCTTACCCAAAGGCGAAAGCATTTTGTGGCAGGGCGCACCAGATTTGGCCGACCTGGCAGTACGGGTCTTTCACCTGAAAAAAATCGCGGTGTATTTTGTCGTGCTGATGGCTGTCAGGGGGTCTTACCTGTACTCGTTGGGTGGCGATAGCCTGACCATCCTTGCTGGTGTATTGCTGGTGGCAGGCTTGGGCTTGACAGCCATGGCAGCGCTGGGTCTGCTGGCCTGGCTGACGGCACGTACCACCGCTTACACGCTGACCGATCAGCGCGTGGTGATGCGCATTGGCATTGTGTTGACGCTGACATTTAACCTGCCGCTCAAGCGGATTGAAACCGCTGGCCTGTTGCTGGCTGGCAAAGGTTACGGTGACATTCCTTTGGCCCTGAGCAGCGGCGACCGAATTGGCTGGATCAATTTGTGGCCGCATGCACGACCCTGGCGGCTTGCCAAGCCGGAACCCATGCTGCGCTGTATTGCCGATGCGCAGACCTTTGCCACCACGCTGCAAAAAGCGTGGACAAACGCCACCGGTAAAGCCAGCGCTTCAACGCAAGGACATGGCGAGTCAGGCACAGCGAGCACAGCAAACTGGCAAATGGACTCACTGGCCAACAAACCAGTCTGACAGCTATGACGACGACTCTGCCACCGACTACACCCGATACCTTTCCGCGCTGGGTGCTCTGGACAACAGCATGCCTGCTGGCATTCACGCTGGGCGCTGTGGCCCTGGTCCGCATAACGGGCAATGGGCCCGACCAGCTGGCTGCAGCAAGTCTCAGCGAAAGGTTGTTGCGCTTTGAGGACAGCCCAGGTGGTGGTGTGGCAGTGATAGATGGCGAGACGGGCAAGCTGCTTACCACCGTGACGGGTGAACAGGGATTTTTTCGAGGTGCGATACGCGCATTGGCCAGAGACCGCGTCGCCCGCAAGATCGGAGCAGAGCAGCCGTTCAAACTGATCTCCCGCACTGACGGAAGGTTAACCCTGTTTGACCCGGTATCGGGCCAACGTATCGACCTAGAATCTTTTGGTCCCACCAACGCAGCAGTGTTTGGCCAGTTTCTCACCATGCGGCCGCAGGTCAATCCTTAGTACCCAACAGATTCATCCAGGACAGCATCATGCAAGCGACCGCCAATCCAATAACCGCTACTTCCACTGCCGCCATCACCCAGGCGTCAGCCGCGCTGCAAGCCAAACAGGACACATTGCTCAGTCCGCGTTTTTACACGACCGACTTTGCAGCCATGGATCGTATTGATGTGTCATCCCTGCGCACTGAATGGGACACCATGCTGGCCGAGTACGAAGGCGACAACAACCATGACCACTTTCAGCGCACGCCCGAGTTTGCAGTTGAAGTGGCCGAGCATTTTTCAAAAGTCTCGCCTGAACTGCGCCAAGAATTCATCGAATTTTTGATCAGCTCACTGACGTCCGAGTTTTCAGGCTGCATTTTGTACAACGAGATTCAGAAGAATGTCACCAACCCAGACATCAAGGCGCTCATGCGTTTCATGGCACGGGACGAATCGCGGCACGCAGGCTTTATCAATCAGTCGCTAAAAGACTTTGGTCTGGGTCTCGACCTGGGTGACTTGAAGCGCACCAAGGCATACACCTACTTCAAACCCAAATATATTTTTTATGCAACCTATCTGAGCGAAAAAATTGGTTATGCCCGCTACATCACCATCTTCAGGCAGCTGGAGCGCAACCCCGACAAGCGCTTTCACCCGATCTTCCGGTGGTTTGAGCGCTGGTGCAACGATGAGTTTCGCCACGGCGAATCGTTTGCACTCATCATGCGCGCGCAGCCGCATTTGCTCAGGGGTTTGAATGTGCTGTGGATTCGCTTTTTCTTGCTGGCGGTGTACGGCACGATGTATGTGCGCGACCATACACGTCCGCAACTCAAAGCTGCCATGGGGCTGGATCCAACGGCGTATGACTACGAGGTGTTTCGCATCACCAACGACATCACCAAACAGGTTTTTCCGGTGTCACTCGACATCGACAACCCGGCTTTTCGCGCTGGAATGACACGCCTGTTTGCAGCACAAATGGGTATCAATGCCGCCAAGTCGCAAGGCGGCCCGTTGGGCTGGCTTAAACAGGGTTACTGGACAGCTGTCGGTGCAATGACGTTTGCGCGTTTGTACGTGTTGCCAATGAAGCATCACGCACTGCCAGCGGAAATCCGCATGCAGCCGGTTTGGTAAAAATAGTTTGAACTGCCAGTAACCATCAGCACACCAAAATGCCTGAGCTGAACGTGTTAAATCTGGTACTGCCTGTGCTGTTTGCCATTTTTATATGGTGGTTTTCTACCGGCGTGGTGTTGCTGCTCAATGGCATGCCGCGCACCACTTTCCGCTGGAGCGTTTTGATCTCGTCGATGCTGGCGTTGACAGCGCTGTATGGCCTGTCGTATACCGCCAATACATTGAGTGTTGTCAATGCTTACTGTGCCTTTACCTGCGCGTTGCTGGTGTGGGGCTGGCACGAGCTGACGTTTTTAACCGGCTGGCTAACCGGCCCGCGCCAGCAAGCCTGCACAGCACCGGGCGGCTGGCCTCGTTTTACCCAAGCAGTTGCAGCCATTTTGTGGCATGAACTGGCTATCCTCGCCAGTGGCATGTTGCTGGTCGCCATCACATGGGATGCACCCAATCAAGTTGGCTTGTGGACGTTTGTTGTACTGTGGGTAATGCGCACCAGTGCCAAGCTGAATCTGTTTTTTGGTGTGCGAAATTTGTCTGAAGAATTTTTACCTGCTCACCTGACCTATATGGGCAGCTACTTCAGGCGTCGGCCCATGAATGCATTCTTACCTGTTTCCATTATCTTATCGACAGTAGCCCTCGTATTGATTGGTCTGCGCGCTATGAATATTGAGACGAGCACTGCTGATACCATAGGTTCAATTCTGGTCGGCAGCATGCTGGCCATGGCGATTTTGGAGCATTTTCTCCTGGTGCTGCCCTTGCCTTCGACGGCTTTGTGGCGCTGGGCGATGCGCAGCCGCACGCCGCTGGCTACTGCATCGGCAGCAGATTCGATGGGGCGCTGATGTCTACTGCAACTTCACCTTTCTCACCGCTTAATGTGGTCACCGCAACGCCTGCCGCTGGTTTTGTGACGCACAATTCGGGCGCCGGTCCGGCTGGCGAGCAAACCGCCATAGTGGTCGGCTCAGGATTTGGCGGCTTGGCCGCTGCGATTCGTTTGAGCGTGATGGGCTACAAAGTCACCATGCTTGAAAAGCTGGACGGTCCCGGTGGCCGAGGCTACGTGCGAAAGCAAGACGGCTTTACCTTTGACGGTGGGCCCACGATTGTTACGGTGCCGTTTCTGTTTGAAGAGCTGTGGGCACTGTGCGGTAAAAAGTTCGCTGACGACGTTGAACTGCGCTTGATGGACCCGTTTTACCGCGTCCGTTTTGACGACGGAACGCACTTTGACTACAGCGGTGACCCCGCCCGTATGCGTGCTGAAGTCATTCGCATCAGCCCCGATGATGCCGCTGGCTTTGACCGTTTTGTGCAAGAGGCTGACAAGTGCTACCGCCTGGGTTTTGAAACGCTGGGCTGCAAGGCGTTTGACAGCATTGGCGACCTGGTGGCTGCCCTGCCCGCCATGATGAAAATGAAAGCCTGGCGCACCATGTTCAGCCTGGTGTCCGGCTACCTCAAACACCCCAAGTTGCGGATGGCGATGAGCTTGCAGACTTTGCTGATTGGCGGCAATCCTTTTTCTGTCACAGGGGTGTACAGCCTGATCAACGCTTTGGAGCGCCGCTTTGGTGTGTACTCAGCCATGGGCGGTACGGGCAGCATCATCAACGGCATGGTCAAGCTGCTGACCGAGCGCGGCGTTCCGGTGCGCTACAACGCCGAGGTCAAACAAATCATCGTTGATAGCGGCCGCGCTACTGGCGTCGAGTTGGCTGGCGGGGAGCGTTTAGTGGCTGACATCGTGGTCTGCAATTCAGACACATCATGGACCTACAAAAACCTGATTGCACCCGAGCATCGCAAACACTGGACCGACAAAAAGATTGAGAACGGCAAACATTCGATGAGCCTTTTCGTCTGGTACTTTGGCACTAACAAACAGTATCCTGATGTGCCGCACCACACCATGGCGCTCGGTCCGCGTTATGAAGGCCTGCTGACGGATATTTTTAAAAATCACAAGCTCACCGATGACTTTTCTTTGTATTTGCATCGCCCAACCGCCACAGACCCATCGGTAGCACCTGCGGGGTGTGACAACTTTTACGTTCTTGCGCCCGTGCCGCACCTGGATAGCGGTACTGACTGGATTACGCACGCAGAGCCATACCGGCAAGCCGTGTGCAAGCGGCTTGAAGAAACGCTGCTGCCGGCCCTAGGCCAGCACATCGTGACATCCCACGTCATGACACCGCAACATTTCCATGATGATTTGCTGTCCTACAAAGGCGCTGCATTTGGCCTGGAGCCCGTGCTGCTGCAAAGCGCCTGGTTCCGTCCGCACAACCGCAGTGAAGACGTTAAAAACCTCTTCATGGTCGGTGCCAGCACCCATCCCGGTGCGGGCATGCCGGGTGTGTTGATGTCGGCAAAAGCGCTACAAACCGTGGTACCTGAAATTCGTAATACCACCCACGCGCGTAAAGAATAAAGCCAATGTCGCAAGCGCCGCCGTTTACCGCTCCACAGACTGCGCCCGGCATCGCAGCGCAGGCCAACGCAAAGCACAGTTTTGACTTTGAAGCCTGCCAGGAGCTAATGCGCGGCGGCTCTAAAACTTTTTTTGCGGCATCGCGCCTGTTGCCCGGCCGCGTGCGTGGCCCGGCGATTGCGTTGTATGCCTTTTGCCGTGTGGCTGATGATTTAATCGATAACAGCTGCGTTGTGCGTGAGTTTGACTTGCCCCTGGAACTGGTAGCGGCGCTGCTCGAAGGCTTTGAGTGGGACGCCGAAGGCCGCCGCTACGAAACCATTGAAGAGTTGCAGGGCTATGGCGCGCGCGTTGCAGGCAGCGTGGGCGCGATGATGGCCGTTGTCATGCGCACTCGGGGTGAGCAAGCGCTAGCGCGGGCTTGCGACTTGGGCGTGGCCATGCAACTGACCAACATTGCCCGCGATGTGGGCGAAGACGCCCGTTTTGGCCGTCTATATTTGCCTTTGGCGTGGATGCGCGAAGCCGGGCTTGACCCCGATGCATGGCTGCAAAACCCGGTGTTTGACAGCCGCATCGCCAGCGTGATTGACCGCCTGATCAAAGCCGCCGATCTGCTGTACGAGCGCTCTGAGCATGGCATTGGCCAGCTGCCGCGCGACTGCCGTCCCGCCATACGCGCAGCAAGGCTGGTGTATGCCGAAATAGGCCGCGAACTTGAAAAAGCCGGTCTGGATTCCATTAACCACCGCGCAGTCGTGTCTGGAAAACGCAAGCTGGCACTCCTTGTACGCGCCAGCGGTGCAGCCATTATTGCGCCCGCCAATCCCAAACATCACTTTGAGGCGCTGCCTGCCAACCAGTTTTTGGTGCAGGCCGCCATGCTGCCTGGCGGCCATTTGCCCGCTGAACCCAACCAGCCTGTGCACCGCAGTTTTGATGAGCGCGCCCGCTGGGCTGCCGAGCTGTTTGAGCGGCTCGAGCACACCAAAGCCAGCCGCAATACAGCCTACCATGCAGAGGCAGCCTATGCGGCAGCCCATGGTCGCCGCCCGCACGAGCAGGCAACGCAACAAGCTCAGGTTTAAGCAGCATGTCAACCCTGATGATCGTCAAAGTGCTGGGAATTATTGGTTTGGGCGCAGCCTTTGTGTGGTGGCAGTTTTATGACCTGGCGCAAGAAAAAAAGCGCGCGATCCAGCGCCAGACAGCACTTGAAAAAGATCCACCTCCAAATGCATGAGTCACCTTAGCGAGAATGTTTTGCTATTAATTTATGAGCTTATTGCGCCCGATTTCATTCGATTACAGACCTATTCATCGCAAGAAATGATCCTTTTTTGCCTTAGGAGAACCTCATCATGCTAAGCCGTATGCTTTATGTCAGTACAGCTGTTGGCCCCGTCACTACCGCTGTCACGGGCACCATCCTGCGCAGTGCGCAGGCGCACAACTCCGCGAACGGCATCACCGGCGTGCTGTGTCAGGGGCGCGGCGTGTATTTGCAAGTGCTGGAAGGCGAACGCAGCAAGGTGGACGCACTGTACGCACACATCACGCTCGACAAACGGCATCACCAAGTGGTGCTTCGCCAGCAAGAAGACATCAGCCGCCGCCGTTACGGCAAATGGGCAATGGCTCACGTGGATATGGGTCACATGGATGTGAGCCACCTGACAGACGCAGAAGCTGCCCACCATCAACGAACCGCTTTTGACCCCTACACCGCAACGACTGAAGAGGTGATGGCGAAAATAGATGCACTGATCGCTGCTGGCAAGGTGATGAATGCGCCTGTGGTTTAAGGTAGCCAGCTGCTATTTATTTAAGATCTGCTTGCACACGTATTGATTGGACTCAAAGCTATTTTTATGGTTAAGAAAATGATTTGTAACCTTAAAAACCACTCAAATCCCGTCCCCCGCATCCACAAACACCCGCGCCTTGCGCGGGGTCAGCACCACGGTGTCGCCTTCTCTCAAGCCCAGTTCCCTGAACTGCTGCGCTGGCAGTTGCGCTTCAATCAAAGTCTCGACCAGCGGTTCGCCTGCGGGCCGACTGTCGTCTTTTGGCATCAGCTCCAGCCGGGCGATCGGGCCAATGACGATGGCACGGTCTAATTTGGCAATAATTCCGTCACCCGTGCCTTCCCCTACCGCCGCTTGAGCCGTGTAGGGCTGCACGTCAATGTCGTGCGGCCTGACGTAGGCAAAGGCTTTGGCGTTTTGCGCGCTGGCGTGCTCGGGTGAGGCGATGCGTATGCCTTCAACATTGACTTCGCCCTCATGCGCGCGGCCGTGAAACAGATTCACGT
>ENA-OFDP01000180-OFDP01000180.1-metagenomes-genome-assembly--contig:-NODE-180-length-29870-cov-6.233943_pt1 | contig 29870 bp, 27 predicted proteins | sample MGYA00153389_OFDP01 | MGnify analysis MGYA00153389
CTGGCCGGCCGGCGTACCGACGGCCCCCTCGCTGCCCATCCAGGCGGCGGCGGCCTGGGCCGCGACCTCGATCAGGTAGCCGGGGCGCACGCGGCCGTCGACCGCGCCCGGCCCGTCCCCGGGCACGGTCGCCGCGACCAGCAGCCAGTCGCCAACGCGGGCACAGGATTCGCCAAGGAAGCGGATGGGGGCCTGATGCGGGATGTGGACGACGGGCACGCGTCCATCGTCACCCCCTTGGCCGACCATCAAGACCGCGCGCGGGCCAGGCCAGCAGCGGTTCCCCAGGCGGCGAAGCCGACCACGGCACCCAGCAGCGGCATCAGCACCAGGCTGCCGATCACCCAGTCCCACACGCAGCCGCCGACCGCCTGCAGGAACGGGCCCAGGCCCTCGGCGGCATGCGCGAACGAGGTCGACAACTGGTTCCAACCCGTCCACGGCCAGGTCATGGTGGTCAGGCCACGGCCAAGGCAGACCGCCACCACCGCCCACACCCACACCCACACCAACACTCGTAGTAGCAGGGCCCGTAACCACACCCACACCAGCCGTTACGACACCTACACCCGTTACCACACCCACACCGGTGTTCGTTCCCGTGCCCGCTTTGACGATCGCAATTCCGATCGCACCCACATTCACAAACCCGCCCGCACCAACTGGTTCATCGCCCCAGACGATCGGCAGTAACGGCAATGATGCCCTCGTTGGCAGTGATGCTAACGATATCCTGTATGGCCTCAAGGGAAATGACATCTTGGTAGGCAATGGCGGCGACGACTTATTGTATGGCGGCAAACAAGACGACATCCTATTTGGCAACAACGGTAACGATCTCCTATTTGGCAACCAAGGAAACGACACTGTGATTGGAGGCGATGGTAATGATACCGAGTTCGGAGGAAAAGGTGACGACTTATTGTATGGCGGCGACGGTAACGATGTCCTCGCGGGCGATGACGACAACAATACCTTAACTGGCGAAGCTGGAAATGACAGCCTCTACGGCGGTAAAGATAACGATGCTTTGCTAGGCGGTAGCGGCAGCGATTTCCTCTATGCCAAAGAAGGCAACGACATCCTCAGCGGCGTTGACGGAAGTCTTGCTAATCCAGGGCGCGGCGAAATCGATACGCTGATTGGTGCTGAAGGCAATGATACTTTCTTGCTGGGAGATGCCACCAAGTTCTTCTACAACGATGGTGTCGATACCGGCACTGGCGCAGGCGATTACGCTTTGATTGTCGGCTTTAACCCGATCGAAGATATCATCCAACTTCAAGGTGCTCCAAGCACTTACGTGTTCGGTGGTTCTCCCGCAGGTTTGCCTATTGGAAACGCTATCTTCAAGAAGACTGCGGGTTCGGATGAATTAATTGCGATCGTCCAACCAGTTTCTTCCTTTGGCCTTGACAGCAACTATTTGCGCTTCGTCTAAGGGTACAACCAATAGTCCGGCAGGGGTTTAAACCCCTGTCGGACTCGCGGGTTCACTAACGAATTTTGCCGGCTGACAGCTTCAGTTGACATCGCCGTGTCCAAGACTCAAAATCCCACGATCAAAATCAGAAAATAGGTGTACAATGTTCTTCTAGTCAGTTTTGACCCCAATTCCTACAAGGTAAAAAAGACTAAGCGCGGACGTAATTCAGTGGTAGAATGTCAGCTTCCCATGCTGAACGTCGTGGGTTCGAGCCCCACCGTCCGCTTTAAATTGTAGGTGGCTTCTCTTAGTCCGCGCACTAGGCGGACTTTGTTTGTGTAAAAGCGATTTAAATCGCCGAAGTTTAAAGGTTTTCTCTTAGTCCCCCTCTGCTGGGAAGAAAATTTGTATAGTAGCAATTTCAATTGCCGAAGTTTAAAGGTTTTTAACTATGATTGATGTTGGTTCGTTAGTTCGATCGCCCAAAAACGATTTGGGAATCGGAAAAGTTGTCGAATACTCCCGCACGGAGGCGCTAATTGAATATTTTTGCTCAGTTAAAAACCGCCTCCACAAAACAGTACCCCTAAGTTTGCTACAAGAAGCCAGACTTCAGCGCCAAACTCGCTGCTACCTCTGGAGTACAAGTCAGGAAAGGTGGATAATTGGTCGAGTTTATGACTGGGATGAAGATAAGTTAGAGTACGAAATTGACCTCCCAGACAGCCAAAGTTTGCAAGCTGTCGAAGCTGAGCTTTATGTTCGCTGCAATATCCCGATCGCCGATCCGATCGACATTTTAGCAGTCAAAGGTCAAGAAACACCCTATTTTCACGATCGCCGATCGGCATTCGTTCAATCTGCGATCGAACAGCGGGCCGTCAGCCGCGGTATGACCGGATTAATTTCTGCTAACATAGACCTCTACCCGCACCAGGTTGAAGTCGTCCGGCGCGTCCTAGAAGACCCGATCGTGCGCTATTTGTTGGCCGACGAAGCAGGACTGGGGAAAACAGTAGAAGCCGGCACAATTCTCCGCCAATTTCTACTCGACGAACCCAACGGACGCGCTATGGTACTGGTTCCCAAATACCTGCTCGAACAGTGGCGACAAGAGTTAGAAAATAAATTCTATTTGTCTCATTTTGCCGATCAAGTCCAGCTTGTTGCCATTAACGAAATCAACAATCAAGTTAGCCGCAATGCTAACCTAGATTTTTTGATTATTGATGAAGCGCACGATGTGGCTGCTATGGCAAATGGCGATCGCGCTCAGCAGCAGTGCTTTGAACTCTGCCAGAAACTCGCTCACAAAAGCAAAAATGTATTGTTATTATCTGCGACTCCTGCGATCGGGCGCGAGCAAGATTTTCTGGCGATGCTGCACTTGCTAGACCCGACAACTTACCGTCTTGATGACCTGGAAAGTTTCAAGGAACGGGTGCAAAACCGTCAGGAAATTGGTCGCATCTTGCTGGATTTCCGAGAAAACGCCAAGCCTGCTGTTTTGCAAACAAAACTAGCTCAACTCCGCAAGCTTTTTGCGAAAGATGATTATTTGATCGGATTAGCAACTGAGTTAGAAAGTTGTTTGAAAATTGAAGAAACCACAGAACTAACTCGCCTTGTCCAAACTATTCGCACTCACGTTAAAGATACCTACCGCCTCCACCGCCGCATTCTTCGTAACCGCCGGGATGCAGTTGAAGATGTGATTTTTGAGCGAGATGCTGTTCCCAAAAATGAGTACGATCTGAATGACGAACAATGGTCGGAAATTCAAACTGTACTCGATAAATGGCGCGCAGCCGCTCCCAAGTCGAGTGAATATCAGAGAATTTTTCTGCTGTTTTTCCGCGCTTCTGGTACTTGGCTAAATGTTTTGGAACAGGTTGTCAAAGCTCGTTTGCAGAAAAAATCGACTCCAGAACTCGATCGCGAATTCGGACAAAAGGACACGGCAATATTGACTAAAACTGCGCTGTTTGCCGAAGAAAGAGAAATTCTGGAAACCTTGCTCAACACGGTGGAAAAGCCCCAGGAAGGACTCGACAGACTCTCGTTGTTACGAATCGCCATTCTCCGGTTTCTCGCAGTTTCTTTGAAGGTTCCGCGCGAGTATCACAGCAATCCTCGCGATTTGCTGTCGAGAATTCAACAGCAAATTAAACGGCCGATTCCGGGCGAACGTTTCCCGAAAATTGTCATCTTTACCAGTTTTACGGCAACTTGTAAAGAGATTGCGGACAATTTAGCTAAAATCTTTGGTAAAAAGGCGATCGCCAGCCATGAGACTGGCAAATCTGCTGATGATGTTGAGGCTAGTCTCCATCGGTTTAAAACGGAGCCGCATTGTTTTATCTTAGTGTGCGATCGATCGGCCGAAGCAGGAGTAAATCTGCAATTCATAGATTGGTTAGTTCACTTCGATTTACCGTGGTTTCCCAACCAGTTAGAACAAAGACTCGGCAGAGTCGATCGTATTGGCAGCAAAATGGGAGTACAATTTTGTTTGTTTGCAGGCCCAGATTTGCCTGAGAGTCCCCACGAAGCTTGGTATCAAGTCTTAAAAGACGGGTTTGATATTTTCAACAAATCTATTTCCAGCCTTCAATTTTATGCTGATGAAAAACTGCTAAAGCTTGAAGAAAAGTTGTTTGCAGAAGGAGCAAAAGGCTTATCCAGCGAAATTGCATCGATTAAAACTGAGATCGAAGCAGAGAAAGTCAAAATTGACGAACAGTACGTTCTAGATGAAATTGATGTTCTTGATGATACGGCATCTCAGTATTTTGAATCTCTCGATAACTGCGATGCTAAGCATAAAGAAATGCAGCGGGCTACGGAAGGTTGGTTGTGTCAAGCTCTCCACTTCAAACAAGTCGAACATCCGAGTATATCCGGGTTGATGCGCTATCAACCTACTCAAAAAACGTTAATTCCATCGAATGATTTGAGAACGCGATTGATTCCTTATTGTCAGCAGTACGGTAGTTACAATCGCCGCATTGCTCATCAGAATACCGATGTCGCTCTTTACCGCATTGGGGAGGGATTGATCGATGCACTTGGTTCTTATATTCGCTGGGACGATCGCGGACAAGCTTTTGCTATGTGGCGGCACGATGAAAGCTGGGATGCTGCGGAAGGGATGGAATGGTTCGGCTTTCAATTTAATTATTCAATCCAGACTGATGTGCAGCCGGCACAGCAAGTTTTGCAGTCACAAAATATCGAAAATTACAATCTGAAAGCTTTGCAGCGACGGGCTGATGCTCTGTTTTTGCCGACTTTTCAAACTGTGTTTGTAGATACTCGTAATGAGTCGATGTTGTTGGTAGAAGATCCAGAATTTCTAGCGATTTTGCAGCGGGCTTATAAGGGGAAAGGAGGGCCGAATCGGGATTACAATTTGTCGAAAAATCGCATTGCGCTGATTGATAGTTTTATCGATCCGCTGGAATGGGATGACTTTTGCCAAAAGGGGCGGGTGGTATCGGAGGAGTTGCTGCGCGGGCGATCGGATTTTGTACAAATGTGCGACAAATCAGCGGTGAGTGCTGAAATCCAACTGGAAAATCGGGTGAATCAATTGCAATTGCGCTTGAATCGACTTTCTAAATCGGAACAGCTTTTAGAATCAGTTTTGGCTGATGAAATTAGTATGGAGAGTTTGTTGAGTCAAGCGGTTTTAGCTGGTATTCGCCGCCCGCACATGACTCTGGAATCTGTGGGATTTATGGTGATTTCTGGACGTGCTCCTGTTAAGTCGGAGGATGAGGGATAATTTGTTTTTGTGAAGTGCGTAGGCGCAAGCCGGGGCGCAGCCATCGCTCTTTTTGCTCCAGGGCGATTCCCTATCCTTCACCTAACCCCTGCGGGAAGATAGCTTCGCTTCACGCTCTTTTTTGAACCGATTCGGGAACACGGGCTTTTGGGCCCGTGCCACGATGGACGCTGATGGATGAAAGGGATTTCGGTATGATTGTGAACTGCTTCGGATGTTGATCGATTACACTATGGTATGTTAAATTTTTATTACAATAACTTATTGTAGGGGTGTAAATATGGCTGATTTACCATCAAGAACTACTGAAATTATAAATCAATTAAAACAGCAGGCTTTAGATATTGTTAATGAAGCTTCAGCCTTGGAATTAACCATTTTTGAACTATTTGGAGAGACCGAGGCAACAATTGCGGCACTAGATGAAATGAAAAGTGCAGCCGATGATGCTGAATCTTCCTACTCTCAACTATCTACTATCCAGCTTCAAATTGCCCAAGCTCAACCTGTTGCCTCTGGTGATATGCTACAATTACTAGAACGAGCTATAGCACGAACCCAAGCAAGGATTCCGGCACTGGAGCGTAGTATTGAAGAAGTTAAGATGGAATACAACTTGCCATGAATAAACAACCGCGCATCCCCGATCCAGAAACATCTAAACGTTTGCTAGCTAACCTCCGCCGAACTCGTATGGAGGTTCAAGAAGTCAATTTAGAATTAGGAGAAATTAATACGCTACTGGCAGAACAGCTTCGCCTGCAAAGATTGAATCGAGTCAGGCGATCGCTCAATAGCTCAACAGCAGAATTGTAAATTTATTAGCCAAAGCTACAAAAAGTTTAAGGAACGCAAGCGATATTTTTTGACCCGATCCATCGCACAGGCTTTTGGGCCCGTGCCACGATGGACGCAGATGGATGAGAGGGATTCGCACTTATCGACTAAACATCCTCAAAAATCGCTCCCCGCTGCTCTAAATTCACCTTCAAGTCCTCCGCAAGTCCTGAGTTATTCCCAAACCTCGCCGACTCGACATTCGCACCGCTGAAATTAGCATTCGTTAAGTTCACTTCCAGCAGATTTGCGCCGCTTAAATCTGCACCGCTGAGGTTTGCTAAAGCCAGACTTGCTTTGTGCAAATCTGCGCCGCTCAAATCGGCATTTCCTAAGAAAGCGCCGCTCAAATCTGCACCGCCGAATTTAGCATTTTGCAGGTTGGCGTCGCTGAAATCGGCATCGCTTAAGTTTGCACCCCGGAAATTTGCCCGATCGAGATTTGCGCTGCTAAAATCCACTGCACTTAACGTCGTCCCGCGCAAGCTGCTACCCGCGAAATCCAGTGCTGGATTGAGATTGGCGATTTCTGCCAGTTGTGCAAAATCGTCGGTTTCAGCGGAGATAATGCGATCGACCATTTCCTGCAATTTGGCTTCAGCTTGCGGAAAAATTTCCACCTCGGGGTGTTCAACCGGAGGCAAATTGTAGGACAATAGCGCCCAACTGAGAGCCGGTTGGAGTTTATTTGCTTGCAGGTATACAATCAAGATTCTTTCTAAAACTGAATGTTGATTTGGCGTGATATCGTGCGGCCACAAACCCTCCGCATCTGTTAGATAAATATCTTCTTTAGCAACTTCAAAAGCCGCTTCTATCCGCAATGGTTGGGCAGCAAACTCTCCCAGTTTGGCACTTTTTAGCAAACCTTTTAATACTGGTTTCCCCCGTTCTGATGCAAAAATCCAAGCTGGCTTTGTATCGTCGCCCATTGTGGAAACGTGACAAAATGTGCAGTCAGTTTCCTTGATTTTTTCCGCATTCTCGCTGTCTCGAAATTCCCGCTGACTTTCCGTCAATAAAACTTCTGCACTGCTTTGAATAAGCTGCGTTTCTTCGATTGGCGACAGCTTAAAATCACCGACCAACTGACGCGATGCTACGGGAAGTTCGCAGTTTTCCAGATTTAGCTTGAGCGTCCCGCCTTGCAGGCCAAATTTGACGCGGCCGGCGAGCAGGGGTTCCCAATGCTCATTAAAATTGAGGCTCAAGTGAATGTCTAGCTGCTGAGTTTGGGCTGCAACCGATCGCACTGGAATTGCTTCTAATTGCATCCACAAGCAATCGGGGTATTTGTTGTGAGACTCTAGCGATCGCATATCGGTAGAAGTGCTGGCTTTGCCAGACTGTAATTGATATTTAAATTAGTTTATCATCTCTAATCGATCGCAACACAGCTTTTTTTCGTGGTTTAAAATTGTAAACTTTGTTTAATTTTATCCGCCCTTCATTAATTTTGCTGAATTTGGCTTTTTACCCAAGTCCGAAATGCTTTAATTAATTCCAAATAGTCCATTGTTTCTGCTTGTTCCAGAAATCTGACAATCTCTAAAACAGCCACACTCGGAAATGCTAAACTGATCTCGCACTCAACGTATTCTCCATTTTCCAATCTGTTGATTCTGAATCGCACTCCATTATAAATCCAAACTTCCGGCACTCCCAGATCCGCATAAATCTGCAAACTATTTTCGGAACGACTGGTAATATCAATTTCTACCACTAAATCCGGCGGCGGATCTTGACTCATGTCGATTCTTTTTTTGCCTTTAACTGCACTAATATTTTGGATGTAAAAACATTTATCTGGTTCTTTACCGCTAAGTTCAGGACGTTTAAATGTGGTAGAACCAAGAGGTTCAATTTTCACATCTAATTCTTCAGCTAAGGTTTCCACAAATCGACCCAATACTTCTTTGAAGCGTTCGTGTTCAGCAGAAGGTACTATAATTTCAAGATTGCCGCGATTATATGTCAGTCGAATTTGCCGTAGCTTGCGGGGCGGGACGCCATCGCCAATTTCGGCAAGCAAACTTTCGTAGGTTTGCCAACTAATCCCCGATAGCTGGACGCTTTGTTCTGGCCGAGCGAGAGTTTGAGCAGTCATAGGGCTACTTTGGTGAAGAGTTCAATCGCACTTTTGGATTATACAGCATATGACCTGTGTATGTGGTACATATAATCTGATGGCAAGTAGGGTGCGTCGCTAGGAGAAAATCTGCAAGTTTTATCCAATATCTCGCAGCGACGCACCCTACCAAACTTCACTCACCCATCTGCGCCGGAAATACCGCAGATAAATCGAGAGACAAATCTGGGAAACCTGGAATTACCACAACCTCATTTGACAAAACCACTCGTTTGACTCGATAATCGAAACCACCTCTTTGTTTTTGATAAGGTTCGCTGTGCATTTCCAGTTGAATATCTACCAAATTAAATATCCAATAATCAGAAATTCCCGATTCAGCATAGAGAGATAACTTGGTTCTGCGATCGTATTTCAAAGTAGAATCAGAAACCTCAATTACCAGCAAAATATCAGCCGGCTCCGGGTGAGAAGATAAATAATTGTCAGAACGATTGCGAGCAATAACAACATCAGGCTCCGGTTCGCTGTCAGCAGACAAAATAATCGGCTCTTGACCGCGCACGATCGCCCTTTTTCTCAAAATTAGGTACAACTCTCCTAATAGCAGCGAATTACAAACAGAGTGAAACGTACTTTTAGCAGCCTTGATGATAATTTCTCCGCGAATCAATTCAAATCGGTCATCGGGGGCGAAAAATCCCAGTTCTCCCAAACGGTGATATTCGGCGATCGAGAATCGTTTTGCAGTTACGGCAGTCATAGCTTTTGTTACCCTCTACAATTACTAACATTCCCCATTCTACTCAAAAATCCCGCCGCGCGTCCTCAACTCAATTTTCATTGCTTCCGAAATCCCCAAACAACCAGCAAACTTCGTATTTTGCACCACGGCATTTTTCAATTCAGCGCGGCTCAAATCAGCACCGTTTAAATTCGCACCGCTCAAATCAACAGCGCTCAAATCAGCATTCTTTAAATCAGCATCTGTTAAATTTGCATCTACTAAAATCGCATTAGGTAAATAAGCACTGCTCAAATTTGCACCGCTTAAATTTGCACCAGTTAAATTTGCCCTGGGCAATTTTGTTCGCAAATCTGCACCGCTCAAGTTGGCGCTGCTGAGTTCAGCATCCCGCAAATTGGCATTGCACAAATTAGCATCAATTAAAATAGCAGCGCTCAGCAAAGCACCGCTGAGATCCGCCAAGGTTAAATCTACGCCTCGGAAGTTAGTCTCGCGCAAATCTGCGCCGTTAAAATCAGCGTAGTGCAAGTCAAAACCGCTTAAATCTGCTCCGGCAAAATCTTCGGTAAGATTCAAACCAACTGTTTCTGCAAGTTGTACAAAGTTCTTATTTTTATCGGTTAAAAACAGTTTTCGGACGATCGCCAATTGCTGCTGTCGGTACTCGTCAGCTTTCTCGTAATCTGCTAAATATTTGTAAGCGAGTTTCAAATTCTTGAGAGCACTGCGCTCAGTGCGATCGTCCTGGTGCGCGCGTGCGATCGACAACTGCTGCTGATAACAGTCGATCGCACTAGGCAAATCGACCTTAGCATCGTAAGCTAGCGCCAAATTGCCCAAAGCTTCCTCTTCCCCGCGAGTGTCGCCCGTTTCCCGTGCGATCGCCAAACGCTGCTGCTGGTAATCGATAGCGCCTGCAAAATCTGACTGAGCACAGCAAGCATTGCCGAGATTTCCCAAAGCATTCGCCTCGCCCCGGCGATCGCCAATTTCTCGCGCTAACACCAAATGCTGCTGATAACAGTCGATCGCGCGATCGTAATTCAACAGCGCTTCGTAAGCCACACCCATATTACCGAGTGCCGCGCCCGATCGGCGGCGATCGTCCATTGAGCGATACAGCGCCAGCGCTTCCTGCCAAGAATCAAGCGCCGCCTCAAACTGATGCGCCTGATATTGTGAAATCCCCTGCTTAATTAGCTCGCTAGCTTGTTCGCTCATACTGCCAAAATTACTTAATAACTCAAATTGATAGTAATCGACTTAAAGCGGTAATTGCTAATCGGCGATCGATATCACCCACTCTCTCCTCTCCACTTCTGGGGCATCCGTATTTTCACGTCAGTGCCCACAAAAAAAAGACAAAAAAAAGGAAGAGCTACCGAAGTAACTCTCCTTGCCATCAGGGTGCATCTACATATCAGAATATAACACATCCGGGCTGAGGGGTAACACCATTTAAATTAAATTTTGATTAAAAATCATGGCTGATATCAAATCCCGTAGCATCGGAATTAATACTACTCATAACTTTCGAGACGGCAGTGCCGTCTCCCTACAATTCTGGCGTAGGGACTAAGGCCAAGCCGTCTCCTCTACATCATGTATGAGTGTTACCGGAATTGACATAACATTAAATCCGTATTTTCACGTCAGTGCCCACACAAAAAAAAGACAAAAAAATAGAGAGCTACCGAAGTAACTCTCTTTGCCATCAGGGTGCATCTACATAACATAATATAACATGACTACACTGAGGGGTGATACCCCTAAACATAAAGAAATTGTAAAGAAATGTGTATTTAATTATAAAGTTAGCATAAAGCGGGAAGGACGATCGCGCGGCGGACTCAGAAAAAACCGATCGCCCGCCGCTGTACCCGCTACACGACCCCGTTATATCAATTCTGGCTGCGCCGGCACGATCAAAACGGAGGACACGGCACTGCCGTGTCCTCTATATAATTCCGATACAACCGGAATTGGTGTTAACGGCTGTTTAGCCTGGGCTATTAAGCTTTGTCGCCAGCAACTCATTGGTCAATTTCGGATCGGCGCGGCCACCGGTTTCCTTCATCACCTTGCCGACAAAAAAGCCTAGCAGCTTGGTTTTGCCGGCTCTGTACTGTTCGAGTTCCTTGGGATTGGCGGCCAACACGGCATCGATCGCCCGATCGATCGCCCCGGTATCCGAAATTTGAATCAAACCTTTACTCTCAACCAACTTTTGAGGAGAACCACCGTTTGCCAGCAACTCCGGCAAAATATCCTTAGCGATTCTGCCGCCGATCGTGCCAGCATCAATTAACCCCAGCAGTTCCGCTAAATCCTGCGGTTGGAAAGGAATTTGTCCGATCGCCAGTTTTTCATTTTTCAGATAAGCAGTGATATCACCCATTACCCAATTAGCAGCTTGTTTAGCCGGAGCACCAGCGGCGATCGACTTTTCAAAATACTCCGCCACGGCTTTGTCGTCAGTCAACACCCGCGCGTCGTAGGGAGAAAGAGCGAGCTCGGTTTCGTAGCGATGGCGCTTGGAGGCCGGCAATTCCGGCAGTTGAGCTTTCCAATCCCGCAATTGATCGGCCGAAACCTCGATCGGAGGCAAATCCGGTTCCGGGAAATACCGATAATCGCTCGCCCCTTCCTTCATCCGCATACTGAAAGTACACTGTTTACCTTCATCCCAAAGTCGCGTTTCTTGGAATATGGTTTCGCCCGTTTCCAAAGCTTGAATTTGCCGATCGATCTCGTAATTGATCGCCCGTTCGATCGCATTAAAAGAGTTCATATTTTTAATTTCCACCTTAGTGCCGAACTCTTTTCTGCCAACCGGGCGCACCGAAATATTTACATCGCACCGGAGCGAACCTTCCTGCATATTCCCGTCGCCAACACCGATATAGCGGACGATCCGGCGCAATTCTTGACCGTATTCGGCAGCTTCCGCGCCCGATCGCAAATCCGGTTCTGAAACAATTTCGATCAGAGGCACGCCAGCGCGGTTGTAATCCACCATTGAATAAGTAGAACCGCTAAGTCGATCGCTGCCGCCGTGAACCAATTTTCCGGCATCTTCCTCCATGTGCAAACGAGTGATTCCGATTGTTTTTTTAGTAGAATTTCCCGCCTCGTCCACCAGTTCTATTTCGATCGAACCGTCAGTGGCGATCGGCAAATCGAACTGAGAGATTTGATAATTTTTCGGTAAATCGGGATAGAAGTATTGCTTGCGATCGAACTTACTGTAAGGTGCGATTTTGCAGTTGAGAGCTAGCCCTGCTTTCACTGCATACTCCAGCACTTTTTGATTTAATACTGGCAACACTCCAGGCATTCCCATACAAATCGGGTCAATATTAGTATTTGGGGCATTACCAAATTCTGTAGAAGAACTGGAGAAAATTTTAGTATTCGTACTCAATTGACAGTGAGTTTCGAGACCGATAACGGCTTCGTATTGAGTTTGGGTTTTTATCGAAGAGGGTGCAGCAGCAGTCATAAGCGACCTATTAAAGATTAAATAACTTTAGATTATATTTTAGCTGTTTATTGACCAAACCGACTTGAGATCATTTGTACGGTGGGGACGGTTTCAAGGCGTGTCAACAATCGCCTCAAACCTGACAAATCTCGCTGATAGCCTAGCTTTTGTAGGGACACGGCAGTGCCGTGTCCCTACGGGGGATATGGATAGTACCTCATAAGCCTGCAATCGGCTGTATGACGAATAATTCAGCTTTCTGGTTGCTGGCGATCGCCCCGAGTCACGTCTGTCCCCGAGCGATCGCTCCCCAAACCACAATCCTGTGCAAAAATATACTTAGCGCCTGAGCGATCGAGAGAATTTGGGAGCGATCGCAATTGCCCGCACGCCAATCCTTGAATCGGCAGTCACCAATAGTGCTTCTCGCCTCCAACGATCGACTCCGCGCACCAACTAAAAATTAAAAATGTATAATTTAATCAGAATTTACATATTTTTAGTTGTTAAACCTTAATTTTTAATTCTCAAAGTAAAAGTTGCCGAACTGTCAAAAATATGACTGAAATTCCACTCGAAAGTGCCACACTGTTTCAGAACAGCATCACTGAGCTAGAACAGGCGGAATCAGCCCTCGAACTCGCTTGGAACGAACTCGAAAAACAAACAGCAGAAATCATTGCTCAAATAGCCAAAGCCGGCGCACCAAACACGCAGGAAATAGGCGACAGCTTATCAGCAGCCAAGCAACTTCGCTCCTCCCTAAAAACCCAAATGAAACAAGCCGCGAGGCGGCTGGAATTTCATGTAGAAAACTCCCCAATGGCTGTTGTAGAATGGGACAGCGAAGGTCGAGTCCTCCGCTGGTCGCCCCAGGCAGAACAAATATTTGGCTGGAAAACAGCAGAAATAATCGGTAAACACTGGCACGAATGGCCAATAGTTTATTCAGAAGATTTCGAGCAAGTCGAATTAGTAACAAATAAACTCTTAGACGGCAGCGAAGCCCGCAATATTTGCCAGAATCGCAACTATACTAAAGATGGCTCTGTCATTTACTGCGAGTGGTACAATTCTGCACTGATAGATGCAGAAGGAAAACTAATTTCAATTCTGTCTTTTGGCAGAGACATAACCGAGCGCCACCGCACTCAAGAAGCATTACACCGACGGGAACAAGCCTTCAGCACGCTCGCCGAAAATTCTACCGACATCATAGCGCGGTTCGATCGAGAGCGACGCCACATTTACGTCAACCAAGCAGTCGAACCAGCAACCGGAAAAACCCCAGCACAATTTATCGGCAAAACCACTCAAGAATTGGGACTGTCGCCGCACTTTTGCAACCAGTTAAACGAAGCTTTTCCCAAAGTTTTTAGCACGGGCAAACAAGAAACCATAGAATTTGACTATCCCACTCCCAGCGGCACAATATATTACCACTGTCGAGTCATTCCCGAATTTGCTGAGGACAATTCAGTAGAAACAGTTTTAGCGATCGCCCGCGACATTACAGAAATAAAACAAGTCGAAGCTCAGTTGCGGCAAAGCGAATCCAAATTTAGAACCATAGTTGATTCTAACATGATTGGTCTAATTTTTTGGAACATTAATGGACTCATTATAGATGCCAACGCCGCTTTTTTAAACACGGTAAACTATACGCGGGACGATCTGCTTTTAGGAAGAATTAACTGGCAAGAAATGACACCGCCAGAATACGTGCGTTTAGACACTGAAAAAGTTGCCGAACTGATGGCGAGAAATACAGTTTTTCCCTTTGAAAAAGAATATATTCGCTCCGATGGTAGTCGCGTTCCGGTGATTCTGGGCAGCACATTTTTAGAAGGAACGCAGCAGTTTGGCGTCAGTTTTGTGCTTGACATAAGCGATCGCAAACAGGCAGAATCCGAACTGCAAAAACATCAAGAACTTTTAGAGAGCATCCTGACAACTATCCCTAACTTTCTTTACATTTACGATGCAGTAGAAAACAAAAATATTTATGCAAATGAATCTGTCACAGCCATGCTCGGCTACACTGTACAAGAATTGCAAGCTATGGGTATAGATGCTATCACTAACTTGGTTCATCCCGAGGATATGTCAAAGCTAATTACAAGTATGGAGCGGCTAACACACAGCAGCAATCCCCATGAAACGGATGACATAGACTACAGAATCAAACACAAAAATGGGGAATGGCGCTGGGTACACGATCGATCGACAATCTTTAAAAGAACCTCAGACGGACAAATGAAGCAAGTAATCGGTTCCGTACTCGACATCAGCGATCGCAAACAAGCCGAATCATCCTTAAAACAGCAAAACGAAGTGCTGCAAACAATCTTCGACAACGTGCCGATCATGCTGGCATTCTTCGATTCCCTGGGTGAATTAAACTGGGTAAACCGCCACTGGGAACAAGTGCTCGGCTGGAGTTTTGCAGAAATCAAAGACCGCGATATCATGGCCGAATTTTATCCGCAACCAGAATACCGCCAATACGTTTTGGAGTGCATCCAAGCAGAAACTGAAAACTGGTACGACTTCAAAACAAAAGTTAGAGACGGGCGAACTATCGACACTTCTTGGGCAAACGTTCGCCTTTCCGACGGCAGGTTGATCGGCATCGGTCAAGATATCACCGATCGCAAACGAGCCGAAGCTGAACTAAAAGAACTTAACGAAACTTTAGAAGCTCAAGTCGCCCAGCGTACCGCCGAATTAGAGACTTTTTTTGACACTTTGCCCGATCGCATTTATGTTGTAGAACGGGACAATATGCGCTTGTCTTTTGTCAACCATCCCCTTGCTGAATTTTCCGGCTTCGACAGCAGGCAGCAGATGCAGGGCAAAACCATTTTTGAGTGCTATCCCAGCGAACTCGCAGAACGATTTCGCGGGGAAAATTTGCAAGTATTTGAATCAGGCAGAACTCTGCACTACCAGGAAACATTTGTGAGAGCGGGCGGCAATGTTTACTGCGACACTTTTAAGATTCCCCTCAGAAATCTCGACGGCGAGGTTTATGCTTTAATTGGCACTGCTCGCGATATCACTGAGTTGGTTGAGACCAAACAAACTTTGTCAGAACGCACAGCTCAATTAGAAATTGCTAATCAAGAATTAGAATCTTTTTCTTATTCAGTTTCCCACGACTTGCGCGCACCTTTGCGCCATATTTCAGGTTTTGTGAATGCTTTGAAACAGCGACTACAAGCAACTGAGGCGATTCACGATCCTAAAATAGTTCACTATATAGAAGTCATTGAAGACAGCAGCCAAAAAATCAGTTTGTTGATTGACGGTTTGCTCGCCCTGTCGCGGGTGAGTCGCACCGAGTTGATCCAAATTCCGATCGACCTGAGCCACTTGGTGCAAACTGCGATTAAACTAACTAAACTCCGAAGTGTCGCAGAGCCGGGCGAAACTCCCGAAAGCGTAGAATTTACGATCGGAGATTTGCCGATGGTAACAGGAGATCCAACCTTGCTCCAACAGGTGTTGAGCAACTTGATTAGCAACGCCGTCAAGTTCACGCGCGATCGAACTCCGGCTACAATAGTTATTGATGCTCTACCAGATGGAACAATTTTTGTCAAGGATAATGGCGTGGGTTTTCCGATGGAATATGCCGATCGACTGTTTGGCGCTTTTCAGAGGTTGCACTCCCAGAGAGAATTTGAAGGTACCGGCATCGGTTTGGCGATCGTCTGGCGGATTATTCACCGCCACGGCGGCCGGATTTGGGCAGAAAGCTTACCCAATCAAGGAGCCACATTTTACTTTAAACTAAGATAAACAATCTAAAACGCTGATATAGATTCTTAAGTTATTCCCTTTATCAGGTAAATTAAGTGTTCCTGGGTCTAAGGCATAGAGCATAGGCATTGGTGCTTCCTTTTCTTGCTCCGAATTCCTAAGCGCATACCTCACTTCAAAAAAAAAACCGCCATAGTAGTTTTGAATTCAGAATTTAAAACTATTATACAGTCAATACTTCGGACAGTTTTATATCTAGTCGAGCCTCCGAAACCCTTACTGGCTATATGCTGGACTATTTTTTAAAGGTTTAAGTTCAGCGCTAAGTTTCAGAAAATGCGTAAAAAATGGCAGGGCTTCCTCCGTAAGGCTTACAGGGCCGTTAAAAAACTGTCCGAAGTATTGATACAGTTTAATAACTCATAGTCGGTGCGGGAGACCCTCGGTTGCAAGTTCTAAATAATGTTTCGAGAATATAATTAAATCGTGCTAGAAACAACTAAAAATCCCGACTTAACATCAACGAAACTAAATCTAAAAAATGACATTTAGCAACAACACGAACAGCCCCTTAAAAACTACAGAATACCTTATGTTAGATAGAACTCAGACTAACTATTTTCTAAAAATGGTAGCGGAATCAACATTAAAATTGTTGATTATCGAAGACATCGCAGAAGATATGGAATTGATCATGCTCGCCTTAGAATCGGGAGGAGTCAACTTTAATTGCGATACTGCCGAAACAGCAACAGAGTGCAGACAACTACTCCAAAATTGCAAATACGACGCTGTGCTATCAGATTATCGCCTCCCAGGTTTCAACGGTTTAGAAGTGTTGAAATTAATGCAGGAATTAGGGCAAGACATACCATTTATTTTAGTAACGGGAAGTTTGGGAGAAGAAGCAGCAGTTGAGTGCATCAAAGCCGGAATGACCGATTATGTATTAAAGGGGCGGCTGTTTAGGTTGCCAACAGTCTTAGAACGATCGCTCCAAGAATACAAAATGCGTCGCCAGCAGACTGAAGCGATCGCCCAAATTCAGCGCCAAGCGACTCGTGAAGCGATCGTCAACCGCATCGTCCAAGCCATGCGCTTCACCCTGGTGCTGGAGGAAGTGCTGCAAACCACCGCAGATCAACTGCATGAAGCTCTTGACATTAGCGGCTGCGCGATCTTGCAGCCAGACGCTGAAGGCGGCATCATAGTTCGCTACATCAGCAAAGCCGCCGGCAGAGAACGACTTGTCGGGCTAAATTGCCAATTGGCCGAACACTACAGATCCTCCCTCACAGCCGGAGAAACCCTCGCCCTCGACGAGTTATCAACTTTGTGCCCGTCGCTGCAAGCATCAGCAGAGTTTGTAGGGTTTCGCGCTGTCACGATCGCACCACTGATCTACCAGCAGTCATTTTTGGGAGGAATTTGCCTCTACCAGTGCGATCGCGCGCGCTCTTGGACGACAGAAGAACTATCGCTAGTCGAAGCGATCGCCGATCAATGTGCGATCGCGATCCACCAAGCCGAACTCTACCAACGCGCCCAAACCGAACTCGCAGAACGCAAACGCGCCGAAGCAGCAGTCCTCGGCATTCAGCAGCAGCTAGCCACAATGGCAGCCAACATTCCCGGCTCAGTCTACCGCGCTGTGCTGCATCCAGACGGAAAGATATCCATGCGTTACATCAGTCCGGGAGCGCGGGAATTGATAGGTATCGACCCGTCTGAGGTGATGGCACGTCCAGAAATATTGATGGAAATTATTCATCCAGACGACAAAAGCTCCTTTGACAACAGCGTAGCAGCATCCAGTACGAGTCTTTTGCCCTGCGATCGCCAGTACCGGATCGTGTTGAATTCCGGCGAAGTCAAGTGGGTGCAAGACAACGCCCGATTTTCCCAAAACGAAAACGGTGACATCATCATCGATGGAGTAGCACTCGACATCAGCGATCGCAAACAAGCTGAATCAGCGCTCAGACAAAGAGAACAGCGATTTCGCTCGCTGATTGAAAACGCCACAGACATCACGATCATTCTCGACGCTGAGGGCATTTTTCGCTACATCAGCCCTTCCGTCAAGCGAATTTTAGGCTACGCGCCCCACCGGGCGATCGGGCGCAGCGCCCTAGGAACCGTTCACCCCGACGACTGCGCCGCGATCGCCCAAACCCTCCACAAAGCCCTTGAAACCCCCAAAAGAAGCGAGTCCCCAGTGGAGTACAGAGTCCGCCACCGCAACGGTTCCTGGTGTTATGTAGAAGCTGTAGCGACCAACTTGCTGCACGATCCGGCAGTCAACGGCATCGTGATCAACTGCCACGATATCACTGGGCGCAAACTCGCGGAGGAACAACTGCTGCACGACGCTTTTCACGATGGCCTCACCGGATTGCCCAACCGAGCGCTATTTACCGATCGCCTGGAACACGCTCTGAGGCTAGCAAAACGGCGCAAAGACTACTTGTTTGCCGTGCTGTTTCTTGATTTAGATCGATTTAAAGTAGTAAACGATTCCCTCGGCCATGCGATCGGCGATCAACTGCTAGTATCGATCGCGCGCCGTCTGGAAGCTTGTCTGAGGGCCGGAGATACAGTCGCCCGCCTCGGAGGAGACGAGTTCGTGCTCTTGCTAGAAGACATCGACGGCATAAATGAAGCTACCAGCATTGTCAACCGCCTGCAAAGGCAAATCATTGCCCCCATCCTTCTAGACGGACATGAAGTATTTATCACCGCCAGCATCGGCATTGCTTTGAGTTCTGCCGAATACCTGGAACCGACAAACCTACTGCGCGACGCCGACACCGCCATGTACCGCGCCAAAGAGCTCGGCCGAGCCCGACACGAAGTTTTCAACAGTTCCATGCACGCCCACGCTTTGCAGTTGTTGCAGCTAGAAAATGACCTGCGGCGGGCGATCGAATCAATTAAAGGCCCCGCCAGAGAAGAAGACTCTCCCCAATCTCCCCGATCGAGCTTACCTCCCTTATCCGCAGCCCCCCAGTTTATCATTCACTACCAGCCGATCGTCAGCATCGCCACTAACACAATTACCAGTTTTGAGGCTCTAGTACGCTGGCAGCATCCAGAACGCGGCTTAGTTTCGCCCAACGACTTTATTCCCATCGCCGAAGAAACCGGATTGATCGTACCCCTCGGTCGCTGGGTACTGCGCACAGCTTGCCACCAAATCCGCCAGTGGCAGCAACTATTTCAAAATAACCCGCCCTTAAGCGTTAGCGTCAACCTTTCAGTCAAACAGTTTTCTCAGCCAGATTTAATCGAATATATCGATCGAGTTCTCGAAGAAACTCACCTCCACGGCAGCAGTTTAAAACTAGAAATTACCGAAAGCGTACTGATCGAAAATTCCGAATCAGTAACAGCAATGTTAGTGGAACTCAGATCCCGCAACATACACCTGTGTATCGACGACTTCGGCACCGGCTATTCATCCCTCTCCTACCTGCACCGCTTCCCCACCAATACCTTAAAAATTGATCGCTCTTTTGTTAGCAGAATGGGAGTGAAGTTTGATATCAGCAAAGGAGAAATTGACCCGACCGAAATCGTGCGCTCGATCGTTACTTTATCGCACAATTTAGGCATGGATGTAGTAGCCGAGGGTGTCGAAGAAGCCTCGCAATTATCTATACTCAAAGGGTTAAAATGCGAGTATGCCCAAGGATTCTTTTTCTCAAAACCAGTAGATTCTCAAACAGCAGCAGTCCTGATCCAAGAGCAACAACAAAATTAGAATATGCTGACATTGAGCTAGCTCGGAAACGGCAATTCAAAAAACACTGCACTTTGTGCGTCCCCTTTCACCATAAAATCTTAAAATATTGTAAAACAGTTCCTAACTCGTGTCAGCCTATAAACTGCTGCATCCAAATCATTATGACTACTGGCTACCTCGCCCTCGTTCTCCACGCCCACCTGCCCTTTGTCCGCCACCCCGAAAGCGACTACGTTTTAGAAGAAGAATGGCTGTTTGAGGCGATCGCCGAAACCTACATTCCCCTGCTACAAGTCTTTGAGGGGCTAAAACGCGACGGCATCGACTTTAAGATTACCATGAGCATGACACCGCCCTTGGTGGCGATGCTGCGCGACCCCTTGTTACAAGACCGGTTCGACGAGCACCTGGCAAAACTCGAAGAATTAATCGAACTGGAAATGGAACACAATGCCGGCAACGGACACCTCCGTTATTTAGCCGAACACTACGCCACCCATTTCTCTCAAGTCCGCAATTTCTGGGAAAGGTACGATCGAGATTTAGTCAAAGTATTCAAACAACACCAAGACACCAACAACCTCGAAATCATCACCTGCGGCGCAACCCACGGCTACCTACCGCTGATGAAAATGTACCCCGAAGCAGTTTGGGCACAAATTCAAGTAGCCTGCGACAACTACGAAGCCAACTTCGGCCGCCGACCAAAAGGCATTTGGCTACCCGAATGCGCCTACTACGAAGGCCTAGAACGGATGTTAGCCGACGCCGGCTTACGATATTTCCTCACAGACGGTCACGGCATCCTCTACGCCCGTCCGCGCCCCCGCTACGGCAGCTACGCCCCAATTTTCACCGAAAGCGGAGTCGCAGTATTCGGTCGAGATCACGAATCTTCCCAGCAAGTTTGGTCATCGGAAGTCGGCTATCCCGGCGCAGCGGAATACCGAGAATTTTACAAAGATTTGGGTTGGGAAGCTGATTATGACTACATCAAACCCTACATCATGCCCAACGGCCAGCGGAAAAACACCGGGATTAAATACCACAAAATCACCGGTCGGGGATTGGGTTTAGGCGACAAACAGCTATACGATCCTTACTGGGCGAGGGAAAAGGCGGCCGAACACGCCAGCAATTTTGCCTTCAACCGCGAACGCCAAGTCGAGCATTTGAACGGAATTATGCAGCGCCCGCCGATCATTGTTTCCCCCTACGACGCCGAACTTTTCGGTCATTGGTGGTACGAAGGGCCTTGGTTCTTAGATTACTTATTCCGCAAGAGTTGGTTCGATCAAAACACCTACGAGATGACACATTTAGCCGATTACTTGCGCGGGAATCCGACTCAACAAGTTTGTCGCCCGTCGCAATCTAGTTGGGGATATCGGGGTTTCCACGAGTATTGGTTGAACGATACGAATGCTTGGATTTACCCGCATTTGCACAAAGCTGCGGAACGGATGATTGAGTTAGGAAGCCTGGAACCCGAAGATGAGTTGCAGTCTCGCGCTTTGAATCAGGCGGCGCGGGAAGTGCTGCTGGCTCAATCTTCTGACTGGGCGTTTATCATGCGTACAGGGACGATGGTGCCCTATGCAGTGCGGCGAACTCGATCGCACTTAATGCGCTTTCACAAGTTGTACGATGAGTTGAAAGAAAGGAAAGTTGATTCCGGTTGGTTAGAGAAAGTAGAGGAGATTGATAACATCTTCCCTGAAATCAACTATCGCGTTTATCGATCGCTTTAACGCAGTTATATTGCTCGTTATTGCTGGTTCCCAGGCAGAGCCTGGGGACGCAGATCCGGAGGCTCTGCCTCCTCTTTTTCTCCCCAATCGACGAGGCAGAGCCTCTGGATATCAGTTCCCAGGCAGAGCCTAGGAACCAGTTAAAATGTGAAGTTGCACATATCTCGATCCCCCTCGCATAGCTTATTAAGCGGGGGTAGGGGGGATCGGATTCTATGCAGCCTCATAAAAAATTGGTATTAAGGCAAAGATCGAGGAAAAGTCACAGTCATGGTAGTCCGTCAACCCCTCTATAGCAAAGAAGAATTTGCTCAACGTGGCGATCGCATTTACCAAACTCAAATACGCTCACAAATCGAATCGGGTAATTAAGGCAAAATTGTAGCGATCGACCTTGAAACTGGAGATTTTGAAGTTGATGCCCGTGAAATAGCTGCTTGCGATCGCCTTGAATCTCGTCACCCAAATGCTCAAATCTGGATTGTTCGTGTTGGGTATCGTCACATTCGCCGATTCGGTGGACGAACCAAGAGATATGTATGATCGCAGGAATCGTCAATGCTGATTTTGAAGCGATTATCTCGCTTTCAATATGTGACTCGGATGGGAAAATTCACACGCATGAGGCGAACATTACCTGGGAAAACTCGGATCGCAATCTCGTTAGATGATAAGGTTTTAGCGTGGTTTCGCGAGCAAGTTCATTTAGCAGATGGAGGTAACTACCAAACCTTGATTAATGAAGCGTTGCGTCAATATATCCAGCAGAGTTCTGAGCCTTTGGAAGAAACTTTGCGAAGAGTTGTACGAGAAGAACTTCAGCGTATTGAAAAGTGAAGTGCAAATGACCACGCAACGAATTGAAATGGAAGATGAGCTACGTTCAGAGTATGACTTCTTCAAGCTACAGGGAGGAGTGCGGGGGAAATATGTCGATCGATACCGTTCCGGTACAAACCTGGTACTTTTAGATCCTGATGTTGCTCAGGCTTTTCCAAATGATGAAGCCGTCAATGAAGCGTTAAGGTTATTGCTCAAAATTGCTCAGCGACAGCAGTCTAACAACCCTCCTGCGGGTGAGCTTGGTCGTTATGCTGTCTACGTTACAGGCGATAGCGAGGGAGAGGAATAGTCATGGAAACAGAGTATGATTTTAGTCAGGGTAAGCGAGGGGCGATCGAATCGGTGACATCCGTGCAGCGATTTAATAATATGCCGCAAACAACCCGGTTTCCGATCAAAACCCTACATCAAATCAAGAGATATTGAGGAAACCGGGTTGTTTATCCCAGCGGATAAGTTCCTAAGTAGATGAGCAACCAGCTAAATACTGATGAAATCTGCTGCTGTCAGGCTGGCTGGTGTGATTAGAAATCCTACTGGTTGATTATCCAAACGAGCGATCGTCCGCCCCGTTGATCTGACCGTAATCAGTAGGTCACGACTATTCTGGATAGCAATTGCTCCTGACCACGGAGCAAACTGTCTGTCAAGTAAATCATTATTTGCCCGATTATTAGCAACCTCTCTTGGTATAGTTGAGATTTGCAGGTCATTGAACGATAAACCACTGCCAAGAGCAATCTTGTCTTCACCGGGAACGAAATCAAATAAGTGATCGAAAGAGTTGGTAGCTAGCTCATTTTGAACCACAAAGGTGTCTCGTCCGGCGCCACCTATCAAAATGTCAAACCCCCCATCACCAGACAAGAAATCGTCTCCATCACCTCCAGAGATCCGATCGTTGTCTCGTCCGCCAAACATTCGATCGTCACCTCGATCGCCCGTCAAATCGTCTGTGCCAAGATTGCCGAAAATCAAGTCGTTATCCAATCCCCCGGAGAGCTCATCTCCATCTTGGCCACCATAGAGCGTATCGGAACCTGCCCCGCCCTGTAGCGTGTCACGGCCAAGATTCCCGAACAGCTCATCATTGCCACCAAAGCCATTGATGAAGTCATTACCACCAAAGCCAAAGGTGCGACGACCATTATCAGTGTCAGTGATAACATCATCACTATCCGTACCCTGTGCATTGGGGTTATCAGAAATGTTGATCCGAGCCATTGTTTCTCAATTGTTTAAGGTTGAACGGATATATCCTAACAGTCCTGTCAAGGTGGTGTAGAAGGGCATTAAGTGGAAAAATATGCGGCACAAGGGTTTTGAGGTTTTTAGCAAAAAAGTGCAAGCATATAGCATCCATACCAGAGAGCACAGAGAATGGAAAAGAAGAGGGAGAGGAATAGTTATGGAAGCACAGTATGATTTTAGTCAGGGTAAGCGAGGGCGATCGCATTTTAATTCTGCTAGGTGGTCAAATATTGGTACTTTTGTTCTAAACTTGGCTCATGTGCTAGATTTAAGTTCATGAAGTTTGAGTGGGATGATCGTAAAAACTAAAGCAACCTTGCAAAGCATGGGTTTGACTTCGCTGATGCTTTTCATATCTTCAACCTACCGATGGTTGTCGAATTAGATGAGCGGGATGATTATGGTGAAGATTGATGTATCGGTATTAGTTTACTTGATGGACGAGTTGTAGTTGTTGTCTACACGGAGCCTGATCGGGAAACAGTTCGCATTATCTCCAGGGCGAAAGTCACTGTCTCATGAACGCAGACGCTATGAACAATACCTCAAAAACCGACTGGGCTAGAATCGACGCAATGAGCGATGAAGATATCGATACTTCCGATATTCCACCACTATCGGAGGAGTTCTTTACTAGAGGGCAATTACGAATACCTCAGTCGGCTATTACTATGTTAGTTCAAGTCGATCCTGAAACATTTGCTTGGTTTCAGGCACAAGGAGAAAGTGCAGGGCAGCAAATGTCTGTAGCACTTAGGATTTATGCAGATGCACACAAAACCTATCCAGCATTCGTAGCAAAGCCAGCATAGCGACAGCAGTACGAGGAGGCATAGTTATGGAAATGGAACAATACTTAAAAGTGAGCGAATTTATTGATTGGCAGCATCCCAAAATTATGGAATGTGCTAAACAAATCGCATCGGGATATGAGACACCAACGGCGATCGCAAAAGCTTGCTTTGAGTGGGTGCGAGATGAAATTTGTCACAGTTATGACTATCAAATGAGTCCTGTTACTTGTCGAGCTTCAGATGTTCTTCAACACAAAACAGGTTATTGTTATGCGAAAAGTCACTTGTTAGCAGCGTTACTAAGAGCAAATGACATTGCAGCAGGTCTTTGTTACTAGCGGTTGAGTATTGACGATAAAGGTGCGCCCTACAGTTTGCACGGTTTAAATGCCATCCATTTGCCTGAAGTTGGTTGGTATCGGGTTGATGCTAGAGGTAATAAAGAAGCAGTCAACGCTCAATTCACTCCACCTCAAGAACAGTTAGCGTTTAAGATTCAGTTTCCTGAAGAGGCGGATTTTCTAGCCATATTTTCAGAGCCACTTCAAGTGGTTATAGAAGCATTGCAAGGACAAAATACATGGGATGATATGCTTCGTAATCTCCCAGACATTTCGTTGGAGTCCGCGAAGAGTTATGGTTTGTGGTGATACACGATTATGAAAAACATCACACAGGCTTCACCTGAAGATGCAGCAGCCATTCTCGAACTGCAAAAGCTGGCATATCAGAGCGAGGCACAGCTTTATAATGACTTGAACATTCCGCCGCTGACACAAACTTTAGACGAGTTGAGAAGCGACTTCACTACCAAAGTTTTCTTGAAGGCTCAAATTGAGGGCAAGATTGTAGGATCAGTTAGAGCGTATCAAGCGGGGATTACTTGCTATATTGAGCGGCTTATTACTCATCCCGATCGCCAAAAACAAGGCATTGGCACGACGCTCATGGAGCAAATCGAATCCTGCTTTGATGAGGTGCAGCGTTTTGAATTGTTCACCGGGCACAAGAGCGATCGCAATCCCGAAATTAGGTGTGGCGACGGTTTTTTCTTTGGTGATTGCCGGACAGATGGTTGCGGCACTCGTCTTGGATTCTACTGGCGCATTTGGTGTTACCCAGATTTCCCTCAGCGTGTCTCGCGTCTTGGGAACTGCATTATTGCTGATTGGAGCAATCCTGATTCAAAAACAGTAAGAACGCCTAATTTAGACGCACTGAGTAAATTAATTGTTTTAAAGCTATGGCATTTGAATTTGACCATCTCTTTATCTTGACTGACATAGGCGCTAGTCAAGCCGATCGCCTCATCTCATGCGGTTTAACCGAGGGAGTGTCTAGGACACATCCTGGACAAGGCACTGCCAATCGCAGTTTCTTTTTCCACAATGCCATGCTGGAATTGTTGTGGGTTCACGATCCAGAAGAGGCGAAATCCCCACAAATTCATCGCACTCGTCTTTGGGAGCGATCGACAAATCGGCAGAATGATGCGTGTCCTTTTGGGATTTGTCTGCGTCCTACCAGTGTTTCTGGCGATACCATTGCATTTTCCAGTTGGGACTATCATCCACCTTATTTGCCTCAAACAATCAGTATTGCAGTGGCAACAAATAGTGATGTGTTAACTGAGCCAATGCTGTTCCAGATCCCATTTGGTAAACGTCCCGATCGATTTCCTGCCGAGAAGGCGCAGCCTCCAGAGCATCCTATTGGTTGGCGCGAAATCACTCGTGTCGAGTTAGTTAGTCCTGCGGCAAATAGTCGATCGCCAGAATTGCAAGCTGTACTTGATACCAAACAAATTAAGCTAAGTATTGGAACAGACTATTGCATCCAGCTTGGGTTTGATGGAGAAATGCAGGGGCAGCAGATAGATTTGCGACCCGGATTACCACTAATTTTAAGTTGGTAGAGTACAATTTACATAGCAATAGAAGGAACAGAAATGAGCAAACTTTACGGTGAAGCGCATCGTGCATTACAGGACGAATTCGGCACGCGCGATATGGCCGATCGCATTGAGCAGATCACTTGCAAGACAGAGTTTGACGAGGAATCGATCGGCTTCATTGAAACCAGGGATATGTTCTTCCTTGCTACCGTGGATGGCCAGGGACAGCCGACGGTTTCTTACAAGGGTGGCGACCCCGGCTTTGTCAAGGTTATCGACAGTATGACACTGATATTTCCCAGCTACGACGGCAACGGTATGTTCTTGTCTATGGGCAATGTCGCGCAGCACGCAGAAGTTGGTATGCTGTTTATCTCCTTCGATCGCCCGCACCGCATCCGAGTACAGGGCACCGCCAGTATCTCACGCGACGATCCGATGATGACACACTACAAGGAGGCGGATTTCCTCGTCCGCGTCCAACTCTCGGCACTGTGGCAAAACTGCCCGCGCTATATCCATCGTTATGAAAAGGTAAATCCATCGCGCTACGTGCCGCGCGAGGACTGTGAGACACCGATCGCACAATGGAAGCGTATCGATCTGATGCAGGATGTGCTTCCCGCCCATGATGCTGCACAGGTGCAGACAGCCGGCACGATCGGCATAACGGAGTGGATCGAGAAGGTGAAGTCCGGCGATCCAACCGCGTGAAAAGACACTACAAACCGTGTGTAAGTTTCGTTAAGAAAACTTAATCTTCAAATAATCATCCTCCATCTTCGCCCCCGAAGGTTGCAACGCTGCTAAAGCTTGTGGCAAAACCATATTGCGGCGGTGATTGCCAATCCGAACATTCAACTCATCTCCTGTTTTGCTCAACTGAATTTGATCCTTAGCAATTCCAGGCAAATACAGTTCAAGACTATATTGATTGTTTTCCTGAACAATCCTAATCGTATTTTCTTTGTAATATATTTGACTAGGATCTTCGTCTTTGTAAAGCGTTTCTTTCAAGCGTTCCAATGCTGGCAAACCACACATTTCTTCGGAATAAAGTGGCACTTCCTTAACTGGGAGCGGCATGAAATCGGCGTGAATCTCCTGACGATACTGCTCCTGGCTTTCTTTCCATCGTTTGAAAAATGGGTCAGTTACTTCTTCGGGAATAATCCGGTTTGCTACGACTAAATCAGTCGCTACATTGTACAAACTCAAATAGGCATGAGCGCGCAGAGACTCTTTAATTACCATTTTTTCGGGATTGGTAACTAACCTTACCGAAGTTACAGTATTGTCAGTTAAAATCTTTTCCAAAGCCTCAATTTGTTCGTAAAATTCATAAGGTGCATCCATCACCTCTTTGTCTGGCAAAGAAAAACCGGCAATTGGTCTAAAAATAGGTTCAACTAAAGGTCGAAGGACAGCGGATATGCCTTGCAGCGGCTTGTAAAATTTTCTCATATACCAGCCGCCAACTTCGGGTAAACTTAGCAGTCTCAATGCAGTGCCAGTTGGAGCCGAATCGATAATTAAAACATCAAATTCGCCTTCGTCGTAATGCCGTTTCATTCGCACTAAACCGAAGATTTCATCCATTCCTGGAAGTATGGCCAATTCTTCAGCTTGAACGCCGTCGAGTCCTTGGGCACGCAAGACTTGAGTAATGTAGCGCTTAACTGCTCCCCAATTGCCTTCTAATTCCCTGAGAGCGTCTAATTCTGCTCCCCACAAATTCGGTTTCACCAGCCGCGAATCGTGTCCGAGTTCGATGTCGAAGCTGTCGGCTAGGGAGTGAGCGGGATCGGTGCTCAGCACTAGGGTTTTGTATCCCAATTCGGCACATCGCAGCCCTGTGGCGGCGGCTACGGATGTTTTACCCACGCCGCCTTTTCCGGTCATTAATATTAAGCGCATTTATTGTTTAGCTCGTTTGAAAGTTGTTTACTCCTATATTGTAACGTTGTGTAACGAAGATTAATTTAGCGGGGGAATTAATTTGGGCGACAAGCCGCCGCTGGACACAGCAAATTTCCGGTGACGCACGAAATTGACGCAATGTCAATACATGATTTAGTTTAAAGGGCGATCGCATTGTAGCTCTAGTTATATAGTCAGTGAGTGCAATTGTCTTTGGTTTTTGGTAGGCTAATTCAGAGATAATTTTCGCTTAGACACAACGCAATCTTGCAAATAAAGATTAATTAGTTCCTGAGAAGATATACCTTTTTCTTGAGCCATCGTTTCAAAATATTCAATCACATCAATTCCTAGAGAAATCGTGATCTGTTTTTTTAACTGTTTAGCAAAAGGATTAGGTCTTTTTTTCATTTTTGAAAGATCGTATTCCGGTTCCATTGTTTTATCTCCTATATTCTTTACTTTCATTTTTAGTCGGTTTTCTTGCAGAGATAATTCTAATGATAGAATCTTCTTCTCGAAAACAATGAACTACAAGTAATCTTCTCATTTTAGAGCTTATACCCAGAAGTAAAAAACGTTCTTCTTCTTGGGAGTGATCTTCGTCCCAAAATTGAACGGCATAATCATCAAAGAAAACTGATTCAGCTTCTTCAAAAGAAATGCCGTGCTTTTGTTGATTAATTTTATTTTTTTGTTCATCCCACTGAAAGGTTATTTTATTCATTCTGCCCAAAAGGTCATTCAATCTTTGCCCTTAGTCATTAAACCATCTTTGGGAATTTTGACAATAGCCATATATTTATCCTCCTATTTGTTCGGGTAATAATTTAATTTATAGTTCAACTTCCTTTCTACTCCACACATCCCTATTATACATCATCCATAACCGATCGCACTCCTGAATAAATTGATTTTGATTTAATCGTTTGGAGTGTCGGCAATTCAAACATTAGCTTGCACTGGAAATACTAATTGTTTGAGCACATCCAACCGCGAACAGCTCCAGTAATCGATGTGAGAAACGATTAAATTATCGCTGTTGACTTTCATTTCGCTTCTACCCGCGATCGCCATTTGCGGCCGCCAAGGTAACGGTGCTTTCCAACTTAACGTCCAGCGAGTTTCTATCGTATCTCCAGACTGCGAAATCCCGTGCAAATCTAGATTTATATCCTGAAAAAAAGTCCCCATAAACCCGATCATTTTGCGGTAGCGATCGACTCCGGTAAATCGATTCACCGGGTCTTCAAAATAAACATCTTTGGCATAAATGCTGTAAGTCTGATTTTCGGGAAATCTTTGATAGTCGTCTTTGAGAATTTCAATAATATCCATTGCGGGCGATCGCTATTCTTCTATTATTATCAGCTAATTTTAACATAATACATGAAAATTCCGCAATTTTATTCCAAATTATGATAGAATATCCAGTTATTTATTTCCTTCCCAACTTTCAACTTAACAGCACAAGTATGATCGACCTCTACACTTTTACCACACCCAACGGCCGCAAAGTCTCGATCATGCTCGAAG